>Ga0105350_10001993_pt1 | contig 12521 bp, 5 predicted proteins | sample EN1Hudsemesocosm_FD_83506 | JGI IMG/M metagenome (GOLD analysis project Ga0105350, IMG submission 83506) | Methane-oxidizing microbial communities from mesocosms in the Hudson Canyon - EN1E Hudson Canyon | ecosystem: Environmental > Aquatic > Marine > Cold seeps | place: Hudson Canyon... | reverse complement strand
TGCCGCATTTTGTTGTGTCATTTCATCCATTCCGGCAACGGCTTGGTTAATTTGCGCTATTCCGCTGTTTTGTGCCGCTGCTGCGGTACTTACCTCCGCTATCATGCCAGCAACATTGTCTACTGCTTCGACAATTTGTTTTAAAACCTGTCCGGATTGATTGACCAATTCAGACCCTTGCTCAACTTTAGACACACTGTCTCGAATCAGGTTCTTAATTTCTTTTGCAGCGGCTGCCGATCGTTGAGATAGGGTTCTCACCTCTGCGGCGACTACGGCAAAACCTCTTCCTTGCTCTCCTGCTCTAGCGGCTTCTACAGCGGCATTCAGAGCCAGTAAATTTGTTTGAAAGGCAATTTCATCAATCACCCCAATAATGTCATTTATCTTATTACTCGCGGTCAGAATTTCACTCATCGCCACCACGGCTCCCTGAACAACGCTGCCCCCTTTTTCGGCTTGACCTTTTGCTTCCGTTGCTTTGTTGGTCGATAGCAACGCATTTTCAGCCGTTTGTTTTACCGTTGAGGTTAACTCTTCCATGCTGGATGCCGTTTCTTCTAAGGTGCTCGCTTGCGATTCAGTTCGACGACTAAGATCATCTGCACCTTGCTCAATTTCATTGGCTGAAGTAGCTACGTTGCTTGACGCAGTGGTGATACTGCTTAATACCTCCGTCATTTTAGAAATTGTGTTATTAGCATTTTCTTTGATGCGCTCAAACTCACCTTTGTACTCACCGTTAATCGTTTGTGTTAAGTCTCCTTGAGACATTGACTCAAAGACCAAGCCTATATCTCTCACAAATACTTCTGTACTGTCCATCAACGTATTCAAGCCTTCACTCATACTTTTGAAAAAGCCCGTTTTGCCTTCAAGCTCTAAACGCTTGCTTAAATCGCCATTGTTCGCCGACATGATTACGGTATCCAGTTCTTGCTCTATGCCGACCTCAATGGTCCGATCGCCCCATTCTACAACCGTACCAAGGCGCTCATCATGTTCATTAAATATCGGGGTAGCCACCATACTAAAGGTTCTTGCCCCCACCACTATTTCACCTAAATATGGACTTCTTAAGCCTTCAAGCATGTTTCTTTGATGGCTAGGATTTTTATTGAAGGTGTCCATACTTTTACCCAGCAAGGTACTCGCGTTAAAATTAGGCAACACGGCTTTGATATCAGCTTCTGCAACCGACATCATTGAGTTAACGGCCTGATTCATATAATTTATGTTGAAGTCATTATCAGCCATCATCACATTGGTATTACACACATCTAGCGCCATTCTTACACCCGCATTATCATCAGCAATACGCTTATCTTGTTCCGCTTTTGCTAACGTTTCTGTGACATCATCCCACTCGACAACCATACCAATACGCTTGCCATCTTCGTTCACTATTGAATTGACAATCAGGTCCATTACCCTAACACCCACGTCAATACGCGCTTTAATTTCCTTATCAGATTTTTCTAATATCTGACGCTGATGCTTTGGTGATTTATGGAATATATCGATATTACTACCAATGACATTATCAACAGAAAAGTGGGGCAATGACGCTTTTATATCTGACTCTGCATGACGTAAAGTCTCTATCACCGCCTGATTCATATAAATAATATTTAGATCGTCATCTGCCACCATGACATTTGCCGATACAGAGTCAAGCGCCTGTTTCATTCTGGCATTCGTATCTGAAATAGCGCGCTCGCTCTCAATACGCCTTAGTTCAACTGTTAGGTCATTCCATTCAATGGCCGTTCCTAAACGGTTTTTATCCGCATCAAAAACTGGCGTAGCGGCTAAGGAAAAGGTTCGCCCACCTACATTTATTTTTGTAGACATTGCTTCGCTTAAGCCTTGCACTAATCCTCTCTGATGACTAGGTGACTTATGGAAAACATCCATATTCATACCTAAGAGATTACGCGCATTCATATTAGGTAATGCTTGTTTTAAATCAGACTCTGCATCAATAAACATTTCTTTAACCGAGTTGTTTAGATAGATGATGTTAAATTCATTATCAGCCACCATTACATTGGTTTGACAAACATCAAGGGCATTTTTTATGCGTGTGGCTTCGCGCGCTAACCTTGAGGAATCCTCTAATTCGTAACTCATTTTAACCTGCGTCACAGCGACACTTTGCATAAAGGTGCCGATCTCATCTGTTCTGAGAATATCAATTTCGTTTGAGTAATTTCCTTCATTAATGTTTTTGAAACAAGTCGATAGGTAACCCAAAGGTTTAATAATAATACGATTTATGAAAGTGAACATGATCAGAATTAGAAATGCTAATGAGACACATCGCTCTACTAACAGTGATGTCTCACTCGAGGAGATATGTGTCGCGACCACCCCTGATAAGTATTCAGCGTGTATTATTTGTGCAGTTTCGAGCGCCTTGAACCCTTCCAGTGCGGGGGTGTCATTAATTTTTACCACAGCGTCAATCTGCTTAGCAGTTTTACCTGCCCTCACCATAGCTTTAATCTTGATTAAATTGTCTTTGTATTCCTTGGCTACCTTTTCTATTGAGATCAGTGCTTGAAGTTCATTATCAGAAGCACCTTTAACCTGTTTGTATTCATTAATTTTGTCGAATAATGTACTTAGGTTTTGCTCTGTTTTACTTATATACTTTACTGAACCGCGTAATACATAGTTTTTAAAATTATGTATTACCCCGCCAAAACCAAACTGAGACTTGATATCTTGCAGCAACTCTACTCTATGGACAGCGTTAGTTTGATAATTATTCCAGTCTGACTTGATAGCATCGAGATTACTAACACCCTCCCAAGCACCCAACGCTAGAATAAAGGCAATGATTGAAACAACTGAAAGTAACTTTTGTTTGAGCGCTAAATTTGAAAATAAGGTTTTAAACTGACTGCCGGGCTGCGTTAATGAAGCGCGACCTTGGTTAATGTTTTTATAGAGCCGGTCTGCATCACAGATCATTTCTTCACTAGGTTTTGACCTAACGGACATATATTCAAGCACTTCACCATTTTCTGTAATCGGTATAATATTGGCTTTCACCCAGTAAAAGTCACCATTCTTACAGCGATTTTTTACCATCCCTATCCAGGGCCGTCCTTGTTTAACGGTATCCCATAAGTCTTTAAACGCTGCTGCCGGCATATCCGGATGCCTAACAATGTTATGATTCTTTCCTAGCAACTCTTCTTCGCTGAAACCACTAATTGCCAAAAAATCTGGGTTAACGTAGGTGATGGCTCCTTTCAAGTCTGTCTTCGATACAAGTGTTTGCCCTTCTAGTAAGCAAACTTCATTTTCAGTAATGGGCATATTTACTTTCATATTGAACACCTGTCGTGAAGGTCATTATAGTGGGCTTTGAAAGTGAACGAGGCTGACACGCTCATATCAGGAAAATAAGGTATGTGTCCTTGCAAAGCATTTTTAGCATAGAAAAGATTTGAAGAAATTCATCCCGGTTTCAACGAATAAGCAGTAGAACTACACATGGCTTGATATGGATCAACTTTGAACTAACAGAACTAGAAAAACCAAGAAAACCAATGATGGAAGGCTCGACTGAACCAAGCATTTTAGGTGACGTAAAAATAGCCTGTTACCGGACAAGGTAACAGACCTACAAGTTGATTATTGCGACCTTTTTATTGCAATAAAGGGGAATCTGAAACAGCCAAATCAAAACCCGCTATGTCGGCATTGGCCAATAATGTTTGGATATATTGTGCGATGGACTTTCGACGTACTTTTTCATCTAAATAATTTGAAATACGCGATTTTACCATGTCATAGGGTAACTCTTTACCTTCAACACGTTCATCCACCACTACGATATGAATACCATAGCGTGTTTCAATAGGTACTTTAATTAGCCCTACGGGACAATTAAACACTTGCCGTTCAAATTCAGGAACAGTTTGCCCCTTACTTAATTGTCCCAATTCACCACCGACTTTTGCAGATGAGCATGCTGAGTTCATCTCAGCTAGTGTCGAAAATAACGAAAGAGAGGGCTCTAAACGCTCAATAAGCGTTTTTGCCTGATCAATTAACTTTGGACGTAACTCTGCATCATCAGGAGCGGCTGAGAGCAGTATATGTCTCGCAGCGATTAAAGGACTGGTTATAAATTTTGTAGGGTTACTTTTAAAATATTGCCGACAATCAGCATCGGTCGCTTTCGGTATATCGACTTCATTTTCGATTAACATTTCAAGAAATTCATTACCGGATTCACTTGTGATATCTACGTCTTGATCCACATAACCCAGTTCAATGGCACGTTGCTTCAGGAGCTCAGCAATAATAAGTACTTCACTTGCTTTGTTCTTGGAGTCAGCATGTGTTGCTGAATCATGATATTGCATTTCTTTTACGATGGAAGTTTCATCTATGAATGTTTGATTGACACTAATCATGTTGCATTACCTATTTGTAAGACGGTCATAATTCTTGCGACAGAATAACGAGAACCAATGTTCACGCTATTCTGTCTGGTTCTTTCAACCTTTAGTTCTAACCAGCTGATAATTACGCGTTATATATTTAAGCGGAACACTCATTACATGCACTAAGCGCGTAAAGGGAAATAACAAAAAGATAGTCATACCCAGAAATACATGTAACTTAAATATTATGTGCACATCTTTAATGCTATCGGCTGCCACACTGCCATTGATAGTCACTATGTTTTGCGCCCAAGACATTAACTTCAACATTTCTTGTCCATCCAAGTGCCCCATTGAAACAAAAATAGAGATCATGCCTAAAATCAGTTGAGCATAAAGAAGCAATAAAATGGCGATATCCATTTTGGAGCTGGTAGCACGTACGCGCTCATTGCCTAAGCGTCGTTTGATTAGTATTGTCATACCGTAAAAACAAATAATACCAAAAAAGCCCCCCATGCCCATGGCAATCAACTGCTTCACTTCGGTTGAAACACCCAGTACATGCCACACTGCTTTGGGGGTAAGTAAACCCACAAAATGCCCGGCTAAAATAGCCAAAATACCTATATGGAATGGGATACTACCTTTTCTCAATTGCTTGCTTTCTAATAATTGACTCGACCCTGTTTTCCAGGTGTATTGGTCACGATCATAGCGAACCAATGAGCCCAGCAAAAACACCGTAAACGCTATATAGGGGTAGATTCCAAAGAGTAAGTTATTTAAATATTCCATCATTACATCCCCTTAGCTTGCGGTGCTATTTCTTGAACAACTTCTTGAATATTGACCGGTGATTCAAGAGGCGAGGCATTAAAGTCTACCCATGAAATGGGAATATCTTGATCTTTTCGTTGGCTTTCACTAGGTTTTCTAGTTGCGGAGGCACAGCTTTTATCAAGAGATTCCGAACCAAAGGTCACTTCTTCTTCCTCCCATTCTTTGTCTAGTGCTTTTTTAGTATCATCCCGTTTCTCACTCGAAATTGACGTCCTAACATCATCAAGTTGAACATCACTTTCGGCAATCGTCAGTAGCGCTTCAAATAACACACAGTAAGGACTTTCTCGTTTTTCTAATCGACATTGCAACAAAGCAAAAATATGCTCAACATCTAAAATCCACTCTTGAGCATTTTCCAAGCCTTGTGTGGATAAGAACTCAAGAAAAAGCGGTATATAATCGGGCAATTCGTGCTTATCAATTTCCAGCCCGGCTTCACGATACAAGGTCACCAAATCCACCATGGCTTGCCCCCTATCGCGAGACTCACCATGAACATGCTCAAATAACCATAAACCTAATGAGCGCCCTCGCTCGAAAAGACCGTCATATTCACCCTGCCAATCCATTAGTTCTTTTGATAATTGCACTTCAACAAACGTAAGTAGCTTTTCCTCAAGCTGTAAATCGAGCTTTGCGCCTTGAATTAATTGACATATTTCATTCTGATGTTCAAATAGACTTTCATCCGGGTAATCGAGTAGTCGCCCAATGACACCTAAGATATCCATTGAAGTATCCGTCATGTTTGATTGATAAACATCCATCATTATTCTCCCCCTGATACGGCGATAATATTCTTTCGGTTTGACGGTTTATTGCCACCAAATAAACTAACTTCGCTAGACCCATCACTACATCCGTTTCCAAAGCTAAAGCCGCAACTGCTTTTCATGCTGTAGGCATCTTCTGCATAGACTTTATGACTGCTTGGCACCACAAACCTATCTTCATAGTTGGCTATGGCCATGTAGCGATACATTTCTTCAACCTGGTGAGTAGAAAGTCCGACCTTCTTGAGTACCTCTAAATCTTCTTTACCGTCAACTTGTTGTGAACGTTTAAACGACCTCATCGCTAACATGCGTTCAAGTGCACTGACAACAGGCGCTTCATTTCCTGCGGTTAACAGGTTAGCCAAATATCGGATAGGAATACGCAAAGACTTTAAGTCCGGAATCACGCCATCCATACCAATGCTGCCCTGCTCTGCGGCATTTTGTATCGGCGATAATGGTGGGATATACCAAACCATCGGCAACGTTCGATATTCAGGATGAAGTGGCAATGCGACTTTCCAGTCAACCGCCATTTTATAGACAGGAGAAGCTTGTGCAGATTCAATCCAACCATCTGGAATACCTTCTGCGCGCGCAGCCTCTTGTACATCAGGGTCATTGGGATCAAGGAATATATCTAATTGTGCCTGATATAAATCTTGCTCCAAGGGCGTACTGGCTGCTTCCTGAATTTTATCTGCGTCGTAAAGCAATACGCCTAAGGTACGAATTCTCCCGACACAGGTTTCTGAGCACACAGTAGGAAGACCCGCCTCTATACGAGGGTAGCAAAACGTACATTTTTCAGACTTACCGGATTTCCAGTTGTAGTAGATCTTTTTATAAGGGCAACCCGAAACACACATTCTCCAACCACGACATTTATCTTGATCAATTAAGACGATGCCGTCTTCTTCTCGCTTATAGATTGCCCCTGAAGGACAACTTGCAACACACGTCGGATTCAAGCAGTGCTCACATAGACGCGGTAAATACATCATGAAGGTTTTTTCAAATTGTCCGTAAATATCTTTCTGGACGACTTCATTGAAATTGGTATCAACCTTACGTTTTTCAAATTCAGTGCCTAAAATTTCTTCCCAGTTTGGCCCCCAGTTGATCTTCTCCATTTTCTTGCCAGTGATCAATGATTTGGGGCGTGCTACCGGTTGATGCTTACTAATCGGTGCATTGTGCAAATGTTCATAGTCAAAATCGAAAGGCTCATAATAATCATCGATTTCTGGCAAATCCGGGTTACCGAAGATATTAGCGAGTATCCTTAATTTATTTCCCTGTTTTGGTTCTAATTTTCCATCCTTCCCACGCACCCAGCCACCATTCCATTTCTCCTGGTTTTCCCATTCTTTTGGAAAGCCGATTCCGGGTTTGCTTTCAACATTATTAAACCAAGCGTATTCAACCCCATCTCGACTGGTCCATACATTCTTACAGGTGATGGAACAAGTATGACAACCAATACACTTATCTAGATTCAGGACCATGCCTATTTGTGCACGTACTTTCATTTTTCTGCTCCTTTCTCATTAGACGTCGATGTAGCGTGCTGTTCTTCCTCCAACCAATCCACTTTGCTCATCTTACGAACAATAACGAACTCATCTCGATTACAGCCAACGGTGCCGTAATAATTAAAACCATAAGCCTGCTGTGCGTAGGCTCCAATCATATGAGTCGGTTTCATTACCGCTCGGGTAACAGAGTTATGTATGCCGCCTCTGGTTTGAGTGGTTTCCGCACCTGGCACATTTACGTTTCGCTCCTGAGCGTGATACATCATACTCATGCCAATGGGCACTCGCTGTGACACCACAGCTCTAGCGGCCACTGCACCGTTGACATTAAACGCTTCGATCCAATCGTTATCTTCAATGCCAGCATTTTTAGCATCATCCTCACTGATCCAAATAATCGGCCCGCCACGTGACAAAGTCAGCATCAGTAAATTGTCTGAATACGTTGAATGAATACCCCATTTTTGATGTGGTGTGATCCAATTCAGTATCACTTCTTTGTTGCCATTGGGCTTCTTTCCCAACATTGGCCTAACCGTTTTCATGTTTATCGGTGGCTTATAGAGGCATTGAGTCTCACCAAAGTCTCGCATCCATTCATGGTCCTGATAAAACTGCTGTCGGCCGGTCACTGTTCTCCATGGAATATGTTCGTGTACGTTGGTATAGCCAGCATTGTAAGAAACATGTTCATCTTCTAGGCCTGACCAAGTCGGTGAAGAAATAATCTTACGCGGCTGCGCTTGAATATCTCGAAAGCGAATCTTTTCGTCTTCTTTCGGTCTTGCTAAATGCGTATGATCTTTTCCGGTAAACTCAGACAGTGCAGCCCAGGCTTTAACGGCTACCTGGCCATTGGTTTCAGGTGCCAGACTCAAGATGACTTCGGCTGCATCAATGGCAGATTCAATTTTCGGTCTACCTTTATGTATGCCCTCTTCGGTATGTTTGTAATTCAACTCACCCAAGAACTTCACTTCATCATCCGTGTTCCAGTTAATACCTTTACCGCCATTCCCTAGCTTCTCAAGCAAAGGGCCTAATGACGTAAAGCGTTTATAGGTGTTGGGGTAATCACGCTCTACCACCATCAAATTAGGAGCCGTTTTACCCGGTATCAGATCGCACTCGCCTTTCCACCAAGCTTTTACACCGTCTGGTTGCGCTAACTCACCAGGACTATCATGCTGCATAGGAACAGTGACAAGATCTTTTTCAACACCCAGGTGACCCACACATAATTCAGAGAATTTTTTGGCAATACCCTTAAAGATATCCCAATCAGATCGAGACTCCCACACAGGGTCTACCGCTTTAGAAAGTGGGTGAATAAACGGGTGCATATCAGAGGTATTCATATCATCTTTTTCATACCAGGTGGCGGTTGGCAGCACGATATCTGAATACAAGCAGGTAGTAGACATACGAAAATCTAATGTCACCAGTAGATCAACCTTTCCTTCTTGTACTTGGTCATGCCACTTCACGTCTTCAGGTTTTTTGGCACCACGTTCATCCAGATCTTTTCCCATCAAGCCATGTTTCGTGCCGAGAAGATGACGAAGCATATACTCATGGCCTTTACCTGATGAACCTAAAAGGTTTGAACGCCAGATAAATAAATTGTGCGGATGATTCTGAATAGCATCAGGGTCTTCACAGGCAAATTTCAAATCACCGCTTTTTAGTTTCTCAACGGTATAATCCTTCGGATCCATACCGGCTGCTTGCGCGTCTTTTGTTAACTGTAAGGGGTTTATATCTAGTTGAGGCGCTGACGGTAACCAGCCCATTCGCTCAGCACGAGTATTGTAATCAATGATAGACGCCTGCCACTTAGACTTGTCAGCTAAGGGCGAAATTACTTCTTCCATTTCTAATTTTTCATAACGCCATTGATTAGAATGATTATAAAAATACGAGGTACCGTTCATCTGTCTTGGTGGGCGTTGCCAATCCAAACCAAATGCCAGTGGCAACCAGCCACATTGTGGGCGCAGCTTTTCTTGACCAACATAATGTGCCCAACCACCACCTGATTGACCGACACAACCACACATCATCAGCATATTAATGACACCACGGTAATTCATATCCATGTTGTACCAGTGGTTCATGGCAGCACCGATAATGATCATGCTACGACCGGTAGTTTTATCGGCATTATCAGCAAATTCGTGTGCTATTTTAATAATTTGTGCCCGGCTCACACCGGTAATCTTTTCTTGCCATGCGGGAGTATAAGGAATGTCATCATCAAAACTGGATGCTGAGTTAGGACAATTCAGGCCATGTTCAACACCATAATTTGCTAATGTTAAGTCAAATACACACGCAACAAGTCGTTTGCTACCATCCGCTAAAGTAATCCGTTTAGCGGGTACTTTACGCAGTTGATTTTCATCATGATCGGTATGATCGAAATAGCCAAACTCATGTTCTTTACACCCAAAATAGGGAAATGACACGTCAACGACTTCATCCGAGTTAGCCTTAAGTGACAAACTCAGGTGAACTTTTCCCCCTGAATTACCATCTAATTGTTCAATGTTCCATTTGCCTTTTTCGCCCCAACGATAACCGATAGAACCGGTTGGGGAAACCAGCTCGCCTGTCGCCTCATCGATCGCAATGGTTTTCCACTCAGGGTTATTTTCTTGTCCTAAGTTACTATCCAAGTCTGATGCTCGAAGAAAACGGCCTTGTTGCAAACCTTGAGTCGATTCATCTAGTAACACCAAATATGGGAAATCGGTTGTGGTTCGCACATACTCTGTAAAGTAAGCACTCGGCTTATCAACATGAAACTCTTTTAGAATGACATGTCCCATCGCCATCGCAACGGCTGAGTCGGTACCTTGTTTTGCATGTATCCATTCATCTGTCAGCTTAGCCACTTCAGAATAATCAGGTGTAACAGCAACCGTTTTGGTGCCTTTATAGCGAACTTCGGTAAAGAAGTGAGCATCAGGCGTACGTGTTTGCGGCACGTTTGAACCCCAGGCGATGATATATCCAGAGTTATACCAGTCGGCTGATTCGGGTACATCGGTTTGCTCGCCCCAAATTTGTGGTGATGCGGGTGGTAGATCGCAATACCAATCATAAAAGCTGAGGCAGTTAGCGCCAATTAATGATAGGTATCTTGAGCCGGCCGCATAGGAGACCATGGACATGGCAGGAATGGGTGAAAAACCAGAAATACGATCAGGACCGTAGGTCTTAGCAGTATAAATATTTGATGCAGCAATGATCTCATTTACTTCTTTCCAATCAGACCTAACCAGACCACCAAGCCCTCTTTTGCTTTTATAGGATTTAGCTTTAACCGGGTCTGAGACAATAGATTGCCAAGCATCTACCGGATCAGAATGTATCGCTTTTGCTTCGCGCCACAACTTTAGCAGCGGCTTACGTACTTTTGGATACTTGAGACGATTCGCACTGTATATATACCAAGAGTAGCTCGCCCCTCGTGGACAACCACGTGGTTCATGATTCGGTAAATCTGGGCGCGTGCGAGGATAGTCAGTTTGCTGGGTTTCCCAAGTCACTAAGCCATCTTTGACATATATTTTCCAGCTACAAGAACCGGTACAGTTAACCCCATGCGTTGAACGAACGACTTTATCATGCTGCCAACGACGACGGTAACCGTCTTCCCAAGCCCGATCTTCATTTGTAGTTACGCCGTGCCCTGAAGCAAATTCCTTCTTCTGGGTTTTAAAAAAACGTAAGCGGTCTAAAAACTGACTCATTGCGGCTCCTCTCTAACCACGCAAATGCTTCTAAGTTGAAAACACTGAATGGTTTATATTGTTAATACCGGTGCAAATCACTTTTGTACGCATCACTTCGCTGAGTAATATCGATCAATAGTGTCTTGATTTACTTTCTTGGAAGTATAAGGCGCCTAATTTGAAGTCAATTGACATGGATCAACTACGGGTAACAACAAAAAGTCTACGATGGCCCCACCTACCCCTTAATAGGTAGGCGCATAAATTTCTATCCTATTGTTTTATAAACACATAGGTAATGGAATAGAAATGAAACTAGCGTTTCGTGAGCAAAAGAGGTATTCAGTATGGAACGACTAAAACAAGCATTTCTTCATTCTCTGATGAGTTATATCAACTTATCTTTGCTAGCTATTATTAGCCTGTCCTTACTCTCAATATTCTTTGCGTTTTGGGCTACAGAACAAACGGATCATGACGCCCAATCAATTAATGTAGCCGGTTCAATTCGTTATCAAACCTTGCAGATTGGTTTGATGGCAAAAACTCACAAAGAAAACATTGAACAGCTTATTACAAAGCTCGACAAAACCTGGGAGAGCCCACTATTCACAAATATTCGAGAAGATAAAAACATATCCAAACTGCAAACAAGTTTCTTACAGTCTTACCACAACTGGTTAAATGTTGTGCGTCCCGTTTTAATACGAAATAATCAAAGTACGCAGCTTTACCCGCTACTTATGCAACAAGTTATGTTGACGGACCAATTGGTCAATCAAATACAAATCCATGCTGAAAAGAAAATCAGCCACTTACGTAACTTCTTACTAATTTCACTTCTCATCACTACGCTGGTGGGCAGCTTTATTTTCTACTTGTTAAAAAATAGAATCGAAGACCCCTTAAATCAGCTAACGGAGGCAGCACATAAAATTAGTGAAGGCGAAATTAATCAAATAATACACATTGATGGCAAAGACGAACTTTCTTTACTTGCTAAAACGTTTAACTATATGAGTCTGTCAATAAAAGAAACATACGACGAGTTAGAGGCCAGAGTATTTGATCGCACCAAGGAACTCGAACGAAATAATAAAACGCTGGAACTACTCTTCGATACCGCTCGAATGACCTTGGACGACGACCACCCCGCGTTGGATTACCAACATATCTTAGACGGATTAAGCGGCATCATTGGCAATGACAGTATTG
>Ga0105350_10001990_pt1 | contig 12530 bp, 13 predicted proteins | sample EN1Hudsemesocosm_FD_83506 | JGI IMG/M metagenome (GOLD analysis project Ga0105350, IMG submission 83506) | Methane-oxidizing microbial communities from mesocosms in the Hudson Canyon - EN1E Hudson Canyon | ecosystem: Environmental > Aquatic > Marine > Cold seeps | place: Hudson Canyon... | reverse complement strand
GGTGCTCGTTATACTTTCTAAAGTATAATTTGACCCTTTTTTTAACATAGTGTTAGAAATGAAAAAAGGCCGCTGATTACAGCGGCCTTTTTATCAATACACCCTTCTGCTACCAGTATGACTATGGTTTAATATCTTTTGATATTTAGGCACTCACCTTGAGTTAAAAGGAACAATAAAAATAATGACTCAACATGTTTTATTAGACAATGTTACCCATAATGAATTAAAAGTTAGCCCTCTTTACAAAGCTGAATTTGGCGACAAGGTAAATACGGTGCTTACTTTCTCGACTGAATTAGCAGCAATGCAAACTATTTATCCTCTCTTTTTCCTCCAGAGCAAATTCATAATTTGTACCCGGGTCCGTTAGACCCGACGCCAGGCGGGCAAGCGATCAGCATGGTTGATTTTTCTCGTCCAGACTTTGTCAAATACCCACGTTTTCAACGTGCCATTGAAGCAGGACAAGTGGCAGAGATGGAACCAGGAGATGCCCTGTTCTTGCCAAGTATGTGGTGGCATCAGGTTGAAGCACTCAGTCCGTTTAATATTTTAATTAATTATTGGTGGAATACCTCCCCTCGCTACTTAGGTCAAGCAACGGATGTGCTGAAACACGCATTATTGGGTATCAAAGATTGCCCCAAGCAAGAAAAATTAGCGTGGAAAGCCATTTTTGATTATTACATATTTGGTGAATCAGATAACGCTGGCAAACACCTACCAGAAGAGGCTCACGGCGCATTAGGTAAAATAGACAGTACAATAGCAAGACGTTTACGCAGTCAAATTATAAACAAATTAAATCGCTAGATGAGTAATATCAGGAGTTATTTTGGATAAACAACAACATAGAAGAGTGGTTATTGCGGGTGGTGGAACTGCCGGCTGGATAACCGCTGCAGCCATGTCAAAACTCTCTGTGGGTACCATAGATATTACCTTGGTTGAATCTGACCAAATTAGTACCATAGGTGTTGGTGAAGCGACGATTCCTCCCATGCGTGTTTTTCACCAATTGCTTGGCATTGACGAAAAAGAGTTTATGAAAGCCACATCCTCTACCTTTAAACTAGGTATTTCATTTGAAAACTGGGGGAATAAAGATGAGAAATATATTCACTCTTTTGGTACCACTGGAAAAGGTAGTTATTTAGCTGAATTTGTACATTTTTGGCTGCATGGAAAAACCAAAGGACACTCGGAAGATTTTGGCGATTACTGTTTAGAGCTGCAAGCAGCGCATGCAGGTAAGTTTGTTATCTCGGAAAAACCCAATATTAATTATGCCTATCACATTGACTCCAGTCGTTATGCTAAATTTTTACGCACCTACAGTGAAGATAAAGGCGTCAAACGAATTGAAGGTAAGATTTCCCAAGTATCACAGAACGAAAAAACCGGTTTTATTGAAAGTCTATCCTTAGAGTCTGGGCAAGTAATTGAAGGTGATTTGTTTATTGATTGCACCGGTTTTCGGGGTTTATTGATTGAACAAACCCTGAACACAGGATATGAAGATTGGTCCCATTGGTTACCTTGCGACAGTGCCATCGCGGTGCAAACTAAGTCTGTTGAACCAGCAATACCAATTACTCGTTCTATTGCCCATGAAAGTGGTTGGCAATGGCGAATTCCACTACAGCATAGAACCGGTAATGGTTTGGTTTATTGCAGTAAGTATTTGTCTGATGACGATGCGAAAAAATTACTACTTGAAAATATTGAAGGCGAGACAATCACTGAGCCATTGCTGATTAAATACAGAACAGGTAAACGGCGTAAACATTGGAATAAAAACTGTGTTGCTTTAGGACTGGCTAGCGGGTTTGTTGAACCCTTGGAGTCCACATCAATCCACCTTATTATGATGGGTGTTATTCGTTTAATGCGGCTGTTTCCTTACAATGGGATCGACCAGTCGTTGATAAATGAATACAACCGAGAAACCAATGTTGAACTCGAAAAAATTCGAGATTTTATCATCCTTCATTACTTCGTCACCCAACGAGATGACAGCGCCTTCTGGCGACATTGCAAAAATATGGATATTCCTGATTCGCTCAAACATAGAATAGATATTTTCAAAAGTAATGCACACGCCTTTCAAGAGCCAAATGAATTATTTAGAGTAGATTCATGGACCCAAGTCATGCTCGGCCAAGGTTTAATGCCAGAGTCCTATCACAACGTTGTTAAAACCATGAGTGATAAAGAACTCGAGCACTTTTTGACCAGTATGCGTGATGGGATAGGTCAAGTAGTAGCTAAGATGCCTAAACATGAGGATTTTTTACAACGCTACTGCCAGGTAGAGGTGTAGAAAACCCATGCAATTGTCATTAGACGAAAACATTAAGATCACCAAAAGTCACTTCGGTGACGAACAAGCACCATTGTTAGTCATTGATAATTTTGTCAAGGACGCTGAGCAGTTGGTTGAACATGCCTCTGAACAACGTTTTCTTGCAAACTCCCCGCATTATCCTGGCGTGCGCGCTGAAGCGCCGCAGGCTTATCAACAATTATTGTTGGGGCAGCTACAAAATACCTTGATAGACTTTTTTGATTTAGAGGCTTAATCACTGTCTCTGCCTGTATGTCATTATTCCATTGTGGCCACGCCACCACAAAAACTTAAGTTATTACAGCGCATTCCTCATTTTGATTCTGTCGACAAAAATGGTTTGGCGACAGTACACTATTTGTTCAAATCAGATTTAGGCGGCACGTCATTTTATCGACATCGAAAAACCGGCTTTGAATTTATCGATGAAAACCGTACGTTTGACTATTACAGCTCCCTTGAAAGTGAAAATGACGGGGAAAACATGCCTGGCTCAGGATACATTGATGGCGATACTGCATTATTTGAACGCATTGCAGAACAAAAAGGGGTGTTTAATCGCCTTATCGTTTATCGGCGTAACTCCCTGCATTCTGGGTCTATCAGTAAAAACTTCATTCTAGATCCGAACCCTTTGAGCGGTCGTTTATCTATCAGTACATTTTTAGATCCAAAATGACCAAGTTTCAGCATTTTTGAACTAGCTTTTTTTTCGCTTGAATTTGGCATTTAATAATCGATTCCATAAGCCATGAAACCGTTTCACCTAACACCTATAAAGATTGTTCGCTTAAACGCTATGCGTACAGGGTAAATTATTATTTTAAAAAAGATTGTTTTTTGGTAAGTAAGTTACGCACAACCTCAAGTAAAGTTGTACAAATTATCTATAATAAACAATATATTAAACGATAAACAAAGGCATATATGTAAAATTACCGTCTATATTTTTTTGTTTTTTTAGTAAAACCACAATGAATATTTTGAACAAAAATGCGTGATTTAAGCCAAATCAATTTTTGGTTTTTGATGTTAAAAGTGAATTCTTTATTGAAAACGTTTTCACAATGTTTTATTTTGAACCGTCACTCATTAAGAATCATCAGGTTCCTGTGTTTAAAACACAGATAAACACAGAAAAACACAGAAAAACACAGAAAAACACAGAAAATTTTATCGCTTTCGCAAATATTTGTTAGGCGTATTAGTCAAAATATCATTGATATATCGGGACAAAATAAAAATGTGCAAACTGATCCAGTACCTACCATTCCAAGGGAAGATTACACTATGACAAAATTGCCTTTATACGAAAAAGTCGGTTATGCAATGGGCGATGCAGCCGCTAATCTAGTTTGGCGAGGTGCTATGGCATACTTAGCCGTTTTCTATACTGACACTTTTGGTTTGGCAGCATCAGCTGCAGCCGTTTTATTTTTGATTGTCAGGTTATCAGATGGCGTCACCGACATAATCATGGGCATGATTGCCGACCGTACCAATACATCTTGGGGTAAGTTTCGCCCTTGGATTTTATGGTCTACGCCGTTTTTATGCCTGTTTATGGTGTTATGTTTCACCACCCCTGATTTATCCCCTAATGGCAAATTAATCTATGCCTATGTGACCTACATCGGCCTGACGTTAGCCTACACCGTCAACAACGTGCCCTACTCTGCTTTGATGGGCGTAATGACAGAAGATGATAAAGAACGCACAAGTCTGTCTGGATTCCGTTTTGCTGGCGCTTTTTTAGGTGGTCTTTTTGTAATGGGGTTCTTACCTAAACTAGTAGAAATGTTAGGACAGGGAGATGATGCACTAGGTTACCAATATACAATGTATGTGTTTGCCGGTTTATTGATGGCGCTTATGGTGATTTCAGTTGCCTCTACCAGAGAACGTGTCGTTCCTATTGAAAAAGTTGAAAAAAGCCTCGGTTCTGAACTTCGCGACCTTTGCAAACAGCTACCTTTTATCTTATTGCCTCTCATGGTCATGACTCTGTTTTTCTACTATCGAAACTGGCAAACAGGCGTGTTGTTTGTAGTAGTCATGTCAGTAATGACTTGGTTTGTGCGCAGATTACTTAAAGCGAATGAGAAAAGCTCTGCTAAAGCGGGATCTGGTGTTCAACAAGACATGTTAGATCTTATCACCAACAAACCATGGTTAATTTTACTCGGCATTGGCTTTCTAACCATGATGTTCAACGGCATTAAAGTCGGAGTGGTGGCGTATTATTTTAAATATTACGTGGGTGATGAATTACTAGTTGGACAATATTTTGTAGTCCTGTTGGTGGTGTCTATTCTTGGTGCTTTATGCACCAGTTATTTAGCCAATAAACTAGGCAGAAAAACCCTATTTATTATTGCCCTGTTATTAAGCAGCATCCTGACAACTGGCTTTTATTGGCTACCCGGAACTGATGTAACGCAAATGTTTATTCTTGGTTGTAGCGCTGAGTTTTTTGCCGCCATGATGCCCACCTTATTCTTCTCAATGCTTGGCGATTCTGCTGATTACAACGAATGGCGTAACGGCAGACGGGCAACTGGCTTAATTTATTCTGCTGGCACTTTTGTACAAAAAACAGGTAGCGGATTTGCAGGCGCACTGATGTTAGTGGTACTGGCTAGTTATGGTTATAACGGTATGGACCCTAGTACGGTAGAAGCGTCACTACCTGGCATGACCTTATTAATGAGCTTTATTCCAGCTGCATTTGGTCTTGCAGCTGCCGCACTCATGGTGTTTTACCCCATCACAGAACAAAAACAGAAACAGATGAACGAAGAATTAGTCGGTCGTCGAAATGCCGCTGACCCGGCAGCTGAATGATTCAAGGACGATCTATGTATTTAATAAATTTGTATCAACCATTACCTAAAGAGATGAATAACCATGTCTAAACAAACAACGAATAACAATGAAAAATTTGGTTATTTTGATGATCTAAATTACGAGTATGTAATAACAACTCCTTACACCCCTACTCCGTGGATAAACTATTTAGGTAATGATGGTTTTTATGGATTGATATCCAATACCGCTGGCGGCTACTGCTTTGATCGCGATCCTAAGTTTCGTCGATTGACTCGTTATCGCTATAACAGTGTGCCTTTAGACAATGGTGGGCGTTATTTCTATATAGGTTGTAATGGTGAATACTGGTCAGCCACTGGGCGCCCTGTCAATACTGAGCTAGATGAATATACATGCCGTCATGGTATGGGATATAGCCGCTTTGATGCCAGCAAAAATAACATTGCGACAGAAGTCACCAGCTTTATTCCCCTTGATACTAAAGCAGAAGTACATCGTTTGGTGGTCACCAATAATAATGATACTGAACAGTCGGTAGATGTTTTCTCATTCATTGAATGGTGTTTATGGAATGCAGAGGATGACGGTGCCAATTTTCAACGTAATTTGTCTACCGGTGAAGTAGAAGTTGAAGGCAGCACCATTTATCACAAAACTGAATACCGCGAACGCCGCAACCACTATGCCTTCTATTCAGTCAACCGTGAATTAGATGGTTTTGAAACCGATAGAGAAAGCTTCTTAGGTCCATACAGAGGTTTTGATCGGCCTTTAGCCGTAGAAAAGGGCCAAGCAAGCAATTCAATTGCAAGAGGCTGGTCTCCTATAGCGTCTCATCACCTTAAAATGAAGCTAGCGCCTGGTGAAAGCCAGTCTTTGGTATTCACTTTAGGTTATTGCGAAGTCGACCCTGAACAAAAATGGGCTGCACCTAATGTGATCAATAAAGCCCCTGCTAAAGCGTTAAGTGAGCGTTTTGACAGTGATGAGAAAGTGACCCAAGAGTTAAATAAACTAAATAACTATTGGCATAATTTACTAAACAAATTTCAAGTACAAACCCCCGATGACAAATTCAACCGAGCGGTAAATATTTGGAATCAATATCAAAACATGGTGACATTTAACCTGTCTCGCAGTGCGTCATTTTATGAATCAGGTATCGGCCGTGGTATGGGATTCAGAGATTCAAATCAAGATACCATTGGTTTTGCGCATATGGTGCCAGAAAAGGTCAAAGAGCGTATTTTAGACTTGTCTGCCACGCAAAAAGAAGATGGTTCGGCCTATCACCAATATCAACCATTAACCAAAAAAGGTAATGCTGATATTGGTGGCAATTTTAATGACGATCCTATGTGGATGGTGTTATCTACAGCCAACTATATTAAAGAAACAGGTGACTTCAGCATATTAGACGAAGTGGTGCCTTTTGACAGTGACTTGAACAACACAGCCAGCCATTTCACTCACCTAGAACGCGCATTTAATCATGTAGTCAATAATCTTGGACCACATGGATTGCCATTAATTGGCCGTGCAGACTGGAACGATTGCCTTAACTTAAACTGTTTCTCAGAAAATCCAAATGAGTCTTATCAAACCACTCAGCGCGGTGATTCTAAAGTAGCCGAATCAGTGATGATTGCAGGGCAATTTGTATTGTATGGCCAAGAGTTTGTAGATTTGTGTCATCGCATTGGAAAAGGCGAACTAGCAAAAAGTTGCTTGGTTGAAGTGGATAAAATGCGCGAAACCATCAAACAACATGCCTGGGACGGTGAATGGTTTTTGCGAGCTTATGACGCCAACGGCGACAAAATAGGCAGCAATGACAATGTTGAAGGTAAAATCTTTATCGAATCTCAGGGTTTTTGTGCCATGGCAGGCATAGGCTTTGATGATGGCAAAGCATTACAAGCCATGGAGTCAGTTGAAAAACACTTATCAACAGATTACGGCATTATGCTTAATCAGCCAGCGTTTACCGGTTATAACAAGTACATAGGTGAGATCACTTCTTACCCACCAGGTTATAAAGAAAACGCCGGTATTTTTTGCCATAACAACCCCTGGATCACCATTTCAGAAGCCATGTTAGGTCGAGGTGAAAAAGCCTTTGAGTATTACAGCAAAATTACCCCGGCATTTTTACAAGACGTACATCAGTTGCATAAAACTGAACCCTACGTTTATAGCCAAATGATTGCGGGCGCCGATTCAGCTAACCCGGGTGAAGCGAAAAACTCATGGTTAACTGGCACCGCTGCATGGAATTATTACGCTGCAACACAGTATATTTTAGGCATTCGCACTGAATATGCTGGTCTGCGTATTGAGCCTTGTATTTTGCCAAGTTGGGACAAAGTCACAATGAGTCGTACGTTCCGCGGGGCAACCTATAAAATTGAATTACGCAACCCATTAGGTTTGAGTAAAGGCGAGATTCAACTTGAAATTGACGGTCAAAAAATTGATGGCGATGTTATCGATCCTGCGACCTATCCAAACCAGCATAATGTTGTAGCAACTCTCTCTAACTAGGAGTAAATATGAAAGCAGTATTGTTTAGTGCCATCTTAATGGCCCTGTTTGTTAGCATACAAAATGTAGCAGTAGCAGCAGACCCAGCATCGAAGAGTGAAAAAAGTTGGTGGGATAATCCCTACCCTTCTCAATTTGACAGTAGTCAATTAACTAACAAATTGGACTTTGTGTCGGTGCAAGGCAACAAGTTAGTTGATGAGTCGGGTAAACAGATTATTTTTAGAGGCGTAAACATTGCCGACCCAGATAAACTGTTGCGCGAAGGTCAATGGTCAGCAGTGCTTTTTAAAGAATTAAAAGCCTGGGGTGCCAATGTGGTGCGTTTACCTATTCATCCAGTCTCTTGGCAAGGCAATGGCAAAGACGCCTACTTTGAGTTAATTGATCAAGCAATTACTTGGGCAAATGCACAAAAAATGTACATCATCATCGATTGGCATTCTATTGGTTATTTGCCAGTAGAGTTGTTCCAACACTCAATGTACGACACCACGATGAAAGAAACTCGGACTTTCTGGGAAGACATTGCGTTTCGATATGCTGGCGTTTCAACAGTGGCAGTGTATTAACTGTTTAATGAACCAACTGATCAAGGTGGCCGAGCCGGTAAAGCCAATTGGCTAGAATGGAAAGCGTTCAATGAACAATTAATCGATATTATTTATGCCCATGATAAAAATGTCATTCCATTAGTCGCTGGGTTTAACTGGGCATATGATTTGCGCCCAATCCAACAAAACCCTATTAACCGACAAGGAATCGCCTACACAGCTCATCCTTATCCACAAAAAGCCAAACCTAAGGTCAAATCCAAACAGAACTTTTTTACCTTATGGGATGAGGTATGGGGATTTGCAGCCAAAGACTATCCAATAATAGCGACGGAACTAGGTTGGGTAAAAGCCGACGGTAAAGGGGCGCATATCCCGGTAATAAACGACGGTTCTTATGGCCCGCATATTATTGAATTTATGCAAAATAGAAATATCTCGTGGGTAGCATGGGTATTTGATCCGGATTGGTCACCCACTATGATCAGCGACTGGGACTTTACACCCACTCAGCAGGGTGCATTTTTTAAGAAAGAAATGTTAAAACATCAATAAGTAGTATTTGCTAAGTACGGTTAAATGGACTGTTACCAATATTTGATAGGAACATGTTAATTATTTGATTGGACCAGCTTGTTGATTGATTTGGACCAGTTAAGGTTTGTAAGTATACTGAATTCACAATATATTTTTAACTCCAAAGCTTTTGAAGAATGAATTTTTCGCCATCTGAATGTAATTTAAATCTATCGATCTCTGGGCTGATACGGTTAATTTTAGCTAGTGCCCAGTAAAGTCCTTGTGACTTAACCTTGCTCAGTTCAAACGCATTGAATTCGCTGTACTTATCTCGAATAACTGCAAGCTCAGCCTCAATAAGTTTGCGATGGCCCTCGTCCATCCGATTTAGCAAAATCATATACTCTTCATCAGTCCAAGAGCGTCTGAATTTTGTTAATAGGCTTTTTTCCTCTCGGCGTTTTATTACATTTTCGCGAACTAATGTTTCTTGAAATGGTTTTTTGGCAAAGATTGTAGATTCCCTATTAAATGTATCACTTAGAAATTTAAAGCAATATTTTGCATAACATGTGTAAGGGATTACATCACACGCCAGCAGATTAATAAGAAACAAGTAAATTACTTCGTCTAAGAAAACCTTTGGTATGTAAGGAAGCTGTTGGGTTGTTCTTTTTTCTTGGCGAAGCATTATCAGGGCTGCAAGCGCGCTCTCTGTTGAAAGACGTCTCAAATCCAATATTGTTTTTGTAGTTATCGGTTTGAAAATAAACGCTCTATCGTAATCACGCTCAGATTCAAACAGTAGAGTAAGCACATCGATATCTTGTTTTTCTAAAGTAGCAAAGGTGTCGATATTGTTTTGTTCAAGCGCTTGCATTGCGTCCCAGATTGGTGAGTAAAAAACCATTAAGGTACCTTTGGCTACTGCATCAATGTTATTTAAGGTATCAAGTGATGGCCTCATGCCATTCATATGCTTATTGAAAAGACCTGACCGGCTTTGTGGCGCGGGAGAAAAATACGCACACATCTGATTTCCGTTGAACTCGATATTTACTTTTTCACACGCATAGGAATAAGTAGTCAGCGTTGCCAAGTGCCGAATGTTCTTGGGATGCGGATAGTCGGTCAAAATTTAGCTAATTTATGCAAAATAATAAATAAGTAGAATTTTTATACTTATTTTCACCGTTTTCTCCTGTGGTTATCGATGATTTTTTAACGGATTTACACTAGTTAGAAGTAACGCCAGATTATAATTAACTAATGTTAACAACGTACTTAGCCATATTTCATCACCAAATATAGCAAAATCCGTGAGTAATGCGTAACGAAGCGTGACACATTGCCAATCTGAAAAAATTGGTTATAAGAGTAGTAATACTTTTTTGCGTAACAGAGCGTGTTGATGACAAACGATGATATTGAAGAATTGGCCAACTATATTGAACGGGAGCTTTATCGTGATATCGGTCCGCTTTTATTTGGTACTAAGTTATACACCGCACTAGGTTTTCCAAGTGCGCATGCTTTCAGACAGGCTTGCTCAAGGAATACGATGCCAGTTGAAGTATTCAACATAGAAAATCGCCGAGGAAAATTTGCACTTTCTCGTGACGTGGCTAAATGGCTGGCGACACAAAAAATAAATAACATTGATTCAGGAGGTTTTATCGAAAAGAAAATTTAAGGTGGCGCAGAAACAGAAAACCCTGCTAAGTTTGGCGACCGCAGGGCTCTAAGTAAACATCGAATTTGAGACCGATGTATACAGAATAGACGATTTTTTTGATTTGTCAAAATTTCGTTTGTTTACCTGCGCCTTTGTTTTATTTAATAACACAAAGGTAGATTATGATTAATCCACAAAATTTTAGAAATTTAGTGCGCGTATTAGAGCGCCTAAGAGAAAAAACAGTTCAAGCAGGTTGTAAAAATGACCTGCTAAACAAACGTGTACTGCTCGCTTCAATATCGAGCCGCAAAATTGGCGAATTTATTGGTTGCTCACATCAAACCGTCAACCGAACTGCATCTAGGTTGCTAGCAATATGTAAAGATTCTCCTGATATCGGTTTGCTTGACCTATCTGACAGTGACCTTATGCGCTTGTTTTATCCTAAAATGATAAACAAAATGATGCCTAAACGCAGGCCGCCTATTGCATTAATTATCAATGAAGCAGCAAAGCGGCCGAAAAAATTAGGGCTTAAAATAAAAACCATTTATTTGAGCTACCGCGCACAAGACCCATCAACAGCATTAAGTATTTCGCATTTTTATTTCTTAGTGCGACAAGAAATCAAACAATCAAAACTTGAGTACTTGTTCGAATATGAGCCTGGTGAAGTGCTTTGCGCAGACTATGCGGGTATTAAGCTTATTTACTATCCTGAGTCCCCACAAAAGCCCGAGTTGTTAGATGTGTTTGTTGCTGTGTGGGGATATTCAAATCGCATGTTCGCCGTTGCAAGTAAAAGGCATACCACTAATGATTGGGTTAGGGGCTTTGCAAAAGCCTTCACGCACTTCGATGTATGCCCATGTGTTGTGCAATTTGACAATGGTGAAATGGTTAAAAAATCTGGATTAGTGGCAACACTAACCGAGCAAGCACAATGCATGGCGTGGCACTACGACTTAATGGTGGATACTTCCCAAATAGGGAGCCCAAGGCAAAATGCAAAGGCTGAAAAGGCGTTCAACATATATCAAATAGAGTGTTGGTGCCCATGCGTAAACTACATTTTACGTCTATTGAACAGGTTAATGTGCACTTGTTATCTGAGATAGAGAAGCTTAATGATGAACCATTGCAAAAAATCAAAGTGTCGCGTAACGCATTATTTAATGAGCATGAAAAACCTGCCTCTAAAACTCTGCCAACACATGTTTACCAACCATTTGATAAGCGCTTTACACAAATTGCCTCAGCTGCCTGTACTGTGACATATGCAAACAATCAATACAGTATTCCTTATCAGCAGCGAAACTTAAAAGTGACCATAGAAGTCACCGAAGATAAGCTACAGGTTATTCACGAATATGATGTGATTGCGACACACGACATACTCTCGGGTATTAACCAAAAGAGTATGCTTGATATTCATAAATCACCTACTCACCTTGCGCAATCTCATAAAAATAAAACACACTTTATGGATTGGGCAAATGCAATTGATAAGAGTGTTGCCAATTTGGTGGAACGGCAATATGAGAGAGTGAATTCCGATAACTCTCGCCCAGCTGGCAAAGCCTGTATTTTTATTCAGAAGCTTTATAAGCGCTATGAAGATGACGCGTTCATAAGTGCTTGCAAATATGCGGATAGACATGTCATTACGCAGGTTCAGGAATTTGAGATGGTGTTGCAAACAGATATACATTCAGATAATGACGAAACGCAAACCACCTTAGTTTTGCCTAAACATAAAAATATCAGGGGAGCGCAATACTATGGCAGCAATTAGTAATGACGTCGTACTTACAAACATCAAGGAGCTTTGTGAGCAAAAGAGATTGATGCCAATGTACCGAGCATTTATAGATCATATAGCCCAGTCAGTCGATACTATCGATATATATGAGTGTTTTCGCGCTGCGTTGCAACTACAGATAGATAGTGACCATATGCTAAAAGTGGGTCGATTAAGGAAGTCCGCTAAGTTGCGCTGGAATAGTGCTACGTTGGAGGACTTTAAAGAGGAAAGCCATCGAGCCGTTGATTTTTC
>Ga0105350_10001987_pt1 | contig 12543 bp, 22 predicted proteins | sample EN1Hudsemesocosm_FD_83506 | JGI IMG/M metagenome (GOLD analysis project Ga0105350, IMG submission 83506) | Methane-oxidizing microbial communities from mesocosms in the Hudson Canyon - EN1E Hudson Canyon | ecosystem: Environmental > Aquatic > Marine > Cold seeps | place: Hudson Canyon... | reverse complement strand
TATGTGCAAAGTGTGGCACAACGCATCAGAGAGATCTGAATGCCGCAAAAAACATTCTCGCGCTCGGACATGAGCGTCTAGCTGTAGGAATCCCCGTCGTTTAGGGCGGGGAGGATGTCAATACCCAAAAAACAGTTCACTTCCTTGGCACTCACTCCGGGGCGCCATTTAACTAGCATCGGCTTCTAGTTTCTACCCAGTTGTTTTCACAATCAGGGCCTTAAGTTTCCTTACACCGTTTTAGAAAGGTGTTTTATGCGGCAACATCCTCTGCTTTTGTTATCGGTGAAGCGTGAAGTTTTTTATCAATAAAACCTTGGATGCTATTTTGTGCGTCGGTCACGCTAAGGGTGAAATCTTCTTCATATGCTTCATTGCCAGATTGCTGAAGACTCAAACCCATTCTCATCGATAGGTGACGCGCTAATTCCTGAGCAATATAGGCCGCTTGTTCGGAAGGTATCTTAAATTCGTGTTTTGCCATCTTTTCCTCAATTATACTGTTGCTATGCGCTGTGTATATCCATCATGTTACACTGTATATCCCTCAAGGCAAGTCTCGCTGATCTATTTAGATACTAGTTGAATGTTTTTTCCATCCAATCTTCGAATTTTCCATCTTCATGGCGGTCTTTATTCGCACTTACATCCAATATAAGTAAGGGGCCCATAACTAAAACGGCCAACACTAAAACAACGTCAACCATCATTAATGCAAGCTCCCATCCTTGAAGCCATAAGATAGCGACAATAGCTAGAGTTGCTAAACCGCCAGCTAATGTTAGCGTAAGCTTAACCCATGAACTGATTTGCTCAGTCCCTTTTCCTTGCCCCATCAGAATTACTTTCTCCTTTGTCATCGTAAATAGGCCAAGCATAACCGCGTGAATACTCAGGCTAAAAAATACTGACATGACGCCAACGGTAATGGCCATGCCGGGGCCTGATGCCCAGGAAAAATACCCAATAACGACGATGTTTCCTAAGATCAGGAAGTATTCAAATTTATTCAGTCCCATTGTCATCCTTAACCTTAACTTCAACCTCTTCCATAAACCCCAGCTTAAAACCCCTAGTTGAAATCAGTATGGCTGTCGCCACAAGGTTCGCCATTGCTAAACATATATAGAAGTCCAGCTCTCTTATTTCAGAGTTAAACCATGTAGCAAACAACGTTCCCGTACAAAAAAGAGACAGCATCATCGATTTCGCCCACTTTTTTAGCTTCCTTTTAGGTTTATTTTGTTTGCCCACACTGTAGTCCTTTTAACGCTTTCAAATAACTGTCTTTATAAATAGCTGTTGCTGTCTTTCGCCCAAATAGAAAAGCGACCTGCTGGTAACTTAAGGCCAATTTCAGATTCATTTAGCTTGTAGAGCCTCACGAAATCATTTTTAAGCATTGGGCCGTACGACGGCGAGAACAAGTGTCGAATCCATGAATCTGAAATTGGCTTTCCAAGATGATTAGCCTACATAACAATGTCTTTTGGTGAACCTGTGAGTAACGCGCAATAGAAAGCAAGGCGATCCATGCCAGCGAACATAAATACCAGCAGCAGCGTAAAGTACATAATCAACAGTAGCGCACTAACCCCATTAAGAAGGCCACTATTTCACTGGCCGTTAAATCAGCTGCCAAAAGAGGAGCACCCTTCCAGTTAATCACCTCTTTCCCTTACCTCCTCAGTAAAGCCGAACTTGATTCCTTGCGAGATTAGAATGGCGTTAACTACAACTATCACCATACAAAGAATGACCCACCACTGAACCTGCCCATCATCGAGTACAAACCAGCTTCCAAGGACAGTTAATGCTAAAAATAAAGAGACCAGCATTGGGATAACCCATTCACTGTACTTTCTTTCAGGTTTATCTATTAATTGCATTTCGTTCTTCCTGATAAGCTTTAAAATAGCACTTTTGCAGCTATAACTTCTGCTATATTCAAGCCCGATCCTGGCAGTGGGAATATAAATATAACGAACATACTATAAACTAATAACGCTTTCCCTGGTGAGTGATACCTATCACTCCGGTTAATATATCTTAGAATGCAGATGTATATCATTATTGCACTTGCAACTACTAATACAGCTGCATTTACATACATAATTTGCACACCAATTAATTGTTCAAATGCATCGGACAACTCTGCAGAGTGCCAATTCTCACCAAAGAGGGATACCATCATGCGATGTGTGGATTGTATAATTGCTTCCATGTTATTTTGATCCCTTTATTTTCTTTTGTTTTTAATTTTTTTATCGCGATCGATAATATAGTTTGATGCAAAAATCGTAATGATATTAATGACTAGCGGAACCATAAGACTGACGGACAGCTCATTGGGATCAGCTTTATAATCCATAAAGAGTCCGACTGTAATGGCCGCAATCAGAACTGCAGAAGCATAAAAAACCCCATACGCTACCTTCACCAAATTTTTATTCACGAACGACTCCTTTTAACTGTAATGTGTATTATGCACATCTTATGGCCATTTTGTCAAATGGCATCTTTCAGGTTTAAGCTTAGTAATAGACTCTTTGCAGTTCTTGTGCCGTAGAGTGCTGACAGTTCATGATAAGACAGATCTATATTCTTAATATTGATATGAATCAATCGAGTTACTTCCTTGGATTGCGCAATCCCTGGGTGAAAAGACCTAAAGTATTCATTTGCCTGTTGCCAATTTTGATTGTCTATTGATCTTTTAAACAGTGTTATCTGCAGCTCTTTTTTTGGGTTATCTATACCCGTTATTATAGCTCCAAAGTTAACAATAATTATACCGCAAAAGTATCCAAGCACCGGCACGTAGTTCTGTAATGCCTGCAGATCTAATACCATTGAGATAATTATAGCCTGAATACTCGCCAGAAAAAGAGCCATACGGAAGGGCTTCACATAATAACTTAACGTCACCAAATTATTTTTCCACTGTTTTATCGTTATCACTTATCACTTTTCCTCCAGCATCAATCGGTACATGTTTTTAGCAGCCTTTCGACCATAGATTGAGCTGAGTTCTTTATATGACAGATCTATTGTTGCGATGTGATCAATGGTTTGTGAAAACACTTTCATACCATGAGTTGACTCAACATCCCTTAGCCGCTTTATCGCTCTTGATGATAACGCCCTGTATTTTACCAGTACTTGTGCCCAAGATTTTTTTTCGATGAGGCCTGCGAGCTCGATCAACTCCATTATCGAGTTATGATCTAAATCAATTCTCAGTCGCACCATATCAACGAGCAAACTTAAAGTAAACATAGCTCCCCATACAGCAACCACAAATACCCACATTTCAGGGCTATTAACGCCATTCAACTGGCCCGAAATAAACAACCCTATCGCCGTATTAATCGACGCTACTTTTACCGCATTTTTTATCATCTTCGGTGCACGCCTGATGTCTTCATCTATGGATCCACTAGTAAACTCTTTATTCGTCATAGAACGCTTTTGGCTTTAGCAATGACAGCTATTATTTGCTTACTTATTATTGCTTCACGCCTCCTGATTTGCTCAATTGTCATCTACGGTGTCCGAAAGATGTTCTGCTTCAGCAACTACCTTCTTAATTGAGGTGATCTCTTTTTGCCAACGAGCAATAAAATACTCGAATCGCGCCATATTGTCTTTATCAAAAAGTGAATCACCGGTAAAAACAGCAGCATCAATATGATCTAACGCTTCTTCTGTGTCGTTGTGCAATGGCATTCTAATTAACCCTTATGAATTCAACTCGACCCCATAAATCCGCTTTAAACTCATTGTCCACATCCATTTTCATAATGTATTTTTCTAAACGGTCCTTAGCGGTCTGACGTTGTTTTGTTTTTAACGTTTCTTCTTGAGAGTGCGGACACGCTACCACTACTTGTTCAACCCTGAAATTTGGTGAATAAGTGATTGAGGCTCCACACTCAAACCTTCGTGACTCGTTCCATTCACCGTTAGTATGCTGATTGTCTTTAGTCTCCGCCACGGGTTCACGCCTGCACTGTGAGCAGGCATTTTGCGTAATATGATTTAATTGCATAGCCTCAATCCTTTTATAGTGGGTGTCAGTGTGGTAAGTTTTTTGCACTTAGCAAGATAGCGCCACCAAGAAGAACACCAGCAGCCATGCTGCCTAAGATTATCTTTTCTGGGACATTAAAAATGGAATCCCCAAAGAATAAGCAGCCCCCTAATACCATAAGTGCCCAGGCCGTTAGGGTGGCTGGTAGCACTGTCTTAACTTTTTTATTAATTTGAACTGTTAATTGCTTTCTTGCTTTATCAACATCCAGGATCGGCCCATCATTGAGTGAATGTGTCATTGTTCTTTTCCTTGTTTTTATTGTTTATAAATAACTCTTTTTTAGCAATAGGTTTTACCACATCACTTAATAGCGTCATTAATGGAGGATCGGCTAGCGAGTATGGGTATTCGATTAAGGCCTTATTAAGACTCACGCAATTCCTTTGCAACCTATAAAATAACGACGCTCGCTTTAGATCTTTATCCCGAGAGTAGGACATGTCGATAAGCACACGCAATAACACTATAAGCAACAAGACAAATATAACTATTCGTATTGCATCATCGCCACTCACAAGAAACCAACTTCTATTGCCCACTCAAGCGAATCAGCAATACAGTGAAAAGCAACATTATCCTTCACTGTCTAGCTACTTTCTCAACAAGTTTACCAATCGTCAGTCCCTGCACTAAAATTGAAAACACCACCACAATATAGGTCGCAATCAAAAGTACATGGCGCTCTGGAGAATCAGGCAACGCTAAACATAAAGCAATCGATATGCCGCCGCGTAATCCGCCCCAGGTCATGATCTTAATCGCACCATCCGAAAACGCTCTAAAGGGCTTAAAACTATGCACAACGCCGCTGATACTAATAAACCGAGACAGTAATACCACAGGGATCGCAATCAAGCCCATTAAGAGTCCATTATTAAGTTCTAAGCCACCCGCGTCACCGCCAGCAACCGTCTGACTATAAATAACTAAGATCTCCAAACCAATTAAAACAAATAGTACTGAGTTTAAGATTTCATCAAGCATTTCCCAAAAGTTGTCTAAGTATTTAATGTCATCTTCCGACATCCCTTGAGCTTTGCCATGATTTCCAATTAATAGACCTGCAGCAACCATTGCAAGCGGTCCACTCACATGAATATATTGAGCTAATAAGTAGCCACCCATCACCAAGGATAACGTGATCATAATTTCAATCTTATAATCGTCTACTTTTTTCATCATAAAGTAGGCAATAAAACCTAACAGGATACCCAGGCCGATACCTCCGACAACTTCCCCTACAAATAAAAACAAGGTATGGCCCAAGCTAAATCCTGGAATGTCGCCATCACTTTTTGTATATAAAACGGCGGCGCTGCCTCCATGAAGATCACTTGTTGCGACCAGCATACCTGCTAAGACAACACTTAACACGACCGCGGTACCATCATTAAACAAAGATTCACCCGCAATCTTAAGCTCTAAAGATTTAGGGACACCGGCCTTTTTTAAGATACCGATAACCGCTATTGGATCGGTAGGTGAAATTAACGCGCCAAAAATTAGACAATGCAAGAAACTTAATTGGAAGCCGAACAAATTCGAGGCACCAAACATAATGCCGCCGATTAAGAAGGTGGTAATGATTACGCCAGCACTGGCCAGTGCAATAATGACGCTCCGTTGTTTATTGAGCGCATTAAAATCAACATGAAGCGCACCTGCAAATAACAGAAAACTTAACATCCCATCCATAATTAAGGACTCAACGTCGATGCGGCCCATAAGGCTCGTGGCAAATTCAAGTGGCGCGTTTGCACCCATGACAACTAACAGCATCATCAGTAAGCTGGCCACGAGTGATCCGACCATTAAACCAATACTGGAAGGGAGTTTTATATAGATATGGTTAATTACCGCCATTGCTGTCGCAATAACAATAAAAAGCGTTGCTGATAAGAGCATGTGTGTTTAATCCTTTTGTTGGTTGTCCTGTTCTTAGTTGTGGTGGCGGCCAGCATTGTTAGATGCGAACTGCCTTGCGATTTCAATATCATTTTCTTTTTCAAAAGTAAAGATCGCCTCTACCTCTACAACAAGTAAGCTGACGCGGCCAGAAAGACTTACCTTGTCAACATAGGCTTGAACTTTCGGGAGATCCATACACCTGGCAACGTCAAAGATAAATTCATCTCCGGCATTTTCCAGTGAACTAACTTCGTTACGTAACCGGCTCAGCGTTTCCACGCGACTAAAACTAGGGGCAACCATACACGAAATAACCAGCAACCCAGAAAGTTCCACATGCTCTAACGTAGGCATGCTGATTGCCACCACGGCAACTATAATCAAGATTGCAACCACTACAAGTGCCGCGTCAATTAAACGGGCTTTTATCTTACTGATAGCCCTTTTTGATTCTGCTGCTCTTCTTTTAATATCTTGAATGGCCAAAGGCTCATCGTCCAGTGAAATAATCATCCCTACTCCTTGGCCATTTTCTCTCATGTCTTACCCTCTAGTCGTAGGCCGTTTAATGGGTTAGTCATTGACTGATAATAGCTCAACGCTGGCGTAGTCAACCCGAGACACGCTTGCTGTTAAACCGCAACAGGCACAAAGGTCAGAGTCAAGACTTAAACCGTTGCGAGAATAGGTAACTGTACATATAGTTCCTAATGGGATTTCACCCCATCCATTACGGATTGGTTTGATGGTTTTTACGGTGCAACCTACATGGTCACGCTTTAATTTGGGCCACTTTATTTCGCTCATGTTTTACCCTCTAGTCGTAGGTTGTTAAGCTCTGGGTTTGTTAGCCCTGTAGCTTCATATATAATCTGACCAACACACTGAGCATCTAATTTATAGTTCATTGATATTTCACCAATACACATGTTTGATATATCCGTAAACGCTTCACGCAATCTCGCATTGTTAGCATTAACTTCTTCTAGCTGCTGCTCAAGTTCTGCAATGCGTTTATCCGCTTGTGTTTCAAATTCTGGTAGGTCACTCATCACTCACCTTCCTTGTGCTGGTTGCGTAGGTTGTTGGTGTAAAGCTCAAACCAAGCTGTTATTGAGCCTTCAGTTACTGGTCCTTCATGGTTGCTCTGGCTTTCTCATTTAGCACCTTCTAGTAGTTCGCGTGATTGGTAGTCATTACCTAAAACTTCAAAAGTGCATATGGACGCATAGGCATTAAAGCTTGTATCTCTATCCTCGCCGTACTGGTATTTCTTAATGCAAAAGCTACCGCGTTTAAAGTAGATAACACCTATCTCTGATACATCATCACAGTTAACCCAATCAGGCACTCCATTTTCACTTCCCTGTATATACTGTATATATTACACTATTATCGCTAAAAGTCAATATTCCTATGGCGATCCAAGCCCAAAACCCTTTGCCTCCATCATGTCGCGTTCTTGCCGCATCAATCTATATATTGGCTCTTTAATAACAACGGTGATCATGCCTTGCTCAGCCATCTTGACAATCAATTCTTGAGGAACCTTTTCACCTAATACAGTTTTAGGTGTATACAGATCCCATAAATCGAGCTGTTTACCTAAACCAAGTAGAAGCAGAGCCATTTGCTGATCGCCGATCCATCCGCCTACCTCAAGATAACTGTGCTCCTGGCCGTCTTTAAAGTCTAAAGCGCCAAATTCACCAGAATGCTTTGCAATTAGACGTGTTAAGTCTTTCGGATCAGGATCGCCACTAATAGCCACCTTAAAGAAAACCATGTCCACGCCTTCATCGGCTGGCGCAGCATGCTTATTAATGTAATCAACCAATTCACTCATTACAGTCTTGGGTTGGTATTATTTTTTTTGGTTTTTATTGTAAACCATATTTCTCTGACGGCGCGTTTGGCTGCGTCACATTGCGCGACATCAAACATGGCGAAGTGACACTCTGCAGCAACTAAGCCCATTTTTTGAGCCAGCAGTTCATATGCTTGACTGCGAGTTACTAGATCTTTCTCATATAAGGAGACAAAGATCTCTTTAGATTCTTTTCGAGCAGTCTGTGTATTTTTGTCCGCTAAAATACCTAGCGGAATAGCCGTAAAGGGGTGCATCCCTACTTTTGCATCACACTCCTCACAAGCATAGGCCCAAGGCCATTTGCCGTAGGCTTTGCCATAAATCTCATCATGGTGCTTGATCTTAATGTCATCACTCTCACAGCATGGGCACTCGGACGGTGGAGGAAGCGGATCCGTTACACGCAAAATCGCATCTAGACTTGGATTATTCGGCGTTATCGCTTCCATCATGGATTATTCTCTTAAGGTCTTTATGATAATGGTTCGAGTGTACTATAAGCTCAATATACTTTGTTACGATTGCGTCTATATTCTCTGTAGTAATATGGGGTTCATATTTTTGTATTTCAGGTACAACGTTATTGTAGTTCTCCATCATGAAAACCCTTAACATAGCAATCTGGCGTTTCGTGTTAATTCTCGCCTGTTCCACTTCGACTTGTATTTCAGTCGACATTGTATTGATGGCCTTGAGCGTTTTTCCCAACTCACGCTTTGAGTTGGCCAGAGCTGACAAGGCAATGATCCCATCTTTGACGTCAAGGATCGCACTGTCTGTGATTACACCGCTTACGTCATCGGCGCGTCCCCGTTTCGCGTAGCAAGCCTGCCTTTTTGCTTTGAAGCTTACGAGTTGAACCATTAGCTTCTCAAGTGACTCTTGAGTCATTTTAATTCCTTTACAGGTGTCAATATTACCTATATATCGAGGCCTGGACCGGGGGGCATTCTTTGTTACTATGTCCATCACCTCCTGATCTGCAGCGGCGTTAATGTCGGACAATGCCTGCTTAAGATTGGCGATCACTTCATTGCATGTAGAATTAAGATCCTTAATAGGACTGTACGTATGAATGGCCTCGCTTACATTTAACTCTATCTTCATCTGTTTTGTATGTAACCTAGGCGTTTTTTTGATGTAGGATTCAACAATGCTTCTAACCATTAGTAGTTTTGCGTGCTCCCTCTTGTTGTCGCTATTACTTAACCGTCGTTTTTGCACTCTCATTTCTGCCATTAAGTCGCTCTTTCGACTATGGTGACTTATTGCTGCGACGCTTCTCCTAAGCCACGACTTACCTTTAAAGCTACTATTCTCTTGCTTTAGAGTCTCTTGCTGTTCAGTAATCAGCCTTTCAGCGTCACGGCGAATGCTACTCACTTCCAGTTCTACATCTTTATATGCCGATAAAAAAAGTGCAATATGTATTGAGACGGGTGACATTATATCTTCATCCATAAGCTGTATGATATACATGATACACGTATGAAGGCGCAGATCAACTCGCCCTCGCTCTGCTCTTAGGCTAGACAGCGCCTTATCTTGTGTGCCATTATCAGGCTCAGTCCTTGTTTTATAGGATCTGATGCCTTAAGTAGGCTTCTTTATGTTAATAGGAGATAAATATGAATAAAAGTGAACTTGTGGCATCAATGGCCGAAAAGAGCGGTTTAACTAAAGCTGACTGTGCTCGTGCAGTAGAAGCATTTACCGACGCTGTGGGCGATGCTATTTCTAGCGGTGATAGCTTGTCTTTAGTAGGTTTTGGTACTTTTTCCGTTCGGGATCGTGCTGCACGCCTCGGCAGAAATCCTAGAACAGGTGAAGAAATACAAATCTCTGCTGCAAAAATGCCCACGTTTAAACCGGGTAAAGCACTTAAAGATCTTGCAAACGCATGATTTAAAACTCAGGGGAGGCTTGTCGCCTCCTCTTTTATTCTCGCTGACTTATTGCCGCTCTATTAATCTAAGAGCACCAATCCAAGAAGAAGACTACTCATGAATAGAATAAACGGCCATAGAGGTACCAATTTCTGTTCTTTTTCTTGATCCATTATTTCATTGTGTGAAGACATCTTTATAAATAATATCGGACACTCATTACACATTAGCAATCATCTAAAGTCAATGGCTTTCTTATAAAAAAGCGCCCCGATAAATCGAGGCGCTTTTTCTTCTTTGAAATGCTTAGTTGTTATTCAGCATTTGTTCTATGTAGAACCAGATTTAGATCATCAACCGTAACGTTAACCATTGATTCAGATCCAATGTACTGATACCACGCGTAAATACGGCTTATATTATCGAGTGGATTAATATCAAGCATAGGGGCCACCTTAACAATTTCACCCGGTTGGCCAACGACGGGTTTACATTCGATGTCCTTGCGTTCTGCACCGCCAGAATAATAGGCCACCACACAAAAGTTGAGTGTGCCATGTTCAATTCCCGCCTCCGGTAGTCGAATTTGTGAATAGCCTTGCAAGGCTTTTGCATGAACATCTGATCCCCAAGGATAAACATAGTCAACGCGTGCACGGCCGTACGTTTGTAGTGCCAGTTCATGACTATACGAGCCTGTAATAGGATTTACATTCGTCACCGTGCCTGCTGTGCGGTGATCATGGTTAATAATGCTAGGAGCATTTTCAAAGTCACCGTCTTTAATCAGTTCCTCTGGCGTGGTGTCCGGAATGTTAAGTAGTGAAAATCCCTGTTCAATTTCCGTTAGCCGTATCGATTTAATCATTAAGCCATTGTTAAGAGAGCGTATATTTAATACGGCATCATCTCTACCCTTAACACCGATATGTGCTGGCACTCTAAATTCAAACCAGTCATTGTTTTCATTGACAGGAACGTGAAGCTCTTTATTGGTATACCCGCCACCATTTAACATGAGTTTTTTAACTGCTGTACCCGACTTTACCATCATTTTAAAATAATATCGCTGACTACTGTTTTCGTGGTTTAAGGGATCGATATCGTCACTGATCTTCGATGTTTTCTTGTCATCACAGGTGTCCGTCGTAGATGTATTACACCCGATAAAAAACATATTCGTTTCTAAAACCATCTCTGCGTCACGGGCCATTCGGACATATTGACCTTGTATGCTATTGGTTTTAACTTCAAGATCTTTACTCACATTCACAATGAGCGGTGATGCAGCGGGAAAAACGTAAGAATTATTTATGCTGGTGAAGGTCTGCCACTTACTGGCAACATATCTGTGCAGGCATGACTCGGGGGAAAGTAACGGACTTGCAGTAACTTGGTAGCCTTGTCGTTGAACAAGCCCTTCAGCTAAGTACTTCTTTGCTCCCCACTTATTACCAAAACCATCAACACCGTATGTTTTGGCAAAGGGAAACATTAAGCCGAACGTATTACTCTTGGACGTAATGTTATAGCTTGGACATTCATCGGCATTGTCGCGAACTTTGTGCCATGTGGACAAGGCAAAACGACCACTATTGCTAATCGTATTATAGGTAATGCTAATGTCGTGCGTGCGATGCCTAAACCTAATTGGATCGCCGGAGATCTTATTGATATTGTTTTTGTGAATGCTAGAATTACGAGTGTCTTTTAGATAAGTAGCGTGCATTAATGACGGGCGCTCGTCGTTATATGCATCGTGGATATCACTATACTCAATCGTTATATTTTCACTATTGTTCGTCATGATGGCAGCATAGCCGTCGTACGCTCGACTTCCATCACTCTTTACCGGAATCATAGCGTTGAAAGCAGTGCCAATATTTCTCATTTCTACTTTCCGAATAGTTGAGTTATCAACGTTGTTGAGATAAATACCATTCACGAAATTCTGCACTACGATATCTCGCAGGATTATATTGTTAAGCCTTTTCTTTTTGCCCTCAATACGCATGAAGAAACCGCTCATTTGACCGGCAATGCAAGCTGAATTGACACAGCCATCAAAGATAGGTGGGTTACTGGCGTCTTGAGCTTGTATTTGCAGTCTATTTCCACCGGCATCAAAACTCCATAGGGCAGAGTCCTGATACGTGCCTGGTGCAATTTTTACTACCACATCACCGGTGGTGTAGTTTTCATGAAGCCAGCTATCTAGCTCCTCCAATGTATCCACGTCACCATCGGGAAAAGTAAGGGTGAGTGCACTTGCATTGCCAAAGACAAGCAGTAATAAAATAAAACTTAATTGTTTAAACATAAATTGACTCCTAATAATGGGGGCTTTGGGGAGCATGTCTAACGAGGTCGTCATGATGCTCTTCTTGTTTAAGATGTGTTTTTTTCATGATGCTTCCATAAAAGAACGCCCCGATAAATCGAGGCGTTCTTTTCCTTTTGGTTAATTGCTTACTTAATCAAAATCTTAATCCAACCAAGAGTCAATCCATTCTTGATCGATTGTATCGACCTCCTCTGGCATAACATGTAGCACTAGGTTTAAATCATCAACCGTAACGTTAACCGTTGATTCAGAACCAATGTACTGATACCACGCGTACATGCGGCTGATATTATCGCTTGGATTAATATCAAGCACAGGTTCTACCTTAACGACTTCACCTGGCTCGCCAATAACCGCTTCACACACGATGTCCTTGCGTTCTGAACTGCCAGAAAAATAGGCCACTACACAAAAGTTGAGCGTTCCATTTTCAATTCCC
>Ga0105350_10001984_pt1 | contig 12546 bp, 11 predicted proteins | sample EN1Hudsemesocosm_FD_83506 | JGI IMG/M metagenome (GOLD analysis project Ga0105350, IMG submission 83506) | Methane-oxidizing microbial communities from mesocosms in the Hudson Canyon - EN1E Hudson Canyon | ecosystem: Environmental > Aquatic > Marine > Cold seeps | place: Hudson Canyon... | reverse complement strand
TTGCACTTTATCTGATTCCATATAAAAATACCTCTCTGTAAATGGAATTTACTCAATCAATTATCAAGGAATGATAATCATGCTAAAAAACCGTGGATTTACACTGGTTGAATTACTCATAACATTAGTTATTGTCATGGTACTTACCATGACAGCAATCCCATCGCTCAAACATATCTATCACGTAAGCAAGTCTACAGCAGTAATCAATCAGGTTGTCGGCATAACACGGCTGGCGCGAAATACTGCAGTAACAGAAAAAACCACCACGACATTGTGCCCCAGTCTTGACGGGCTCACCTGCTCAGGAGGTTGGAAGGATGGCGTCATATTATTCACAGATAATAACACCAACAGCCAAATAGATGACAATGACCATGTCATCCGTTTTTATCAGCCTTTTATTGATACAGGCTTTTTAAACTGGCGATCATTGAGAAATAAAATTCAGTTTTCATCAACAGGATTACCACGAGGAACTGTAGGAAGTTTTGTTTATTGTCCCAGTAATCATAACCCTTTTTATGCTAAGTCTATGATTTTAAGCTTTCAAGGTAGGATTCGTTCAGGCCAAGACCGAAATCAAGATGGTATTGCCGAAACAGGTAGTGGACAAAATATTTCATGTTCATAAGTAAAATAAACGTTACCATGCACCACTTCGAGTTCCATTTGAATTTAGCAGTAGTTCACCATCAATAACTTGCCCATCCTTAGGCACCCCCCTCAGGACATAACAATAGATAACAGGGCAATCAGAAGACGCTGCTATAATATTAATTTCATAATACCCTTTAGTAGAAATGACTATATCGGCGTTATATTCACTCATCATCGCTAAACTCGTTGGGTAGGTATTATTATCAAAGATATAACGCTCCATTTTAGACTGCACCTTCACCAACATCGCTTGACCATCAGACCTTTTTGCTGCATCAACTTGCTTGTTGTAAGCCGGAATACCCACGGTCGCTAAAATGCCAATAATCGTCACGACAATCAAAAGCTCGATTAGCGAAAAACCATTTAACTTTCCCATATTTTACTTTCCTTGTGTCACCACTAAACTTCAATTACCACTCGGCCTCAATCACCCGACTTGCTCTACGATGCTGTATATTTGGTCTACCATCAGAATAAATTTCAGATTAAATGTTATAACTCCCTCCACCCCACCTCTTTACTCTTTATGCCTTCAAGGTTTTGCTCTATATTTATCGAGATAGATCTATCTGAATTCATATTAATAATGGTCGCTTCTCCTTCCTTTCGGCTTTCACCTAAGTGAATCCCAGAAGATAACGACGGTGTTACACCAAGCGGCACCTTTTCTACTACTTCATCATTATTGGTACTAGAGCCTGTATCTAGAAAAATATGTTTATACCAAGCCGTTCCAGTGGTGTAACGTAGCGCATATAAAAAGGACTCCCCCAAAATACTGCATGAAGCTTGTTCAGTTTTGTAAGTAGTTTGGCTAAAGCCCCCCCCTAACCCCGATCCAAGCCCCATCACTCGCTCACCATTTATTAGGTTAGTTTTCCAGCCTGACAGGTATGACGAAGTATCGACATACTGCATTTGTCGTGCTTCTAGAGTTTCAACAGTATCCGATTCAAGGGAAGGCGTTACTTCAACAGTGTTATTCAGATGACCGCTAGACTCTGTAACTGAGGCATTAGATACATCGACCAATGATTCCGAACGAATAGCTGGGGGTGTCGCACTGTAGGTATCCATTGCAAATTTTCCTTGCGCATTCCGTGGCTCTTTCAAACCAAGTATGAAGTTTGGCGCATTATTTTTCAGGTCCTCCTCCGTATAAAAACGCCCTGTTCCAACGTGTACCCATCGATTTTTATTTTTATCAAAACTAATATTAGGTCGTGTAGATATCGGCGCTTGTGCATCAAACATTATATCTTTCTTCCAATGATGGTTACCTGCCCCCGTGCCAGGATCAATACGCAAACGAAATAACTTCCCTAACCAATTTTCTACACGGGCTGCCGAGCTATTGTCACCACCTTCTGCCGCTGTGACAGTGCCAAAATAGACGGCGTCTGTCGTAGAATCTAAATTTATATCTACCGCAACAATATCCCCCACAAATGAAGCACTTTCTCCTAAGTCCATCACGCCAGCATTCCCAAAACCTTCTTCCAAACCTAAGGTCTTTAAATTGAACATCAATAAGTGTGCATTTTGTTCACTTACAACTTGTCTGTGGCCATTACCGTTCGGCGAAGGGCCTGATCCAAAAACTAAATACCAGTCAGTCCCGTTACCACGAGTACTATCAACCGTTAATGCCGTGGGTACAGACATACTTGCCCCTAATTTTTCATGACTAAACTCAGCCAAGAGTTTAGGCGCTTGTTCAGGGTCAGTAATATCAAAAATAAGGTAGGCAGGCCGTACAGTTACACTTGAAGCTGTATCACTTGGGTCAGGATAAATCTCAGATAAGCCTCCGCCACTTCTAAAGCCAACCACTAAAACCGTTCCCCAACCGTTAGGGTGAGTACTCACACTAACGGCGTGCCCATCCTTATCATTATTAGCATTATCAGGCTGTCCGGCGACCCCTCCTTCACCAAAAATCTGGGCATCAAAAACATAAGGCGTTTGATCCACAAAATAAGCATGATCACCGCCTTTAAGCCCGTAATCTGGTTTACTTAAATAAGAGAGGTGAGGCAATAAATTATAAGGAACGAAACCCCAAGTCTCTTGGCCTAATGCCCATTCTGTATAACCAAATTTAGCACCACTAAATTTACGATTAATCTTGTCATACCAGCCACCATTAAATGCATGCAACATACCATCGTTGCCCCCGACATAAACCATGGTTCTACGATTTTTATATTGTACAAAGAAATCCCAATAAGACTCATCATCATAAAGTAAGTGTAAGTTTTCGGACGGCGCCCCAACAGGTGTAGGGTTTGAGTAAATTACATCACCTAAACGCTGCGTTGTATTATTAAGCTGACGACTGCGCATTCCTGGCTGATCTACACCCCTTATAAAATTAACCACTGCTGTCGCTTCTGACACAGTACTTGTGTTGAGCACTCCCACTTGATCTTCGGTAAAAGTAGCAGGCATAAAATCCTTCTCTACAAAAGCTCTTGTACCATCTCCAGCTTCATCCATATAAAGATTGGTTCTTATATATCGGTTTTTTGATGCGTCTGCATAAGTCGTTCTCTGCGTACCCGCTTCGGCGTCTGATAAGTCGGACAAGGTGTTTTTAGCACGCCATAAATAACCGACATCGTCCAAAGAGAAAGTGTACCCATCACCTTCGGTACATTTCTCTCCAACTGCAGCAGTAGAAAATAAAGCATCATCCGTCGATAGTTTTACGCGAACTTTATCGCTTCTCACGTCAAAACATGAACTATAAACAGGGTCTACGGCAACACTTTCCAATCGGCCATCTCCGTCATCACTACGCACTCTACCTTGACGATCAATCATTAATGCAGAGACATCTCCGACCCACTTGACGGTTTCATTTCCCATGGTGACAGAAGGTGAAAAACTCGCTTGATACACCGCGCCTTCAGCACTGCTAGATGTAGATATAACAGAGGATGAACCTCCGGAAGAAGATCGAGAAAGCATGTCTGTTAAAGCATTTTGAAGTGAGATTGAAATTTCATCAGCATCTTCAGCTAAATAAAAGGTATCGGGAAAACAATCACCATTACCATCCCATTCAGAGACAGGACATTCCGAGCGGTTAAGCCTAGAGTAAGTATAAAAATCAGTGTACTCACTACCTTTTTTGTCGATAGGCCACATAGGGTCAGGCAAACCGGTAACTCCATTTTCCGTGTTTGTATCATCAATAAAGCCACCACGAGCAGCGGCTTCCATCATACGACGCAAAGCGATAGCCTTGCTATTACGATTATCCTCACCATCTAACGCCGCATAAACATAATAGGAAACAATATTCTGCTTCCCTTCTAAGTCAGAACTTCGACAATCATTCTCACGTAGAGCTAAGGCAACACTATCAAGGGCTTCATCCGTTCCCGTATTTAGGTCGCCAGGAATTTCCTGATAGTAAGAAGAAGATGTTAGATGGTTCGCTTGACCAGCGCGTACATCATAGTCGGCATTAGATGCCCCATCATTCAAATGAAGTATAAATACTTTTTTACAAGCAAGTACCTCCCCTTGCTCCGAATCATAATATGGGTCCCACCTAAAACCGTTATCTTGGTATCCACCATCCACACCATAGACGCCATATGGATCGTTACCTGAAGTGTAATGTGGCTCTTCTTGCCTTATATATTTGCCAATATCTACCATGCTTTCAGCGATAGGCGTTGTCCCCCAAATCAAAGGATACTCTTCAATAACTTGAACAAGTTTTTCGTTCGGGGCATGCACGCCCGTCGGCACACAAAGATAATCTCGCATCAATCCGTTATATAAAGTGACGCGCTTTATTTCCATATTGCTATCTGATGAATCATCCCTTTGACGCCCCATCAATCGCTTATGATCAAAGATAGGGTAACAAGGGTGCATAGTTTGGCCATCCACTCGATTATCATTCATAATTTCTGTTTCGGTATTTAACTTATGGTCAAAATTATAAACAGATAAGCCAAAATTTATGCGCGCTCGATTATTTTGAATCAAGCCTTTTGGCTCCTCTCTAACAGCAAGTTTTATATTAAAACCTTTCACCGAAGAAAGTTGAGGAGCTATATCTTTAGCTGCGACTTTAATGCGGCCTTTTTCTATGGAGATTATTGCATGATTTAATATGGGCGAAAAAAGTGAGCTTCGAGGGTCCTGAAACGTCATTTTATCGTTCTGATTGAATTCAACCTCCCCTTCAAGCACCCACATTTTAGAGCCGTTAATTAACTCCCCTTCTCGATCTCGCACCTTACCGCCAATCATTGATTTTCTAGCAACGTCGATGCGTCTCATCGTCAACCAATTCAAAAAACCGCCATCCCAAGCAAGCTCATCACCTTGACTTAGTGTACGATCTTCAAGAAAAATACCTTGCGATATGTCATACCGATACTGCGAAACCGGATCAAAATAGCCATAATACCCTTCACCATAAGCATCAATGGCGCCGCTATTATTCTTATCTCCATGTAATGATTCAAAACCTGTGGCTTGCTGTCTAAGCGCTTTGCTTTCATAAGCTGCATTCAACATGCTACCTGAAATATCAAATGCTAAAATAACACTTGGCTTTCCTGCTCCCTGTTTCAAGAAAGGAGGAATACCTAAAAAATCACGTGTATCTTCAGATTCTGCATTAAATGACGCCGTGCCAACTTTAATCGCCGCTGATACATTTAAAACGATACTGTGAACAATAATTAGGCATAGCAATGCCCTACTTAATTTATTTTCTACCATACTTCTGTACATTCCATTGTTTTAGAAGTGACGCTTCTATTTTTACATGTCGATTATTTTACATATCGATAGTCAGTGGCCGTCCAAGCCTTTGAGTTTGACCTTCCAAGCCCAACACTTCGAATTTCATAATAGGTGAATGCACCACCGGCAGCACCGGCTGAAACGCCTGTACCACCATAACCTTTTAATTGTGCAGCACTAGTACCATGATAATTATGGGTCGTACTGCCTTTTAAAATATATACATCGCCCTTAATACCTAAATGCTGATAGCTCAGGTCTTTCTGTAAAGAATCATTATCCATTCGATTCTCAGAGCTACCATTTGTTAGTGCTCCACGGTTATGAACAAACGATAAGCCTGTAGGCATAACAACACCGGCCCACCCTCCTTCATATAAGTAATCATCGATTACTTCAGCCGATATATTTCGAACACTTTCAGAATGATTAAATGCTTCTTCTAGATAGATACTATTCGCGCTCATTTTAAAACTTAGGCTACTGTTCTCCATTGCTGCAAGCCCTAAAATAGTCATCAGTAGCAACATTAAAAGCGCAATGGCTAATACTGCCCCACTCTGTTTATTAAGCCTCTTCATTGATTGAATACTCATGACCTCCCTCTATTTCGAATATAGACTTCTCGTTGATACAACTTACGCCGAAATCGCTTATCCAAAAAACTGACAACATACACGCTTCCAAGGGCTTCCATATTGCCATCCATAAGATATTCTTTATCCGACTCATCAAGATTGGCATCCTTTTTAAGGCTTCTCGCAATCAGACTCATTCGAACACTGATCACGGCCCCCCAGTCAGACACTGCATTGGCAGCTAGATAATGGTCAATTTCCTGATTACCATTTTGGTCAACACCATACGAAAATTTAAGTTGCTCAATTCCCTCCACTAAAGCTTGTTGGGTAAATTTATTGCCATTCAGAGTTAAGCGAGTCAAGGTAGGCAAACCATCCAAGCAATTCTTATTTACTTTGTTACTACAAGGGCGTAGAAAATATAGTTCAGCCCGATAATGCATGTTATAAGTTCCACTTGCAGCAGGAACCCTAGAAATAGCCTGAGCACTACCTGAACCATTAAATACATAGGCTGAAAGCCCTGTTGTCACTCTTACAAAGTACTGCTTCGCATTACGAACATGTGAAATATCTATATCATTGGTCAGTGACCGTCCATCAGCGTAACGCAACATTAATAGATCACTATTTTCGACATATTCTTCAGAATCAATGCACTCGACAGGAAAGCCATTCACACTTTCTACCGTCGATTCTCCTTCATAGCCCCGCACAGCTTCGGAACTATTAAATATCCAAGCAGCATTACAAGCTCCCGGTGATGAGGTGAGTGCCGTATGACCTAATTCAACGTCGCTGCCGTCGACTCCCGCCCAATGGTCAGCCATTCGAAGACTTTCTGCGATCAAGGCCCCAGCAACTCGACCATTTTCCTGCAGTTCATGGGAATCATGAATCAATTCGAATGATTGTTTGTTAGTATTAAAAACTTCCAGAATTCCCATCATTAATATTAAGCTAAGCCCCATTGCAATCATCAATTCGACTAAGCTAAAACCCTGATATCTATTCATAACTGAATCACCAGTTCGTATGATCGCCAGCTATTATTGAAAGCACTATCTTGACTCTCAATCCAAGAAACTGAGATGGTATGTGTACGATTAACAGTTGTCACCTCTCCAAAACCGTTAGGTAAAGCTGCTTGAAGCGTTTGATTCCAATCATCCGTATCAACTAAAGCAGAAGGACTTGCACGAATTTTTTCCGCTATGCTACTTACATATAAACTTGCTCTACCCATTAACTCGGCATCACGCGTCATTCTCAATCCAGTCACTTGCAGCGAAACAATACCAAGTAATCCTATAGAGAAAATCAACATTGCGACTAAAAGCTCTATCATCGAAAAGCCGTATTGCTTATTCGTTAAAATATTCTTTCTAGAAGCGGGATTAGTGGATTTGAAAGCAAGAAAATGACTCGATATGAGTATAGATTTTAAATAAGCCATACAGAGATAGGCTTCAGAAAATAGAGAAAACAGTATTAGAGGTCGTTTTTTGTTTATTATCGAATCGATAGCAAACAACGCTACACAAGAGCGTATTTGGGGGATGGGCATATTTATCAATCCTTGATAATTCGCGGTATAAATCCATTTACACTGCGTCTACTACACAAGGCTTCTACTTCAATGTAAAAGCGCGCGCATCTTAACACCGAGTACCTTTTTATTCTATTTATTTTATAGGCCCTTCAACAACCCTTCACCGCTTTAGCTTGTAAATTCTTTCAATTCAAAAGTGATGCATTAGTGTTATAAGAAATAAACTTATGGACTCATCACCGCATAATGGCTTTATTTTTTGCCACAAAATTACCGTTTATCGCTATTTAATGCATTTCATCGAAAATTAGAAGGCAAAATTTAAATATTCATTTACGCTTAGAAATATCAATATAACTCGTACTTTAAATGTCGAGAGTATTATGGAGAAACAAGTGAGACCCAGTACAAACTATTCAGCCAGAGATAATTCGGGCTTTACAATTATCGAATTGATGATCACCTTAGCGATTTTAGGCGTTCTGTCAGCGATTGCTGCACCTAGTTTTAACTCGATTGTGACTGACAATAGGATCACTGCCGCGACCAATCGAATGACAGCCAGTATTCAACTCGTTCGTAGCGAAGCAGTCAAGCGCAGCTCTCCCGTTTCCATGCATTCAGAAACAACCTCTCAATGGGGTGATGGTTGGGCCATATATCCTGGAGACTTAACAGGTTCGGACACTGAGCCAGCAGATAGCGCTAGAATTAGATTTTTTGATGCCAATGACGACACGATTACAATTAGGGGCAATTCTGCCGCAGGAATGTGGCTTAGCTTTCATGCAAATGGCATGTTAAACGAAACCACCACCGCTATTTTGTACGTTTGTAATAACAACGACGCAAGTACAGGAAACATGATCACGGTTGGAAGAGGTGGTCGTCCAAGAGTAGATGATATTCCTGACGGTGATGATTGCACGCCATAACTGTACACGATAACTGCATACCGTAACGACACACTATAGTGGAGAGCTTACAAAGTGAAAATAATGAAACCTAATATGACATTCTTCAAACCTATAGCTGCTCAAAAAGGTATGACGATGATTGAATTGTTAATCACCATACTGGTTTCTGCCATTGGTTTATTAGGCATTGCAGCACTTCAAGCTACAGCACTTAAAGGCTCGATGGATAGTAGTCAACGAGCGACTGCCGCGGCTATTTCAAATGATATCATTGACCGTTTAAAAGCGAATACTGCAGGCAGGAATGCGGATGATTATTCGGATGCTTTTGATACCTATTCAAACTGTGCCGTAAACACAGCCGCACCGGCCAATATATGTACCGATTATTACAATCAAACCACCCAAGCCATTGTCACCTCTACTGCTTGTACCGCAGCTCAATTGGCAACATTTGACGCTTGGGAGCTAAGTTGCGGCTATGTAAATGCGAGCGACAACCGAAGCTCACCTATAAATTTTTTAGTTTCGCCAACTATCAGCCTGACATGTACTGATTCAGACACAACCGATGCACTTGCCTGTTCTGACAATTCAACCCACGCTATCTCAATCACTTGGGATGCGATAGACAAAGACAACGCTCGAAATGGCGTAGCCGAAACTCACTCCGTTACGTTTACGACAGGTATTTAACATGGACATTAATTTTAAAAAGCAGTCAGGGCTCTCTCTTATTGAACTAATGATCGCTTCGACCCTTAGTTTGATTATTATCGGTGGCGTTGTCCAAGTATTTGTGGGGACAAAAGCGACCTATATTACAACCGAAAATATCGGTAGAGCTCAAGAGAATGGTCGTTTTGCAATTGATGTATTATCCCGCTACACCCGTATTGCTGGATATTGGGATTACAACACCAATGACAGTACACCAGAACCATTTGTACCAGACTGTGCAACCGCCGGTGATCCCTGCTCGCAAGATGGCACAGGGAATAACAATAGCGACCGGTTAGCGATTCAATTTGATGCACCCGATAATTTAGACTGCAACGGCCAAACACCTTCAGCTAACCGGGTTTTAAGTAACGTATTCTGGGTTCAAGATGATGGCTTCGGCGTTTCTTCCTTATACTGCAGAGGCTTCGATCAAGCGACTAATACTTGGTTAGGAACAGCTCAACCCTACATTTCAGGCATCGATAGCATGCAGTTATTATATGGTATTCAAGACAATACAGGCAGTGTCACCAATTATGTGAATGCTAGCAGAGTGACTAACTGGAGCGATATTCGAGCAATAAAAATTTCGATACTCGCGCAATCAGGTACCACGGGCAGCGCAAATTTTGATGACCGAACTTATGTTCTACTCGATAGCGCCCCCTTAACGTTTACCGATGGACAAGCACGATACATTTTTTCAACGACTTTTTTTGTCTCAAATACTTAGAAGGACAAAGCCTATGCTTAATCTACGCTCTATAAATTCACAAAATGGTTCAGCGCTTTTAATTTGTTTGGTGCTACTCACGGTTCTTTCCTTGGTTGGGGTTTCATCAATGGAAAATACCATGCTGGAAGAGAAGATGTCTGCAAATACGCAATTCAAAATCCAAGCATTCCACTCCACTCAAAACGAAATCGATGAGCAATATACCGCGCTAGGAGAAAATTCAACGCCCATTGTGACATCCATGGATGGTGACGTCGCAATGACAGGCATCTCCTACAATACAGGAATGAGTACCGTCTCAGGACTGTCTTTTATTGGCGAGTATGAAAGAAAAGCGAGACTTCAAGAACAAATTCAAAGCTTGGGATCATCAAAAGTATTAATTACCGAACTAACCGTTACATCCGTGTCGACGAACTCTGGTGCATCCTCACAACAAACGCTAGGGACGGAGCTAGCTTCGCCATCAAGTTAATGATGTAAATAAATGCAAAAAACTTAAATTATTTAGATAAACTTTCCGTTGAGGAATTAAATATGAACAAGATATCCAAACAAAATATTAGTCTCGCATTGCTAATGGCTTTATTAACCATTAGCACCAACTTATACGCTGAACAAAACACACACAGCACCATTACAACTACGATTGGTACAACATTGAATACCTTCAACATTATTGAAGGCACTAAATTTTCCGTATTGGTTAGCGCTGATGATCTGAACAAAGGTAGAGTGATTACACTTTGCGAAGAAGCTAATTGTGAAGCTGTCAAAGCATCCTATGACGCAACTACTCTCGTGGACCTACCCAACAATAAAAAGGGTACAACACGAGACCTACTGAACTTTTCAAAGCAACGTGCAGATATTATTATTCGTAAAATAGATCAGCATATTCATCAAATTGGCCTATATAAATAGTGGAGGCAAACATGAATTTTTCTTATTCAAAACTCGTTCATTTCAGCTTTGCATCATTGATTACCTTAGCGACCTCAACTACTGCCCTCGCTGATGACATCGATCTTTATATTTCATCGACAACCGGGTCCGCAGACGTTAAACCGAACGTGATATTCATCATCGATAGCTCTGGGAGTATGCGTACACAAGATGTACCCGTCACCACCGTAACTTGTACAACTGATACGGGGGTCGTCATTACCGACTATGACAATAATTTCAATTACTCACCTAGCTCTGGGGGTTATGATTCAAACAGGATATATTACTTCGGACCAGATGACGCATTACCTTCGTCAAATGGTTCTCCAATGGGGTCCTTTTTAGCCACCGACAACCATTGTAATGCCATGCAAGGTGCGATTTCATCAATTGGCGAAGCCTCAGGTCATACACTCTCTATTCATCGACCTAATAATGGGGGCGTATATAGGTGGCGAAAACTACAAAATGCAAATACTAGTAATCAAAAAGTAGAATGCCAAAGCGATGCAGGTAATCACGGTGAAAATGGCGGCAGCGACTTTTATGCAATCGATCATGCATATACTAGTAGTCCCGGAAATGAGTGGACCTCTATCGAGAGTCAAAAATTCACCGATAACCGGTGGGGTAACCGAGATATCTTCACCCTTTTTACTGGCAACAAACTAAATTATTTAGCTTTAGCTAATGATGAAGATGGGTCAGTAACCACTACCGAAGATGTTGAAACCTGCACGACAACAGAAACAACTGAAAGGCGACTCGATGTCGTTAAAGATGTCGCCAACAACCTTATAACCTCAATCAGCGGGATTAATCTGGGTATTATGAGTTTTGTCGAAGGACAAAGCGAAGGTGGCTGGGTTCGAAGAGAAGTAATTGACATTGATGCATCCGATTCGGATGGTGTAACACATAAAAGCCTACTCACGAGTACCGTTAACTCTATCAATCACGACGGATCAACCCCCTTAGGAGAAACACTATACGAAGCAGGACGTTATTTAAAAGGTGAAACACCTGAATTTGGTTCCTCAAGTGTTAGCGCTGCAAAAGATGGCAGTAATTACAAATCGCCGATTACAGATTCATGTCAAGCCAATAACAATATTATCCTATTATCAGATGGCGCCCCCACTGGCGATACGAATCACAACAGTACTATGAATACTTATCTTGGTGATACCTGCAACCAAGATGGTTACAATAGCTGCTTAGTGGAAGTAGCGGACCATCTAGGAAAAACAGATTTATCAAGTTTAGTTGGTGACCAGGTCGCAACATTGTATACCATCGGCTTTCAAAGCAACCTCCCTGTTCTGAGCGCTGCGGCAGCTGCTGGTAATGGTAATTACTATCAATCAAACAGTTATGCAGAGCTTAACGAAACGCTCAGCAATATTATTTTGCGGGTACTAGCCTCCGATTCAACATTTATGTCGCCAGCCGTGTCAGTCAACGCTTTTAACCGTTTACAACACAATGACGAAATTTTTTATGGCATGTTTAGCCCTAAGTCAAGTGTACGCTGGCAAGGAAATATTAAGAAATATAAAATTAATGATAATGGTGAAATTCTTGACCAAAATGACGACGTTGCGATCAATGACGCCACGGGCTATTTCAAAGATACAGCCCATAGCTATT
>Ga0105350_10001981_pt1 | contig 12569 bp, 10 predicted proteins | sample EN1Hudsemesocosm_FD_83506 | JGI IMG/M metagenome (GOLD analysis project Ga0105350, IMG submission 83506) | Methane-oxidizing microbial communities from mesocosms in the Hudson Canyon - EN1E Hudson Canyon | ecosystem: Environmental > Aquatic > Marine > Cold seeps | place: Hudson Canyon... | reverse complement strand
CGTGTTGATCTGAAAAAGGTCAATAAGCGAGCTTTGGAAGCACTTATCCGTGGTGGGGCGCTAGATGCCATAGGTCCAAGTAGGGCTCGGATGATGGCGAGTGTCGAAGAAGCTGTTCAGCGTGCCGGTCAAAATGCCCGAAATCAAAACGCCGGTATGGTTGATATGTTTGGTGAAGTGGTACCAGATGATAATGAGGATGTTTACCTCAGCTCAATTAATGTTAAGGAGTGGAACGAAAAAAAGCGACTAACATTAGAAAAAGATACGCTTGGCTTGTATTTAACCGGCCACCCTTTTGATGTTTATGAAAAGGAAGTGCGTAGATTTTCGCCCAACTCAATCGCAAATTTAAAATCCAGTAAAAATAAAATCACCGTTGTAGGCTTAATTGTCGACATTCGTTTAATGAAAAATAAGCGTGGGCAAACCATGTGTTTCGTCACCCTGGATGACCGGACCGCTCGGATTGAAGCCATGCTGTTTTCAGATTCGTATGATGAGTGCCGCGAGGCCATCGAAAAAGATCAAGTAGTGGCCGTATCGGGCGTGGTGAGTTTTGATGAGTATTCGAGTGGGTTGAAATTCAGGGCAAGTGCCGTGAGCGATATCGCTAGCGCGCGCGCCAAGTTTGCAAAGTATCTGTCTCTGTCTCTACTAGATAAACAGTGTGAGGAGGAACTTATACCGCAATTAAAAGATGCTTTGACGATTTATCGAGCTTCGGGGACTCCTTCGAGTGAAGAGGATGGTGCGCTGGGGGCATGTAAAGTGGTGCTTAATTATAGTCGTCCAGAGGCCAGTGCTTTAATCGAACTCGGACACGCATGGTATGTGAAACCAACAGATGATTTACTCGAGTCTCTTGATGGGTTACTTGGAGCCGGGGCAGTTTCTTTAGTTTATTGAGGTGAGAGAAATAAGCCACATGGCGTGAGTTAAAGTTTATTTTTTACATCCAACATAAGATGCAATAGAAGGGAAATATTTAATGATAAAACTTATCTTCAGTCGCTTTTTACTTGGCGTGTCACTGCTTTTAACGTCAGCATTCCTTTTTGCGGGCCAACCCCCGGAGTCAAACGGTTCGATAGCTTCGGATAGCGTAAAGTCTTCAGGTCAAAGCGCGCAAACATTTGTAAATGAAATTATTTCATCTTTGGAGTCCAAGCTACTAGGTGGCCTCAAAGAAGGTCGCCTAAGTGATGATCAGTATCTAGATGGCTTAATTAATGAGCAAATCTTTCCGTATATTGATATGCATTATATCACCAAAAAAGTTACCGGTCCCTATTGGCAGGAGGTTGCAAAAAATAATGATCAGTTGCTGATGCAGCAGGCGGTAAAAGCATCTTTACTGCGCACCTATCGGGTCGCTTTGGGTTCTTATGGTGGTGAAAAAATTGATGTCGGTGAGAGTAAGGATAATTCAAAATACAGCCTTGTCAGGGTGACAATTACCACGGCGACTAATAAGCATCGTTTAGATTTTGCTGTCAGGTCGTCAAACAACAGCTGGTTAATATTTGATGTCTCTATAGATGGGATCGTGTTTACAAAAACATTGAGGAGCTCATTAAAGCCGATGTTTGAAAAAAATACCGTAAAAGAAGTGATTCAAAGTCTGACTCAACACTAGTTTACATTAATTATGGTCGACTACTTCTGGCCCATAAGCATTAAAGCGGGATAACAAAATAGGTAATAATGCTAGGTTCGCAATCAGAGCAATTAACATTGCCAACGCTGTAAATCCGCCAAAATAGACTGTCGGGGTGAACTGAGAAAACATCATCACAGCAAAGCCAATTGAGATGGTAATAGAGGTGTAATACATCGCTTTGCCAATACTGCTATGAGCAGAATATATAGCCTCCTGATAGTTTTTCTTTTTTTGCCACTCTAGTTTAAATCTATGCACGTAATGGATCGTGTCATCTACTGCAATGCCCACTGATATGGCTGCAATGGTAATGGTCATTAAATCAAGCGCGATATTAAAAGCCCCTAGAATACCCAAAATGCATAATGCGGAAACCAAATTTGGAATTAACGCTATGATAGCCACTCTAAAGCTTCTGAAAATCACTACAAATGTCAGTCCAATTGCAATAAATACTGCACCTAAGGTTAATATTTGAGAACGAAATAAACTTTGTAATAAATTATTATAAAGTACCACCATGCCTGTTACATGAATTTGTTCAGGCGCAAGCTTGAATTGAGCTTGTAAGTTCTGCTTGATTTGATTAATTAAGCCCTGACGATCCAGACCCTTGTTTGATTCATAAATTCGACTAGTAAAACGAACCTGATCTCCTTGTTCCGAGAGATAGGGGGTAATTAGTTGCGACTTAAGCGTATCTGAAAGGTTGGTGTAAAAAATGGATAAGAAGAAGTTATCAATCATTTTATGATTGTTCAGTATTTCAAGAGACTCAATCGTGGTATTCAGAGATAACACTTTTCCTGTGTCAGGTAATGAATCTAGATAATGATGTATGTCTTTAATTTTATCCAATTGTCCACTGTTAAACCAATAGCTGCTTTCAGTAAAGGGGGGTGTGTTATTTATGTGCTCATTTTCAGAAAATGGATCGTCAGCAAAAGGGTCTGAATTAAAAGGGTCTGAATTAAATGTTTCGCCAGCAAATGGGTCATCGATGTCATGCTCTAATTCAGGCTCAAATTGAGATATAGGCTTAGACTCTTGATCAGGTAAGGGTTGCTTATCAATAGGCGTGTCATTTACTGGTTCTGTGCTGTCTACATAAACGGGCGCATCTATTAGGATGTCGAGTTGTGTTGTGCCACCAAGCTGCTCATCTATGGTGACCATGCCTTGATAGATCTCTGTGTCAGGAGAGAAGTAGTCAATAAAACGGTTATCTACCGAAAGCGTACTAAGGCCCCAGCCGCAAAAAATAGAGACGAGTATAAATAACATAACTACTTTTTTATCATGATGGATACAGACGTCAGCGAATTTCAGGGTAATCTTGGTGGTGATATCACTGTTTGTTTCAACTGCCTGTCGATTTAACAGGCTTAGAATTGCGGGAAATAATGTAAAGCAGATGAGAAGATTGATAATCAGAGCGATCACCATAATCCAACCGAAATCTATCACTGGTCTAATATTACTCACCACTAGAGAGCCAAACGCAATAATGGTGGTTAAAATGGTAAAAAATGAAGGCGCAAACTTTTCTTTCACCATGCGATAAACTAATTCATTCTGAGTGGCTGTTTTATCAGTTGCGGCAAGCTCTTTGTAGTGCACAATTAAATGAATCATCAGGGAAAGGCCAAAAATCAATAATAGGGCAATAAAGTTTGAAGACACGGCAGAAATAGGCCATGAAAATAAACCAATAAGTCCTAAGGTGCTGATCGTTGAAATAGAGACACAAAATACCGGCAATAACACCCATTTGAGCCCCTTAAAAGCCAGCCACATCAATGCCGCCATTACCATTAGTACCAACACCCCAAAAACATTAATGTCATGTTGAATAAAGCGCAGCATATCAACCACAATCATCGGAATGCCGCCCATATGAATGTCGGCATAGGGTTTATAATCATTTAAAATTGAGCGTACATCAGCAATGGTGTGTTGGTGTTTTTCGTCAATCTGGGCTTGATAGTCTCGGTAAGCTAATTCGGCTTGAGCTAAGTCATTGTGTAACTCAGGATTTGGTGTCTTGTTCAGCTCTGCGCGGTTGCGCAGTGTGTTTCGGTCGCTCAGTAATACCTTAAGCTTTTCATCAACGTTGTAGTTGACCTGGAGGGCGGTCGTGAGTTGGTCAGTGCTCAGCAGGCGATTGCCATAAAGCGGGCTGGTGCTGAGTTCTTTAATCGCTAAATCTAAATTCGCCCCGCTGTGTCTTAAGTGTATCGATTGACGTGTAAGTTGAGAAAGAGATAGTTTTGGGCTGAAGAGCAGGGGAACATTTAAGATTGATACCACATTGCTAACCTGGTCCAGGTTCTGAATTTTTTCACTTAGTTGACTTAACCTGTCTAACTCGTTGTCTGAAAATAGGCTCTTATAAGGTTTGTAGGTGATGACAAGATAATCGTCAGAGCCATAACGCTCGTTGGCAAAGCGATAGAATTCAAGATCTTTATCATTTTCTAATACCAGCGAGTCAGCTGACACTTCAAGGCGAACATTATTAATAAAAATAGAAAAACTAAGCGCAACAAGCAGAATAATAAAAATACACACTTTGGTGTGTAAAAAAACAAGCTGGTGGTAACACGTGGAAGCAAATTGGCGCATTTTAGAGTGATCTTCTTTAAATTAGAGGGGCAATCTATTTGTATATTTAGGTTAAAAACAGCCTGTTAAATCAGATTTTGCAATGAATGCTAGCGTGCTTCAAGTCCTTTTTTTATCTACTTTAAGTTAAGTATATGCAGACTACTGCTAAAGAGGTATTCATTTTAATGCCCGGATATTGAGCCATTACTAAGCACCTGATAAAACTGAATGCCTAAAAAAAACAGGCACAAGCCAGATGCAATATAAGGCACCCACGGCTGAATACTGATGGCTTTTTCTGGGACTTTACCTTCCTTTCTCAGCACTTGAATGAGTGAAATGTTTACCAACAAAAACACAGCAATGATGATAAAGCTGGTGATCATGGCTAAGGTGGTGAGTGGGAAGGAAACAGCAAACAGCCAGACTACTAAACCAATGATTAAGGTCGCTATTACTGGGGTTTTGAAATCCTTGTGCACCCTAGAAAATGCGGCGGGTGCTAAACCTTGTTTTGACATGCCATATAAGACTCGACTACCCATAATGATTTGTACTAATGCGCCGTTCACAACCGCGACCAAGCTAATTAAGCTGATTGCGATACCTGCGAGTTCACTTTTATGCTTGAGTATATCGGTCATAGGCGCAGTACTTTGTTGTAAGGCCTGTAACGGCATTTCCATCATGGCTGTTAATGCGATAAGCATGTATAAAATACTGCTGATAAAGAGTGCTGTTAGAATCGCTTTGGGTATAGTCTTTTCGGGGTTTTTTACTTCTTCTGCCATGTTGACCATATCTTCAAACCCTATGAAGGCATAGAACGCTAAAAAGGCACCCAATAAAATAGAAAACCAAATGCCGCCATCTGAAAGTGGTGGCACCAGTTCGTGAAAACGAGAGGGGAGATCCGCCAGGGAAGAGCCCGAAAAAACTAATACCAATAACAAGCCTCCTAGCTCAAGTCCTGTAACGATAGCTGCAAGCATAACGCTTTGGTTTACACCCCAACAAGCGATCCCACACATAAGACTTAACATGATTGTGATAGCCAAAAATTCAGGCACGATAATGAATTGATTCAGGTAACCGACAAAACCGTTAGCGATAGTCGCGGCACTGACAACGCCTGTTAGTATGACCATCCAGCCTACCAGCCGAGACAATTGCTTGATACCAAAAGCCGCCTCGATATACGCTGCTTCGCCGGCACTTTTAGGAAATCGAGAGCTCAATGCGGCATAGCAGTAACCGCTAAATCCTGCGAGCACTGCTGCAAACAAAAAAGACAGCGGAGCATACATGCCAGACAGTGCAGCAACTTTTCCAATTAGCACGTAAATGCCGGCCCCCAAAATTGTACCTAAGCCATACAATGTGAGAAGGGGGAAGCCAATTGAGCGTTTTAATTGTTCAGGTTCAGTCATTTGTATCTCATAACCTAGAGGAATTAAGGGTGATTAAGAGTTATTAAGAGTAAAGCGAAAAAATATATCTTACTAGATTACATCGGGACGGCGCTAGAAGTTGCTTCTTTATACCAACAAAATATAATGTCTACTCAGAAAGAAGTAGTATGTGTCGAAGCATTCTTGAGAGTCTACCTAGGAAGTCATGAACCACCAGCAATCACCCATTAATAAAGCGCCTAAGATTCACTTTGAGTGTTTGGATGTCCAGGTCCAAGCTGCCATCAATCAGATCCCTGATGCTGATAGCTACTTTATCGCCCTTAGTGGCGGTCTTGATTCTATGGCTTTGTTGCATTTTTCTTTATCTTACTTGAAGCCACGCGAAAAGAAGATGGAAGTCATCCATATCCATCACGGCTTAAGCGAACACGCTGATGCGTGGGCTGAGCATTGCTTAAATATTTGTGCTCAATTGGGTGTGGTTTGTCATGTAGAAAGAGTGCAGGTTTTAGAAGCGGGCAAGGGCTTAGAAGCGGCTGCAAGAGAGGCTCGATATGCTGTTTTTGAACGTTATCTAGAAAAGGGTGGTGTATTACTTCAAGGTCATCATTTAAATGATCAAGCAGAAACCATTCTAATGAAATTATTGAAAGGTGCAGGACCGGAAGGCTTATCGGGTATTCCCCAGCAAAGACCATTGGCGGGTGGCTGTATCTATCGACCTTGGCTAACGCTAGCACGATCATTACTCGAGCATGAAGTGAAGAATAATGCCATCACATGGGTTGAAGACGACAGTAATACTGATACCCGCTTTGATCGGAATTACTTAAGGCGAGAAGTGCTGCCAGTACTTGAAAAACGCTGGAAGGGCAGTGTGAATGAGATTGCCCGTTCTGGTGCGAAAGCCAAAGACGCTTATCAGTTTCAGTTATCTTGGTGTCGCTCAGAAATAGGCGCCGTAGTGAGTTCTGTTTACGCGCATGAATTTGCACTCAATATTGATGCTTTGTCTGATTTTGAGCAAGCTAGGCAAGTTTTGTTGGTGCGTTATTGGATTGACCAGTTTGATGTAGAGCAGCCTTCAGAGAAAATATTTTTACGCTTATGGGCAGAAGTGTTGCTTGCAAGTCAGGATGCGCAACCGGAAATACGTTGGGGCGATGTAAGAATCAGGCGCTTTGATGGTTGTTTATTTTTAGTGAAAGGCGAGTCGTACGCTGACGCATTTTCATATACTACTCAGATAGAGTACTTACCCCAAACTTATAGTCTACCAGACGGAAAGTTGACCGTGAGCCTGCTGAGTGAGGCATCTCGGCTGAAAGAGGTCGGAGGTGGTCAAGATGATTTCATTATAGGCTATATCAATTTACCCAATGATCTTTGTGATATCACCATTAAGAATAGAGGTGCTGGGGCAGGTATCTGTCTTGACGGACAAAATGCAACATCGCTTAAAAAGCTATTCCAGGCAAAAAAAGTGCTTCCTTGGAAGCGTAGTGCGTTGCCCTTATTGTATTGTGGTGATGAGCTAGTATTTATTCCTTTATCAGCTTACTCAAATGAGCGGGATGTTGTTGCTCATGCATATCGAACTGCTTATGAAACAACAGGTCAGGAAGGTGTTTTGAAGGTGAGTTACCAAAAAAGTAAGAATTAGTCACTAAAAACACTAGAATTAACTCGAAAGCCTTGCATATCAACGCTTTTATCTCTAATATTCCCCGCTCTAAAATGCGCGTGGATTATATCTTTTCACTGTTTCAGTCAAACGTTAATTCACGCATCACAGTAACTCCTTGCTTTTTAAAGAAATTAGAAAGCTATAACCCATAGGGAGAGTTTATGCGTCACTATGAAATTGTATTCTTGGTACATCCTGATCAAAGCGAACAGGTTCCAGGAATGGTTGAACGATATAGCAGTTTAATCACTGATGGCGGTGGTCAGATTCACCGTCTAGAAGATTGGGGTCGTCGTCACTTGGCTTATCCAATCAACAAAATCCACAAAGCACATTACGTTCTGATGAATATCGAATGTGGTGGCGAAGTGTTAGATGAGTTATCTCATAACTTCCGTTTTAACGATGCCATCATTCGTGATTTGGTTATTCGTCAGAAGGAAGCGATTACTGAAGAATCTCCTATTAAAACTGCACAGTCTAAAGATGACCGTCGACCTGCTGCGCCTAGGCGTCCAGTAGAAAGCGATTCAGAAGATCAACCAGTTGCTGAAGTTGTTGAAGAAGCCGTTACAGAAGAATCTTCTGATGACAGCGAAGAAACAACTGAAGATTAATTTTTAGATTAGGAGAAGATTATGTCACGCTTTTTTCGTCGTCGTAAGTTTTGTCGTTTCACCTCAGAAGGTGTTAAACAGATCGATTATAAAGATCTGGAGACTTTAAAAGGATACATTACGGAAACAGGTAAAATTGTACCTAGCCGTATTACAGGTACTAAAGCAAAATACCAGCGCCAGTTAGCTACTGCTATCAAACGTGCTCGTTATTTAGCTATTTTGCCTTATACAGATAATCACCACGAATAGTGGTTTTATTTGTTGATCGTGTGAACGATCAGGATTTAGTTATTTGAAAAGTAAAAAAGAGATTTCTGATGCATGAGTTAGTTAAATTTGCCATGCGAGGGCCTAAGCAAGCGATAATTATTGCCAGCATAAGTGTACTGATACCGATGATGTTTTGGTTTGGTGCAGGCATTGTTGGTTTAATCACGCTTCGTAAAGGTCTAACTCAGGGTCTCGTTGTTTTTAGCTGGACTATTATACCTGCATTGGTGTGGTGGTTTAGTGTGCAGGATCCTGGTGCACTGATTGTATTGTTTTCCACCTTCGTTATGTCGGCGGTATTGCGTTACACAGTTTCCTGGCAAAGTACCTTGGCTATAGGTGGTTTAATATCGCTGGCAACAGGCATGTTAGCTCCCTATATAATGCCCGAAATGATCGATATCTTGATGGAGATGGCCTCTCAAATATTTCAAGATCTCGCTGAAAGCACTCAGCAGGAATATAATGCGGAGTTTCAGGAATCCTTTCGGACATTGATGATTGCAAGTTTTGCTGCGTCGTTTTATGGCATGGCTGTCGGATCGGTCTTTCTTGCTCGATCTTGGCAAGCGCAATTATTTAACCCGGGTGCATGGCAGGAAGAATTTCATCAGTTAAGAATGAGTCCACGCTTTATGGTGGTATTGCTGTCATTAGTCGCAATATTGCCCGCTATAGGCATTGATTCTAGCTTATTTATGATGATAGCAATGGTACCCGTTTTGGCGTGTGGCATTGCATTAGTGCATGGAGTGATCGGCAAGAAACAGATGGGTGGTCATTGGTTGTTCGGCTTTTATATTTCAGCCGTTATGCTGTTTCCAACCGTTCTGATGTTACTGGCTTTTCTGGCAATGCTAGATAGTTTGGTAAATTTTAGAAGCAGAATACAAGCCTCTAACAGGGCTGGTGGAGACTAAGCTGGAACCTTTGGTTGCACTTAACTAATTTAAGATTATAGAAATTGAGGATCACGAGATGGAAGTTATTCTACTCGAGAAAGTTGGAAAATTGGGCAGTCTTGGTGACAAGGTAGCAGTTAAATCTGGTTACGGTCGTAACTTCCTAATACCTTTCGGTAAAGCGGTACCTGCTAACAAAGCAAATACTGCTGATTTTGAAGCGCGTCGTGCAGAACTTGAAAAAATAGCGGCTGAAAAGTTAGCTGCGGCTCAAGTAATTGCTGACACGCTAAACGATAAAGAAGTGACTATCGTTTCTAAAGCGGGTGATGAAGGTAAGCTATTTGGTTCAATCGGTGTTCGTGATATCGCAGATGCGGTAACAGCGGCAGGTGTTGAAATCACTAAAGCTAATGTTCGTTTACCTGAAGGTGCGATTCGTACTGTTGGTGACTTTGATGTTGCCGTTCAGCTACACAGCGATGTAATAGCAACGGTTAAGTTGTCTGTTGTTGCAGAGTAAGTGTTGCTGAGTAAGTACTGAAAATTTGTTGCTGCAATCGCAGTAGCTCAAAAGTAACAGCTTAAAATCTAGATTTTCTGAATCTGGTTTTAAGTTGTCTGCTTCTTTTACGGCCTGGGAATATCCTGTATATTCTCAGGCCGTATTCGTTTTAACTTAGATTTTTCTATACCCATTGGGTACAACTGCCGAATCTATGTTTCAGTTTAGGAAGTTTGCATTTGTCTGCCATGGATATTGATACTCAAAAACTAAAAACACCTCCGCACTCTATTGAAGCTGAGCAGTCGATACTGGGTGGCTTGATGCTGGATAACAGTAAATGGGATGTAGTGGGCGAGAAAGTACTGGAAGAAGATTTCTATCGTCAAGATCATCGCTTGATTTACCGGGTAGTGAGTCGTTTGGCCAATGCGGGAGAAGCCTTGGATGTCGTGACGGTTGCAGAAGAGTTAGAGCGCTCAGGTGAGCTTGAAAACTCAGGTGGCATTGCCTATTTAGGTCAATTGGTTGAAAAAACACCCAGTGCTTCCAATGTGCGAGCTTATGCCGAAATTGTGCATGAGCGTTCGGTACTCAGAAGTTTGATAGGTGTGTCGGGCGAAATTTCCGACAGTGCATTCAATACCAAAGGTAGAAAGACCAGTGAGTTATTGGATGATGCGGAAAGAAAGGTATTTCAGATCGCAGAAGGTCGAGCAGGGCAAGATGGCGGTCCGGTATCGGTTAACCCGATATTAACTAAAACGCTCGAAAAAATAGATGAGCTGTTTAATAGTGACGGTGAGCTTACGGGTGTGACCACCGGCTTTAAAGATCTGGATGAAATGACATCGGGTTTGCAGCCTTCTGACTTGGTGATTGTCGCAGCACGACCATCAATGGGAAAAACCGCTTTTGCGATGAATCTAGTGGAAAGCGTACTGATTAAAGGCGAAAAACCTGTTCTGGTATTCAGTATGGAGATGCCTTCAGATTCTCTATTAATGCGGATGATTTCATCTCTAGGTATGATCAACCAAACACGGGTTCGTAGTGGTCAATTGGAAGAGGATGATTGGCCTCGTTTAACCTCAGCGGTGAGCATGTTAAAAGATCGCCCACTCTATATCGATGATACCGCCGGCTTAAGCCCGACAGAATTGCGTTCAAGAGCACGCAGAGTACGTCGTGAGTTGAAAGAAGACTTTGGTATGATCATGATTGATTATTTACAGTTGATGCAAATACCGGGCTCGAAAGAGGGACGTACAGCAGAGATTTCAGAAATTTCCCGATCATTAAAAGCTTTAGCCAAAGAATTGAATTGTCCCGTCGTGGCTTTGTCGCAGTTAAACCGAAGTTTGGAAAATAGGCCTGATAAGCGGCCAATGAACTCGGATCTTAGAGAATCTGGTGCGATCGAGCAGGATGCCGATGTAATTATGTTTATTTATCGGGATGATTATTATAACGAAGAAAGTCCTGATAAAGGCTTAGCCGAAATTATTATCGGTAAGCACCGAAATGGACCGATAGGAAAAGTTAAATTATCTTTCCAGGGACAATATACCAAGTTTAATGACTTATCCCATGTTGATTATGGCAGCGAGTTTTGACCTTGTTTTCAGGTCGCCCAGTAAAGGCAGAAATTGACCTGGAAGCTTTCAGGCATAATATTACTGTTGTAGAAAGTTTGGTGGGTGAGTCCGAACTGATGCTAGTCATTAAAGCCGATGCCTATGGGCATGGTCTGATCCCTATGGCCAAGGCGACTTTGGGAAAAGACTTAGCGGTGGCTGTTCCGGAAGAATTGGCGCGTTTGTTAAGTGCTGGTATTAAAAATAGAGTTTGGGTTTTAGAGGGGCCTTTTAGCCAGGCTTGCCTTGAATTGTCTACCAGCACAGACGTAGTCTGGGTAATACATAGTTTGTGGCAGCTTGAGCTCATCAAGGCGCGTACATCAACACATCAGCTGAATATCTGTATCAAGTTAGATACTGGGATGCATCGTTTGGGCTTTAATCAAAACGACCTGGTCGTGTGTTTGTCTCAAGTAAGTCGCATGCAAAATATCAATATTGTATCCACGATGAGTCATTTTTCAAAAAGTGAATCAGCCATTTCACCCTCGCTTGAATCTCAAATAATGCTGTATGAGAAGATGCTAAGTGAGAATAATATTTCATCTTTCCCTCAGTCATTAGCGAATTCAGGTGCAATTCTATCGCACTGTCATAGTCACCGAGAAAGAGTACGTCCTGGCATTATGCTCTATGGTGATGTCGATCCAGAGCAATGCCTAGATCAAATAGAAAGCACACAACTTAAGCCGGTGATGTTATTTAAGTCTGCAATTATCTCCTTACAATCGATTCCAGCAGGGGAGGGTGTGGGTTATGGCAGTACTTGGATTGCAGAAAGAGATTCAATCATCGCGACCGTCGCGGGCGGTTATGGTGATGGCTACCCCCGACATGCACCCAATGGCACACCTATCGCTGTGACACTTGCAAACAATGAAGTGGAAATTGCCTCCTTAGTCGGGACAGTATCAATGGACATGCTGAGTATCGATGTCACAGATATTGTAGGCGTTAAAGTGGGTGGTCAGGTTGAGCTTTGGGGAGCCGATGTGTCAGTTAATGAGATTGCCCGCTTGTGCGGTACAATCTCTTATGAGCTTTTGTGTGGCGTGACAGCGCGAGTGCCACGTAACTATCTATAAGTTATAAGTTATAAGCTATAAGCTATAAGGCTATAGCGAGGGGAGTCTAGCGCTACTTTCTATTATTTATTCTCTATTATCTGCAGTGCATTCCGCATTTTTCTTGTCCAATTTACAGCGTACCTTACGCAGCAATTTAAGTGTTCGTTTATCATAAATGCCACGCTTACCTAAT
>Ga0105350_10001978_pt1 | contig 12577 bp, 8 predicted proteins | sample EN1Hudsemesocosm_FD_83506 | JGI IMG/M metagenome (GOLD analysis project Ga0105350, IMG submission 83506) | Methane-oxidizing microbial communities from mesocosms in the Hudson Canyon - EN1E Hudson Canyon | ecosystem: Environmental > Aquatic > Marine > Cold seeps | place: Hudson Canyon... | reverse complement strand
GCAGGTGACAATAAAATACATTTCAAGAGATGGCAATATTGCCGCCCGTAACATTCGTTATTTCCGAGCTGTAATTGAATTTCTCCGAAGTAATCCCGTTGATATCTGTTTTATCAAATACTTCAGAGGATGCTCTGTTTTACGGCTGTTTTTCAGAAAGGTACAGTTTGTTTTTGACATACGATCAGGCGCAGTGGCGGATAATTCCCCTCGTAGATTCCTATATGATTACGCCATGTGGATTGAGTCGCTTTTTTTTAAAAATGTTACGATAATTTCTCAATCGCTTGCCAAAAAGCTTCGCCTAAGCAAAAAAGCAACCCTGCTACCCCTTGGTTCAGTCACAATCTGTGACCACCCTAAATCATTTGAAACCTTAGACCTGATATATGCAGGTACGTTTACCAACCGTAACCTTGAAAAGACAATTATTGGATTCGCTGGCTTTATTGAAAGCAAGCCATCTTCACTACAATCCTCCTACACGATAATTGGTTCTGGACATCAAGGGGAAGAAGAAATTTTACGCTCTTTGATAAAGGAATACCGCCTTGAACAGCACGTGAAGATTGTTGGTCACGTGCCCTTTTCTGAGCTAGGAAAATATTTTCAAAAGGCAAATATCGGAATCTCTTTTGTTCCTAAAACCTCTTATTTTGATAAACAACCTGTTACCAAAACTTTTGATTATTTTCTCTCTGGTATGGTAGTTATTGGCACCTCTACATATGAACATCAACTAGTTATTGATGAAAGCAACGGCATTTTGATTGAGGACACATCAAATGCGTTCAAAGCCGGCCTTACCCTTCTGTACGAGAAAAGAAAACAATTTTCCAGTCAAACGATAATGCAAAATGCCGAAGTGTACCATTGGAAAAATATCGTTCATCAATTCGACAAATATCTCTTTAAATTAACCCATGGTGCTAAAAATAATGAACAATAAAATTTTACTCACCCTACCCAGTTTTAATGATCAAGGCGGAGTCGCAAGTTTTTTTAATTCCGTTCTTATCCATACCCATAATACTCATATCGCCCCCCTTGAAATTGGCGGGAGTAAACGCGCAGGTAATCACTTTCATCCGCTGAATGATCAATTACGGTATTATTTTTCTTTAAGACAAATTCAACCGGGCCTTGTCCATTTAAACCCATCTTTGAACTTTAAGAGTTTTTTTAGAGATGGCCTTTTAGCTTTCCTGGCGGCAAAGCGTAAAATTCCTTTTCTCGTTTTTTGGCATGGATGGAACAACGATTTTGAAAAAAAAGTTCAAGATAAATACCTATGGTTTTTCCGTAAAACATTTGGAAAAGCGTCTGGATTCATAGTTCTTTCTTCAGAGTTTAAAAACAAACTCATTGAATGGGAAGTTAATGCTCCCATTTACTTAGGGACCACCTGTGTAGATGATGCGCTTACACAGGGTATAAACCCCTGTAAAAAGTGGGAGCATCCTGAAGAAATATCTTGTATTAATGTTCTATTCCTAGCCAGGCTTGAAAAGGAAAAAGGAATATATGAAACAATTGACGCGATTAAAATACTGCATAATAAAGGCTATAAAATCCGCTTGACCATTGCCGGTGATGGTCTGATTAAAAATGATTTAGAGCAGCATGTTAAAACTCTTGAATTCCCCCCGAAAACAATTCAATTCACAGGAGATATTCGAGGAAATGAAAAAATAAAGATATTTAACAGCCATCATTTATTTTGTTTTCCTACGTCATACGGTGAAGGGCTGCCGACATCTGTTCTAGAAGCCATGGCTTTCGGGCAAGCTATCGTTACAAGACCGGTTGGAGGTCTTAAAGATATGTTTGAACATAAAAAAATGGGTAGGCTTGTACAATCAAAAAGCCCATTGGATATTGCCAACCACATGGAAAAGCTAATTTCCGACACCCACAAGCTCGCCTGCGTGGGGAAGTACAATGCGCTGTATGCTAAAAACAATTATATGGCATCTCAGGTGGCGGTAAACTTACAAAGCATTTACCAAGCAATATTAACGCCTCCTGATGAGGTAATTTCAACAACACATGTAAACTCATCGAATTAAGCAAAGGGAAACCTATGGCAACTTACTATGAATGAGATAGTTGAAAGAAGTTCTAGAGATAGACCTCAGAAGCATTGGTGGAAAAAAATCAAGTTTCAACTTAGTGCATGTCTTATCCACACACCAAAATTGAAGCTAATACTAAAAAGGGTCTGGGTGTCGTCTTTAGGAGTATTACTTCAATCACTCTATTGGAGAGTTTTATTATGGAACTTTATAAGAGGTAATTATTGTAAATGCATAAAATACAATAAAACACACTGGGTTTCTCCTGTTTCTATTGAATACACTGGGTTAACCGAATTTAATATCCACTATTGTAAAGGACGGGTAATTACGGGAGATTGGGACCGGCTTGAAAAAAAATTTTCCCATCTGGATATCTGTATCGCAATTGAAGATGTACTTTCTAAAGGTAAAAGCTGGCCAGAAACAGAATTCCACCAACGAATTATTAAAAAAATCGCTAATGGTCAAATTTACTGGAATTGTGTTGACGAGTTTTCATTTAATCAACGTTGTCGAAGCCTAGAATTGCTTTTCAAAAGCATAAAGGACAATGGATATAAGACACAGGAGGAACTGCTACAAGGTCAGTACTTTGATTATCGTAAAAAAAATGATGAAATAATTGTCAGTATCGGTAGAGACGGTGACTTATTGTTTAGCAATAGCGCTCACCGGTTGGCCATTGTAAAGATTTTACGACTAGAAAAAGTCCCCATAAAAATTTCCGTCAGACACCCTGACTGGATTCAGTTCATTCAAAAATTAAGTTCTTATATAGATAATAACGATATTCCGTTAAGCCATGCCTTTAGACACCCGGATATAGAAGACTTAAAATCGTCTAAAGAAGGCGAAGTGCTATACGAATTAATTAGTAGAAACATCTCTGTAAAAAAAGGGAAGTTAATCGACTTGGGTGCTGGTCTTGGATATTTCTGCCATCGATTTCAAAGTGATGGGTTTAACTGTTATGCATCCGAATGTAACACTTCCCAATTAAAACTTTTAGAACAAATAAAAATAGCTGAAAAGTATAAATTTTCTATTGCAGAAGCGCCTACGTTAGAAACTAATTACATTAGAAACAATAGATTTAATGTAATGCTAGCATTGAATTTTTTTCATTACTTTTTAAAAACGGAAGAATCTTTTAACAAGCTTATACAATTCCTCGGATTCATAGATACTAAGGAACTCTACTTTCAGTCCCCTGCTACACAAGCCAAAACTAATCGTTGGGATTATAAACAGTATAATCCTGAAGAGTTTGTTGACGTAATTTTGGAATATTCTAGCCTATCAAAGGCAGAGTTAATTGGATTTACAAGCGACAAAACAGCGCTATATAAGCTCTATACTTAGCGGTAGATATTGATCTAACAATTACTTATTTTAAGTCATTACCTTATTACCCCGTAAATAGATGATCGATATTTATGGGGTAATGATTCAAATAACGCTTAATGGAGGTTATTGAACTATAATAGCTTCAATATTCCATGGCGAAGAAGGTGGTGACTCTACATCTGGAATACCTTCGAATTCAACTGCGCCTATATCAGGTTGATTATCCAGTACAGCCAAGTTAACCGACTCGCCACTACTCCATGAAATGGATCGATCGATTGTTAGTTCATGTGTGCTCATATTAACAGACTTGATTTGCACTTTATCTGAACCAACACTAATAAAATCCCCTTCGATCAAACCATATCCGTCTGTAAAGTAACCGGCATCAACAACGGGCACTTTTGTACCAGACCCATTGGACTTTGTTGTCGTTAAGTCTCCTGCCTGATCTTTACAAGGACTGCTATCAGATAACGCAAAATCCTCGCGGTTAACCGGGTTAGTTATCACAAATTCTGGGGCGCGCTGAATATTTTTAAAAAATATATCTGGGTGTGTTTCTTCATAAGAACTTAAGGAGTTCATTCTTTCAACACCGGAATAAATCTGCTGATTAGAAGCATTTGAGTCAGAGGCGATGCAGTTATGGGATATCTCATTGTTTCGAAAAGCACTGCTATCTGTCCCTATACCGTTTGAAAAACTAATTTCCGAGTCATGCTGGTCTGATTCTGGTCGTTGCCTGGCTTTATAAACAATATTATTCTTAAATGTATTGTCGCTTGGTTTATATTCGGAGGTACTGTAAGCATTTATGTACCAACCAGGCCCGCCAATATTATAAATCGTATTGTTAAAAATTTTATTATTTGCAGCGATAAGGCTAGATGAGCCAAGTGAGGATGCGATACCTTCTCCTTGCCCTGTCTGATTCATTAATATATTTTTACGTACAATTTGATATGTTCCGGTTACCTTCATTACACCAACACCCGAGTTATCGACGGACTCCGGTATGTTAGCAAAAATATTATTTTCTATAACATTCCCTAAGCTGTTCCTTACTTCTATCGTTCTATTCCCGACTTTATCTCCTTTTGTAATATAACCGACTTTAAATGTAAAAGTTGCCCCATCGTAAACTTCCCAAAAATTATCATAATAATTATCTTTTATAATATTATAATTTCCCTCAATAAGGCCCATATCATGCCCAGATTTCTTGAATGTATTTCCCTGTATTAAGTTTTTCTCATTACTAGATCTTATCCACATCATGCTACCGGAATCTTCAGGGTATCCCTTCCAGGGCTCAACATTCCAAACACCGTTATATTCAACGTAGTTATTCAGAATTTTGTTAAAAGTAGAATTTTTTATAAAATCAAAAGCTGAATAGCCTTTGGACCTAACAAGTCGCGAATTCTTTATTGTAGTATGGGTAGTGTTCTCATAAACCGCCCAATTACCATACTTACTAGATCGATAAATCCCCCCCCCATCTGCATCTATTCCGTCAACGGTTATATAACTTCTATCAGTTATGTTAATTAGTATGGCCACACTACTAGTCGGGCGAAATTTTGGTGTTTCATTTGGGTAAGCTTGGTATATTATTCGATTGGACTCTGATGTACCTGAACGAGCAGGAGCTATTCGATCGTTTGTATAGGTCCCCCCTCTCAAGATTGCTTTATCACCGGGCATCAGTTGCCCGTTTGCATAATCAAGGCTCCATGGCTCATTTATTGTGCCTGGTCCGGATCCTCCGTTTGGTGCAACATAGTACTCAGTTGCGGTTATGGACACACTAAAAAATAATAGAGCACCAATACTCACTAATTTTATAATCATCGCCATATCCCCCTAAATTATTAACAACTCTCTTCTATATAAATGCCCTTTACTTAATAAAAACGTCAAACTAGCTGATCATAAATCGGTCTATTATAACACACAAAAAAACGATAAATTTAGCTATTAACCTAACATCTAATCATATAAATAAGGCGCCCTATACAATTTTGGACTGAGCACAAAAAATGCTTAAATGATTATTTTGGTTTAAGTTAAAAACTTGGTTTTAACTGAGGTTCGTCGATAAATTTTATCGTACAACTACTGTATACAAGTAATACCGTAATCATTTATCACTACCATTTACGGACAACTAGGCAAAAAGCACTTACAGGTTCATTAAAGATTGTGTTCTCCCGCCTAGAATTGCCCTCTACTCTCTAGTTCTTGGCAGAGGCTTGCGCACATTTTGTCAACTACCGTAGACAGTTTAATTTTTGCGCCCTTCTTCACCGATGCCGTATGCATATAAGAGCCAGGCTGTTTATAAGGCAGACCAATGAAGTCGTATATATTACGAATGTAAATATCAACATCTTGTACTACTTGTTCATAAGATATCAATAGGAAGCGTTCTTTATCATAAAGATCATGAACGATAACGGTTCTATTCACTGCCCACCAAATTAAGGCCATCCAATCACTATCGGTAAATGACGTTGAATCAAGCTCTCGCAATATTTCTAATGAATCTGAGGGCAAACTCTCTGATATCCAATTACTTCCTTTATCTTCTAGAACAATTTCCCTTAAATAATTTGGTACATCCGGGCCAAATTCTTTAAGCGCTGATGCGACAACATCTTGGTAGTTACGCCAGGCCCAAATAATTTTAACCCGTCTGTAGTCATTCATGAGACTTGACACATCAAACGAATTTAGTATTGGTTTCATAACCAGTACATTAGTCTTGCATGCCTCAATTGCAGGGGATATTTTGTCATAAACTAGGCGATAGTTATCAGCTACTCTTGAATCATTCTCTCCAAACACATCTACTCTAAGGTCTCGCTCAAAAGTATTAAGCAGCATTGAAGTGCCTGAACGCCCATACCCCATAATAAATACAGGCTGGGTCACTCGGCTCCGCCTACGCAAAAGAAACAAAATATATTTGAAGTACTTTTTAATTTTTCGGTGTACTTTTTCCTGAAATCGCTTTAAGTCACTCGCGCTATGTTGTAGTGCTAGATTCATAAATTTGACTCCTAAGAGTGAAGTTCTGGTTCGGTACATTCCTGTAGCTAACAATCTAGAAAAAGAAGTAAAAATCAAACAACATTGCAAACAGCTAAACTCCAGCATTCGGTTTTTAGACCGCTATTTCTTTCTAGACTGACCGCAAACTAGTCCAACATCATATTTCTCTGGCTATCTCAGTAACTCAACTATTTTATCTACGTTTTTTAGGGAATGGTTTTCCAAGGCATATTGCCTTCCTCTCCTCCCCATTTCTGCTCGGAGCTCTGGCTCCAGTGCGAGCTTAACAATCGCATCGCACATTTTTTCGTAACTCCCTGCTTTAATACCAATACGATTTGTTTCTAAAATATCGTCTGGATCCACACACAAACTAACTACCGGAACCTCACGCATCCATGCTTGGATAAACGTATTTGAAAAACCTTCCATTACGCTCGTATTGACCAATAAGTCAGCAGATGAAAGAACGTTATTTACCTCGGACTGTTCAAGTTCTCCTAAATACGATAGTGAATCTGTTTCCTTTATATCATTTAGTGTTTTTTGATAATCGCTATCACTTTTAATGCGACCCATCATTATAAATGATGCATCTAATTTATTGCTTAGTTCCTTAGCGAGACGTACGAAAAGCTCAGGTTGTTTGGCAGGTTTAAAATTAGCGATCCATACTACTTTCAACTTAGAAGTTTTTATAATCGGCTCACTCGGTTTTGGATGAAAATTCTTGATAACCTTGTCAGCAGCGCGTCCGTAATATTTCTCTAGCAGTTCAGACTGTGTCCTAGTTTGCGCTATAATATTTGTGGCATTTCGAATCCCATATTCAAGGATTTTTTTATCTGCAATTTTTAATCTTGGACCTAAATCTCGAGTTCTGGGTGAAACGTCCATATCATGCGATATATGCCAAATCAACTTTGCATTGTTCTTCTTTGCATACCAGGCTGCTACGCCAGTATAAGAACAAGCAACTCGTTGATAAATGACATGAGGTTTAATTTTATTTAGTGATTCAAGCAAGCTTTTTGTGCCCAATAAAAACGCATATCGATCTAGCTTTTTAAAGCAACTTTGAATCTGAATGATTTTATATTGATTTGGTTCAAAAGATTGATTCACTCGACGAGCTAAGAAAGTTAAATCGAGCTCAGCATAACTCAACAGTTTCTTTGTAATATAAGAAACTTGGCATTCCGCTCCCCCAAACGCTGCAGACCAATGACTTGGCATAACAATGCATATTCTTTTTTTAACTGTCACAATAATGTTTCCTATGAAGTTGGAAGAGTTTTTTTAGCTTGATGCATATTTGGCAGCTTAAGCCGAGAGGATTCCGCTACTATATAACCAGAGAAATACCAATAAATGTATGAAATAGCATTGCTACCAAGAATATTTGTATAAAACAATGAAATAACGATAATAAAAATTACACCAACCCACCCTAAAGCAATATCACTAGTCAACCCGTTTGCATTAACAAGCTTTGAAGCATCCTTAAAAAGTAAGCCGTTAAAAAGTATTATGAGTAATACGCCAAAAATTCCGATTTCCCACAATAAAGTTGATATGGTGTGCGTTACGTAAAGCCCATACCTATCATAAAATGCTCCCGAGAATTCATCCCCTAAGGATGAGTGTGAAACATTACCTATACCCAACCCAAATACGGGTGAAACAACATTCTTCGACAATTTTGAAATAGGTAAAATTATCGCGTCTAGCCTCCCTACGGCACCACTACTAATTTTGTCTTCACTTTTCAATAAATACCCTTCTATCTCCCCATCATTTATAAGAAAATCTGTAATATTTCGCCCTTTAGGTGCCATAAAATGATCATAAACAGGAATAAATATACCTAATAAAATTACTGCTACTAATCCAACACGAAGTAGGCTTTTAATCCTATTGATACCATTTTCAGCCGCAATAGCTGGAATAATTAGAGCAAGAGGCAATAAAAAAACAGTTACTTTTGTTTCATTTATCATTGTGGGCACAACAAATACTGCTAGCAATAACCAATAGGTATGTGCAGCAATACGTTTTCTAATTCTAAAAGCTGTTAGCAAGGTTATGGCGCATATCAAGTAGATAGTTAGTAGTCCTGATCCTCTGTATGCAGCCCCAAGAGTGCCTCCAACAAGGTCGCCTGTTAGAAAATCTGGCGACAGAACAAACCTCTGATAAAGGGCTATAGGTAACTGAATGAGGGTCAAGCTCACTAGCAATAATAGATATCCTTTTATTTCCTTTTCTGAGAAATCGTATACAAGGGGTAAGAAGAAAAAAGGGAGGTATTTAAAATATTGTCGTATTGCGACAAATAGTACTTCAGGTTTAACGCTATTCAATAAAACACCAGCTAATATATTTAACGCCAAAAATATAAAAATAAACCAATATAGCGGGCTCAGGCGAAATGATTTACGAATTGCAAGCTGACAGCAAACAACGAACCCTACAAGGCAAGACAACATTTCTGGAAGGAAGGTAAAAATACGAGGCAATACACCAATGCCCTGTAAATAATCAAGCAGAAAGACCGACAAAAACAATGAATATATTATAATTTTCATTGGTGAGCTCTTTTTAAATTTGTCTTTATAGTTTGGTAAGACATGGTTAAGTCAATCGACTAACTATATCTTTTCATGTTCGTTCATTATTACTTCTAAGCGCATGTTATGTGATTCCTTTATGTATAAAAAATAGCTTTTTTACTTTACGTTGCGCTCTAACCCATATCGATTTATAGGCCACCCACTTTAATACTAAAAAGTGACACAGTATTTTTTCTCTAAAGCTCATAGGCACCCTATAAACACTGCTTAAGTAAGAGAGTGTATGCCTAGCATAAACAGGAAGTATCAACTTGTTCTTGTTCAAAGGGTCAAACCAGGCGGCAATCTCCGCCCTCGCTTTAGGACCGGCTTTATATGCGCCTCCAGCCTGACCAGGATGGGATCTTCGGAAAAATAAACGATCGGATATTCGATATATTTTCCCCCTTAATACTAACTCACCAAGTAACACTTTGTCAGACGATTCATAGGAACCTATAAGAGGTGTTTTGCGCATACATTCTGTACGCACCAAACCACATATTGCATTCCACATTCCGGCTTTACGGAACAAATAACGATTGAGTCGTTCGTGAGGTGTTTCACTTAAAAAATGAAGTTCATCATTGTAGTCTTTTACATGGTTTCCATATTCATCAATAATCCCAATCGCGGTATGAGCAATCAAAACGTCTGGATATTGATCTAGTATAGAGACACACTCCCAAAGATAACTTGGGGCTATCAAGTCATCTGCTGCTGCCCATTTGAAGTACCGTCCACGCGCCAAAGCAACTAATTGGTTGTAGTTTTTTGCCGCACCAATATTGTTGTCATTTCTAACATATCTTATCCGCTTATCAATTGAGGCATAAGATTGACAGATATCTCCTGTATCGTCTGTAGAGGCATTGTCAGAGATAATCAGTTCATAATCTTCAAACGTTTGAGAAAGTATAGACTCCAAAGTTTCTTTAATAAATTTTTGTCCGTTGTAGACAGGCATGCCAATACTTACCTTTGGAACAATAGACGGTTTTTCTTCTGATAACGTAGTTAAGGTAGCTTTTGTCATAACAAAAAACCTTGCTAATAAAATATAATTTATATATCCATTCTAAATACTTAAATGAATACTGATTTGGAAAAATACTGTATTACTCTGATACTCTTGATCTTTTGGGTAGTACGGAATTAAGAACTTCTCGTAACTGCTTTATGGTTTCGGGAGACACGACAACCATTAGCAATAAATACGTAAGCATTCCAGTTGTAATAAATGTTAGAAGTGTTAAATGGTGGTTATCAAAAGAACCGATTAAATGCTTAAGCCCAAACACAACGCATAACATGACTAAACTTGAAAAGAAGGAGGCAGATAGTCCACGTAGATATCGTGATATGTTGATACCAGCGATTCTTTTCAGCAGATATATATAAATTGGAAAGTAAATATAACCAACAACGGTGTAAGCAACTGCGACACCAATGATGCCCCACTGAATAGCAATAAGAAAAGCAAACACGTTAGTTACTGCTATAGCGGCTTTCAAACAAAACCAGACACCAGGTCTACCGAGACTTACAATAACCGTATCGTAGAGTTTACTGATCGATGAAATAATTCCAATAAACACTAGAATTTGTAAAATCGGAACACTTTCCTGCCATTGAGAACCAAACATTAAAGGTACAAGTTCTGCGCTAATAGAAAATATGCCTAAGTAAACTGGAAAAACAATAAACCCAAGCAGACTTGAAGCTGAATAAAACTTAGTTTTTAGCTTAGCTAAATTATCCTGTAATTTTGCAAATGCCGGCCAAACAACTTTATTAACAGTCCCTCCCAAAAATTCTACTAGCAACTGTATGAGCCGATACGCCACTGTATAATAGCCTAAAGCAACAGGCCCTAAAAAATAACCTATCAAAAAGGAATCGGACCTACGGCTTAAAAAATCGACGATATTAGCGCCCATCATATTAATACTAAAACTAAATAAATCCTTAAAATGTTTAAAAGAACTACCTAGGCCAGGCCGCCAATCACTCATAACCCATAGAATAGTTAAACCGATTAGAGATGTTGTTAATTGACGAAAAACTAAACTCCAAACGCCATAACCGTTAAAAGCAAGTGCAACGCCAACTGCACCACCTGTAACTTCTCCCACTAAGGTTCTTAATGCTAGAGTTTTAAACTCCAAATTTCTACGCAATAATGAAACTTGTATTTGACTTAATGCTGTCATGATAAAAAGCAACGACAGGCATTGAATAATTGGTTCTAACCGTGCTTCGCCATATAGTTCACTAAACCATCTGGCCAATAAGATAGTCGCTAGCATCATGACAAAACCGGCAATTACATCTACCCAGAATGCTGTATTGAGATGCTCAGCTTCAAGTGTTTTGCGTTGGATTACGGCAGTTCCAAGCCCAAAATAACTAAACACTTTTAGAAAGGCGATCACGACAGTAGCCATAGCCACTAGACCAAACGACTCGGGGTCTAAAAGTCGCGCGAGCACAAGAAAAACGACAAACGAGATAAGCTGAGAACTGGCACCCTGTAGACCAGTCCATACAAAGCCTTTGTATACTTTCTGTTTTAGACCCATTGCATTCTCTTTTGTTTGTGCTGAGAAGCTATTACAGGTTAGACGGCCGGCATTACCCTATGGTGCACCATTGGGAGGCAATCCATCCACTGTAAAATAGTCAACTAATACGTTATGTGCAGGAGCTGAATTTCCTGCATTGCCACCAAACACACTCGTTGATGTAACGGTCAATACGTGTGTATACCGCCCAGCTTCTGACCAGATGCTGCCATCATAGGAATAAGATATAATCCAAAGATCCCCTGTGCGATTTACCCTAAGGTACAGTGGTGCACCATCGGGTATAGTTTTTCGAATACGCTTAGTTGCCACACCACCGACAAAGCTGGCTGAGTAAATTCGAGTTTGAGCGCCATCATAGTGAAAATCAAAACGCAGCAGGTTGTCGTCATTCTGCTCCACGGTCATGCCCTGTATTTGATATTGTTGATTTACCGTTGAATTAAATTTTACGTCTAATTCAAAATCGGTGTTGTTGGCCAGTTGACGCACGCGTGGTGAAAATCGACCATTTGTCCATAAATCATGGCTAGTTCCCGCAGGCACAGCAATTGACAGCTCAGTACCAGTAAATGAGAAAGAGCTATCACCAATCGGATCATAGATACTCCAAGCACTATCTAAACTCCCAGTATTAAAATCATCGGAGATTAATCCCGAGGGGCTGCCCGCTCCTGAGGTATCAGTAGTAAACGTCAGATCGGAGCTCAATGCGGTATTACTGCTGCCGTCAGTAGAGCTAGCCTGATAGTGATACTCGGTATCTGAAGTTAAGCCGTTAAGACTTAAACTGTGGCTGGTCACCAAGCCAGCATCAGTAGTATTACTGCCATAACTACTATTCAGACCATAATTTACGGTACTATCACTAACTTCATCAGTATCCCAAGTAATG
>Ga0105350_10001976_pt1 | contig 12580 bp, 9 predicted proteins | sample EN1Hudsemesocosm_FD_83506 | JGI IMG/M metagenome (GOLD analysis project Ga0105350, IMG submission 83506) | Methane-oxidizing microbial communities from mesocosms in the Hudson Canyon - EN1E Hudson Canyon | ecosystem: Environmental > Aquatic > Marine > Cold seeps | place: Hudson Canyon... | reverse complement strand
GATGCCAAGCTGTTTCGGGGAATGATGCTAGCTACGTGGCGAAGGGTAAGATCTTAATGTCCGCGTTATCGTTGTCGTGACAACTACATCTCGTGTGATGCAATAAGTTTTGACAGATACTACGTCGAACTATCTCGAATTGAATGGTGAGTTAAGCACTCTTTCAATTTGTCTCTTTAATACTTTGGGACGCTATATACTCTAGAAATCATGGATTCCTCGATAACGTCTGAACCAATTATCATCCTTTGTAGCGGCCTCAACGGTCTGGGCGCATTACGTTCTGCGCATAAAGCTGGTCTCAAAACCATAGCCGTTCTCACGAGTAAAAATGACCTCTCGCGCTTCAGTAGGCTTGCACACGACAAGTATTTTGTTGAGTCTGATCAAACAGCTAGTGATTTATTAACTCTTTTGTCACGTTTGTACGAAACACATGGCAAAGCCTCTATTATTGCTTGTTCAGATAAATTTGCAGAGCTTCTTTCTCAAGTTCAAACTGAGATTAAGAACTATCATAATGTTATCGCACCCTCCGCGATTACTGTTTCCGTTTTAAATGACAAGAAGAAAGAGTGCAGGGCTGTTGCTGATCGCGGTGTATTAATCCCCCATACCTACTATGAATTGGATACTGAGATACAGTGTTACCCTGTTCTCATAAAGCCAAGAACCCACGAAGACTATGCGTGCTTGGGTGCAAAGAATTTATTGATTAACTCACGGTCATCTTTTGATCAATTTAAAGCAGATTTTGAGAAGGTGTTAGATAGGTTTATTGGGCAAGCAGTGATCGAAGGTGAAGATAGTCAATTATGGGTCTGTAACGTGACCTTTGATTTAAATCACGAACTGGTGGCTTTTTTCTCGTTTTCCCGTCTAGGAACGATGCCATCGCATTTCGGTGTCACCTCTTCCGCAGTTAGTATTTACAATGAAGCTTTACTGATTGCCTGTAAAGAGATTGGGAAGGCATTCAGTTTTGTTGGGCCTGCAATGATAGAGTTCAAGCGTAATCAGCTCGATGGACAGTTTTATTATATCGAAACAAATCCAAGGCTGGGCATGTGTAATTGGTTTGATACGAATTGTGGTGTCAATAATGTACTTGCCACGCATTTAGTTGCAAAAGGAAAGTGTGTCGCTCGTAGTCAGCAACGAGACGGTGTCTACTATATTAATTGGTTGGGAGACTTTATTGCACGCCTAGAAGATCGGGAAGGGTTTTTGTCTATCTTGAGTCAATATTTTAAGTTTCTCAAAAAACGCAAAGTAAGTGCCACGTTTGAGTGGAACGATCCCATGCCTGCCATATTTTATTGGTTCGATACCGTTAAATCTTTGGCGCCGCGAGTTGTCCGTCGAATCTTTAGAATAAGGCGCGATAACTCCGACTAGTTAACTTCTACTTGCCGTGTATTGGTTTGGTGTTCGACTAGTATCTGTATGTTTAACAGAGTCCACAGTAATTCATAATTATCCGCTACATCGAAATCGCTTTTATCATATCCTCCTAGAAAGCTATCAATTTCAAATAACTCATCAAGTCGTTTGGTTAGCGGTCCTTTTAGCCATTGGATCATCGGTACAGGGAACCCATGTTTTTTCTGATAAATTAGAGATATTGGTGCATACCGGCATGCCAATTGACGGAGTAATGGTTTAACCAGAGCATCGTCACTGTATAGAAATCCTGGAAGGTATGTATTGGTTTTGCTGCCGAAAAGAGCACTCAGCGTAAGTTCGCTGGACATTTTTTGAAGTGCTTGGCAGTGAAATGGGGTTGCGATTACTTTGTTAAATCGCCTTGCGGCGACTTCTATTTCCATACAATGCTGCGCGACATCTGTGCTCATGTTTAACTTAAAAATAGCACTAAGAGGCTCCTCATCTAAATAGCTCTCTGACCATATATCCTCTTTTTCTGCCGAACTTTCCAATAAATGCGCAATCACTTCTTTTGATTTTTTGGAATGCTTTAATGCGAGAGGTGATAAGACCAATGACTTTACACTGCTTTTTTTGATTTCATCCAATATCTTGAATTTTTGGTTGAATTTTTTTCCTATCTCAATTATCCGCGAGGGCACTATCGAGAGAATTGAGCGATATGCGTTATCATGAAGGATGCGTTTTGTTGATGTACTTCCAAACAGTGTATCTGCGGCTTCACCATAAAGAATTAGTTGTTCGTCCTCGGGTATACTCTTTAATAAAATGTGCAGGGCGATAGAGCTATAATTTCTTAACGGCTGTTCCTGCTCGGCTAAAATAGAGCAGAGTTCAGACTCTATATCTTGATCTTGGATTTCAATCAGAACGTGTTTTATGCCAAGCATTTTGGCAAACGCTTTTGCCGTTTCGAGCTCCGGATTCTCGCCATTTTTCCAATAGGGCGTATAGGCGGTGACTGAGTCAAAATGATCTCTTGATAGCGCAGCAAGGATGAACGAATCCACACCACCACTTAGAGGTATTGCAACGCTCTTAAAATTAGAAGCAAGCCTTTGGAGTTGTGAATCGAGTGCTGACTTTACGAGAGATGTCTGTTGTTCGCTTATTTTTCTATATCTACTTGATTTCGGCATTGTCCAAAATGGGAGAAATGTTTGATCTTGCTCGATCGCGAGTTTGCAGTAATGCGCATGTGGGAGCTTTGTGATGTCATCAAATAAGGTCTGTCTATGCGATAAACATCTGTAATACAGGCTCTCCGCTAGACCGAGGCTGCTGAGTGAATCTGTGTTAGTTTCAAATACCGAGGTCTTTGTGGAACAGATAAGTTTATTTTGCTCATGTTTAAAGTAGAGCGTCCGGCCACCAAATCGATCTGCAAAGGTAAGCGGTGCTTGATTTCTTTGGAAAAAAACACCGCAAAAGTGCCCATCTATTAACGCGAGTTCTTGAATGTTTTTAATCAGTCGGTTTTTTAATTCAGGGACCGAAGAATTAAGCATATAACCCGAAAAAATAAGAAGATCGCCATTATCAAAAAAAGTGATTTGATCAGAATATCGCCTTTCGAATTGTACGAAGAGTTCTTTCGTCAATTCAAACTCACTTATCGTTGAAGCTTCATTCACGGGTTTTTTAGTAAGCGTAAATAAAAAGTCGCGTTTATCAGATTCGCCAATAAAAAAATTGGTCATCTTTGGCTTTACCTATTTCAGAGGAGAGTTCAGGGCGCTAGCCAAGCGAGACAAAAGTTTCTTAGGACTGTTTGCTGCGTCTTCATGCAGCCCAATTCTGCGCAGTGCATAAGGACTAGTATCACCGGTATTGATACCATGCTGGGTCGTTACGGCTAGCTTAAACGCGCGTTCTACTATTTCTTGGGCGGTATTTGAGCAATCGCCGTTTGGATAACAAAATTGGGTCGCTAAATAGTCCAAGTTATCTTTTATGTCCGCCTGACAACCTATAACTTCTTCGGTGATTTGTGCAGTGCTCGCTTTATCATTTAGGCGCATGTGCGATCGCGTATGTCCACCTATTCTGATATTGAACTCCGTTAAGGCTTTAGACTGCGCCCATGATAACATTTGAACCTCATCATCTGGCTCATTTACCTTTTCTATGCGGTTAAGTTTGGCGATTATCTGATTTTCCGTCAGGGTTTTAGTTGCAGCTATCAATTCGGCAAAATAATCTTTGTTCTTTGATACTAATTTCTTGCGATTCAGCTTTACATTAAGCTCTGTGAAAAAGTCAGACATCTCGGCCGAATAGTCTTCGAAATTGTTCAATAATTTAGAAAGGCGCTCAGGCCAAAATGTACTGTTCGACCCGATATAATCGGTCGTAAGAAAGATTGTTGCCGGTACCGCATACTTCTTTAGGAGGGGGAGGGCGAATTCGTAATTATCTGCCCAGCCATCATCAAAGGTAATCGCGCAATATAGTTTGTCTTCTAGCTGTTTTTCCTTAGCGAGTGCTTGCCACTGTTCAATATGAATCAGTTCCGCAAATTTCTTATATTCATTAAGATGCATCTCGAGTGTTTCGGGCGTTACGTACATACCGGGTTCTTCGCTTGCAAGTCTTGCATCTTGGCTGGGAAGCACTCGATGATACATAATAATTATAAGGCTTTTATTAAGTTTTCCATTGTTGATCGAGCGCTTAAATTTAGCCGCGTTGATATGGATAAAGAGCCCTTTTATAGCAGATTTCAGAAGATTCATTCAGCGCACTTATGGAATATTTTTAACGATCGATGGACCTAGAATTTTAGTTAACCAAATTGGTAGCTTTTGCCAGATTGCGATAAGGAGTTCAAATTTTGGATCATCGGTATTCGCGGCGCCATGGTTCGACGCAACATCGTTAGGCGAGCAACCGTACCAGTAATGTTGAATCGGTGTACAACCCCATTGTTTCTTGAATCGGTAAGTTGGTGCGCCAATCGTTGAGCGTCCGTAATCGAAATAGTCACATTTTTTTTGGCAACTAAATTTCAATGCCTCCCAGTAGAGCACCATGTTTACGTTGAATCGATTAAAGTCTCTAATCGCAGAAGCCCAAGGGATTTCCATCGCATTACCAGATTTTATAAGAAACCCTACTGCAACGGGCGTGTTTCGGTGGTAGATGACATGTATCCATGAATTCTCTGGCAGATGGGCGAGCAAGTCGCTAAATAATCTTTTGCTATATACGGGTGTACCCAGATCTCGCATGTTGCGAGCGAATACCTTATAGAAATCATCAATTAATTCTTCGCGGCCGAATCGACACTTTATTTCTGAGGTATAGCCTTTTTTGATTTGTGATCTTAACTTTGCTTTGAAACTACTTATTAGTTCGTCGCTCGAGTGGCTTCTCGGTAGACTGAGCCACATGCTCGCTTTGTTTTTGCTAAGTATCCATGAATTAGAAACATTGCGTGCGTTGAGTCCACGTATCTCGATTCTTTTGACACGCCGGACCGCCGCGGCTTTTCGTGTAGCCTCAAGCAATAATCCTTCGGTCGCAGAATCTTCTGACAGCGGGCCGCCATAATTAACGAATGGTATGCTTGTCCAGAGGTGGCCGAATAAAAAACTTTTTTGTTCAATGATCGGTAAGATTGCCCCAAGAGCCCCAGAATCAGTATTTCGTGCAACTACTAAATAGATTGAGTGTTTGAAGGTCTCAGAAATAGATTCTAGAAAATTCCATGAGTAATAAATGTTATTACCCGGATGAGCCTTGCAAAAGTTTTCCCATTCAGATTTGATTGAATGCTCTCGACTCCAAATTAAAACGTCAGTCGATAAGTCTTTTTTTGAATGGGACAGACAATTGTCGTCACTGATAAGTGCTGGTGGTGCGACAATAGTTTTATTATTCTGTTTATTTTGAGTTCGATCACTCGTTTGCTGCAGTGCCTCTAATTCTTTTTCGATAGGCAAAATTTTGTCTTTATAAAGACAATTTTTCTTACTTATTAGAGAAATGAAAAGTTCTGACGAGGTGTTTTTTGCGCGGCCGATTTCTCGAGAGAGTTTTTTGCTCTCGTCTCTTAGGGCCTTTAATTCTAATCTCAGGGCTGCTTCATGGTCTGTATTTGCTTCTTTTTCGGCCATGTTTATGTTTCACTCGGAACCGTTCTGTAATCGAATGTCGTGAGATTTTCAGTTTTTGCAATAATATTTTTTACAGTCGTGAACTCGAAGTCTCTTAGCAGTAGCTTCAAACGCGGAAAGCAACGTTTTAAATTGGTGTAGTGCCTGAATTTACTTAGCGGTGATAAGCCAGAGACAATCGGTTGCTGGGAGTCGATCTCCCATGGGTGTAGGTAGAAAATGAAAGGCTGATTAATTTCTTTTGCTGCGCGTCTGAGCATACGACGACTAAACCAGTAAGGGTAGATTCTAAAGTATCCCCCCCCGGCAACAGGTAGCCTCCGCCCAGCAAAATTTGCGGAAGTAAGTGGGTATTCGGTGATCGTTTTGTTGTCTTCCGTAATTGCTGTGTGAATGGTTAGAGGAGCACCAGGCATACCATAGCGATCATGGTGAACGGGGAAGATACTTGAATCATATGTAAAACCCGCCTCAATTAATGTTTCGATTGCCCAAAGTGACTTTGGCGTGATTGAGTAGCTTGCCGCCCGATATCCTAAAACTGACTCGCCTGTAATATCCTCTAGAATCTTTTTAGATTTAAAGGTTTCTTCTTTAAACACCGTCGGTTTTTGGGTGTACACCAATTGGTGTGTCATACCGTGACAAGCTACTTCATGACCTTGCATATGGATACGTTTGACCAGTTCGGGACAGCGCTCGGCCACCCATCCTAGTATAAAGAACGTAGCTTGAATATCTCGCTCGTCTAAGAGCTCTAAAAGCATCTCGGTATTACGCTCTACTCTCAAGGGCCAGTTTGGCCAATCTTCATATTTAATTTGAGAAGATAGTGCGGCGACTTGAAAGTAGTCCTCTACGTCAATCGTGAGCGCGTGTTTCATCTTAGTCTTCCTTGAAGAATGCTTTAATTATACGGCATATGCTATTAATGTCTCGGTCTGACATGCCGCCGTGAAAAGGCAGCGCAATCAGTCTATCAGCAAAATTTTTTGCTTTAGGGTATTTGTTGCCTCTACCGGATGATTGATCGTTCTTTAGCGGTATGTTTTCGATTTCATTTAACGGTTTATTGTACATAGCGCTTGCGCCGAAACCAGCGTTATTCAGCTTTGCAAGAAGGCGATCTCGGTCTTTCTTGGTTTTACATAGTGCAGGGAAACGCAGCAAAGGCTGGGTAATATTCGTCGCCGAAGGAAAAGTAAGCGCTCCATCAAGTTGTCTCAGCAACGTAAAATACGCTGTAAAGAGTTTAGTTTTTGGTTTATTTTGCCGGGTTATATTCTCTGGTAATAATTCAATCCGATATCTGTCCAGCCCCACAGGCGTTTCAGGCATTCTATATTGTGTTTCTCCAATTGAAAGTCCGGGCACCCTGAGGAGCCAAAAATAACATAAAGGCTTGATAAGGAAATTGTATGCGCGGATCAATATTTGTATTTTCAGAAAATTTTTGTTTATTTTGATTGGCTTCTCAATGGGCGTAGTTTTTAACTCGATGCTTTTCAGCAGTGCGCCGCCTCCTAGCAAACTTACTGGTTTACCTTTGCCAAAACTAAATATAACGTAGTCTCCAAATAATTGACTTGCTTCATTAGGGGTAATAAAACTTTGAGCTCGATCTTCGATCACCAGTAGATTAAGCTCTCTCGCTAATTCTAAAAGACTATCGGGGGCAGAGAGCCCAAGAAAATTAACAAGAACAATAGCAATGGTTTTTTCAGACAAAGTCTCTCTGAGCATTCGCTCATTTTGAAAAGGTGTGTTGTCCTCAAGGTCAACTAGTATTGGTTTTACGTTTGCACCGATGCAAGCGCTTACAATGTCAGGACATGCATAGGCAGGAATCAAAACTTCCGGCTGGTGTTTGGATTGCGTCCGCTGTGCAGATTCTCTTATCGCATTTTTAAGAGCGCTTGTTAGTGCCATTGTGCCGCTAGCAAAATAATTTGAGTTAAAGCCAGCATATTCTAGTTCTTGGCTATGTTTGGACAGTGAAATTAGCTCACCAACCGGTCTACAATATGTAAATATCATCTTAACGTGTAGAGGGTTTCCAGGTGGTCATTCGTGTTCCAGAAATATATTTTATTGCTGCATGACCTAATGCCATGTTGACTTGATAAAAAAAGTAAACAAGTTTTATTAATTTATTCTGTCGGAGGTTGGGATTAGTCGATGCTAGGAAGAATACACTCAGCAGCAAAACTTGTAAGCACATGGTCAGGAGGTAAAAACCGTTTGTGATGAGCGAAATATTAGAGACGAAAGCCAAAAGCATAAACCATGGCACCGCCCAACGCATAATTTTGTGACTCCAAACTTGGTAAGCAAATAAACCATACTTTAATGGATTGAGTACTTCTTTGTGTCTGGCTAATCCTGTCATGCCTCGAATTGCTGTTCGAAGTTTGCGTTGATATTCTTTTGTTTCATCTTTGATATTTGGGTAAAAACCTTCAACATCAGTGCAAGAAACAGCGAGCATCCCGGCTTTGTTGGTGTTGAGTGCAGTATTGAAATCGCTCGGCGCAAGAATATCCCATTTCTTACAGACTTCTTTTCGTGCTGCGAAAAACGATCCACTGAGTCCGATGAGTCCGGCGCATTTAGACTCGAGCCCACGCAGCCACATCTCATATTTCACATAGTAACCCTCACCCGCAACTGCACCATCTTTTGTTATAAAACGATCTTCACTTGAAATAGCGCCAACATGTTTATGATTAAAATAGCCAAGAAGTTTTGGTAGAACCTCTGGTTTTAAACGCGTAGCCGCATCAGAAAAGATAATAATATCTCCTTGGGACACTTTTACGCCACACAGCTGTGCATATTCTTTACCAAGGTGTTGGTCCGTCTCTACGAGCTTGACGCCCCTCTCTGCATATGATCTTACGATGTCATTGGTCTCATCGGTTGAGTAATCCGATGCGATAATGATTTCTAACGTCAAGCCATCTATATTTAGGCTTAAAGTGTTATCTATTTTTTCTCGTATTTGAGACGCTTCATTATGTGCTGTTACGATCAAGCTAATAGTTGTTGAGCTATCGGAAGAATCAGGATTGTCAATTGATAAGCTAACCTCCCTTTTTTTCAACGTGGAGATACCCAATAATGTAATTGGATAAAAAAAATAACTAAAGGTTGCGCCAATCGCTGCAAACCAAAACAGAAATTCCATGATCGTATGCCTAAAAAGAACTTTCTTGAAGTCTATCTCAATTATGAGGATTGACCAGCACTATTGGCTTTGTTGGGGCGGAACTTTAGCAATGCTTTGCGGAATGCATAAAACAGAATTCCCTTCCACGAGTTGAAGTATACGCAAGATTTAAAGACGGTGTTCTCACCCCTAAGTGAATTTTTATAGGGTGTTTTTTTACCCTCCCCGACAAGAAGGTCGAAGTAAACAATAGATTCATCCGCGAATGCACGCTCAATTGCATAACCTAGATGAAGTGTGCCCAAAGACAGTTTTTTATCAAATTTCTCCAAATAACCAGCTTGTAAATTATATTCAACTTGGTTGCTTACAATATTGTAGAGAACCGAGACCACCTCCCCGTTAACAATAAGCCGAGATAATCGTAAGTTACCTTGTTTGGCGGCGTCGATACAGAGGTTGGTATGGAACGCTAGTTTTTTATTTGTAAAACAAGGCTTACCCCAACGTATCGCATGCAAGGTGTTAAGCTGATTTAAGTAATCGACCACGTCATTGTGGTGGGCATACTCCTGTTTTGCGTCGAAATGCTCATTCAGATAGCGACGACGGTTGAATAGTTTTAAACGAGTGTTCTTGCCAAGCTTTGCGAGATAAGAGGTGAATTCGGTATCTGTTGGTATTAATGCGCCACAACCTGAAAATTGTCTACGATCTAATTTACACTGTTTTTCTAATGTCGAAGTTAGTAGACCATCTTTGCTGAAGAATGGAGTATGAAATATATCCCATTCAATGTGTTGAATTAATATGTAGAGCGCTGCCGCTACCTCTTTTCGATAATTTGGATCATAAATTATTTCAGGGTACTCGCTAAATACCGTGTTGTTGTTTGGGTTTAAGTTGCCTAAAAAAAACAGCTCTTTTCGATTAAAAATGTAGCTTTCGGTCTTAGAAAAGAAAGGTATGATTGCGTGAGTCACTCCGCTATCGTCTTCAAAAGTATATAGCTGTAAATCGAAATTTGTATGCCATTGACACCACCATTCGCTACACCATGACCAAGACGTGAATAAATTGGAGTATTGATCAAGCCGCCGCCAGTCGCTTTCGAGTGTTGAGTTGAACTGACGTCGTTTAATATTGAGCGGTTTGGGCATTCAATTAAGGTCTGTTATTGGGCGGATATGTTCAAGTTTTGTAGGGCCTCAACTAATCTAGTTGTTTCGCTTTTACATGTCGATAACTTTGTATCGACGTAAACAATATGTGCAATAAAGTAATTTTTGTCCAATAAGAGGGCAGGGATTTGTGCGAGCTTAGCGATTACATAGCTACTTGTTTTGACACCTCCGGTTTCATAACTGATCGCGACGCATCGTTTTAATTTTAAATTAGAACTAGACAACCTATAGAATGACGCGCTCAATTTATTGGTTTGATTATTTATGGGCCAGTCCAATGTTTTAGTCTCGATCCATTTTTTAGAGAATTTTTGAGGCCAATAGGGGACCAAGTCTTCAGTATTAGAGGCTCTCCAATTAATAACTGACAGTGATTTGACTTGCGAATTCTCGATATTACCAACAAGCATTTTTGATTTTGGAAAAATAAAATCATCATGTGTCGCTATGTTTTTTAAGTCAGCTTGACTAACAAGGCTTAACTTCGGCGCCGTATAGTTTTGGCTATTGAAAGCGTAAAGGGTCGGGCCAACTAGCAGTGAAACCAACATAAAGGTGAGAGCTCGCCGGTTTCTCAATAAATCAATCGTTCCGGTGCTTTGTCTTTTAGCTCTGAGGCGTCCGCCAAAATACAGAATTGGCGAAAACATTAATGCGAATACGATCCACCCAAATAATTCATGATCTTTCACTAACCCGCTTTGCATATCACTTTCATAGGCGATCAGCGTAATCAGATAGATACGAACCCAATTCGAGACAATACCTAAAATAAACGATGCCAAAATAAGGAATAATTTTTTCTTTAGGGAGCCAATTGAATCAATATAAAGGTAATAGGAAATTGCAAGCGCCACAGTCAAGTATCTGATGCCCGAACAGCCATCGGCAATAACCAAAACCCCAAAGGGAAGTGATATGCGATTGCCCTCGATGAAAGCGGTGAGATTCGTAAGTTCGATTAAAGATGTGACTGCTTGAGTGCTCAGAAAAACAAGTGGTTTGGCCAAGTAACCCCATATAGGTATTGCAAAAATCAGCAAGGCAATGATGGGAAGGATTTTACAAATAGACCTTGTACCGATCAAACACCAAAGCGTAACTGCAAGTATTGGGATCAAAATAAGTTGTTCTAAAATGTCGATATTCAAGGTTTTGAAAACAAACCAAATTAAAGATAGTAATGCTAAAAATATGATCGGTGCAGGGGTGAGTTGTTTTTCAGGATCTTGGTTTAAGTTTTTGGCTAATAAATAACCTGTCATCGCAATAACAACTAGACCATGCGAAAGAAGTTCGTCAAATTTCAACCAGCGTCCAATAAGTGCAAATGCTGTCTGGTAGAATGTGAAGCCGATCAATCCAAATATGGCGATCACTTGAAAAAGCTTTACTTGCAATGTTTTGCGCCTTTCTTGGCAATTTTTTCTTAGTGTAAATAAGCATAGAGTATATGCAACTACCTGCATTGCTCTCTTTCGCGATAAAAGTTAGAAAATCTGTGCGAGAACCACCTAAAAGAAGGGAGAGAATCAATTTGTTTACAACAAAATAGTGATTACTAGCTTTTCTAATCTTACGCTGAATAAATAGTTTTCGTATAATCAGCCCGCAATTTGCCCATCTAGTTAATTTAAGGACGTAATAATGAAGGTATCAATCTTTGGCACAGGCTACGTTGGGCTGGTGACGGGCGCATGTTTAGCCGACGTTGGGCACGACGTTATCTGTGTCGATGTCGATCAAGCAAAAGTTGATAAGCTAAATGAGGGTATCATCCCAATTTATGAACCGGGCTTGGAGAGCATTGTAAAAGCAAACTTCACGGCAGGTAATTTACGGTTTACAACGCACGCACAGGAAGCAATTGCGCATGCTTTGATTCAATTTATTGCCGTCGGTACGCCCCCTGACGAGGACGGATCGGCTGATTTACAATACGTGTTGCAAGTTGCTGAAACCATTGCGATGCATATGCAAGATGAGAAGATTATCATTGACAAATCGACTGTGCCGGTCGGAACCGCCGACAAAGTTAGTGCCAAAGTTGCTGAAGTGCTGTGCGCCCGAGGCCAAGACATTGGTTACGATGTAGTCTCCAATCCTGAATTTCTTAAGGAAGGCGCTGCGGTATCCGATTTTATGCGACCGGATAGAATTGTTGTCGGCGTTTCGAAAGAGTCATCCAAGGTGCCGATGCGTGAATTATATGCGCCGTTTAATCGTAACCATGACAAAGTGTTGTTTATGGATGTTAGATCTGCGGAGCTCACAAAGTATGCAGCGAACGCCATGTTAGCGACCAAAATTAGTTTCATGAATGAAATGGCGAACCTAGCCGAGCGCCTGGATGCAGACATTGAAGCGGTGCGCCTAGGTATTGGGTCTGATCCTCGAATCGGCTACCATTTTATTTACCCTGGTGCCGGTTATGGTGGTTCATGCTTCCCGAAAGATGTTCAGGCCTTAAGTCGTATCGCTAATGATGTAGGTTATACCGCCGAATTGGTGGAAGCCGTTGAAGCGGTAAATAATCGTCAGAAGCACTGTTTGTTTGCAAAGGTGAGCGATTACTTCAAGGGCGAATTAGCCGGAAAAACGATCGCCTTATGGGGCTTGGCCTTTAAACCTGAAACGGATGATATGCGAGAGGCGCCGTC
>Ga0105350_10001974_pt1 | contig 12587 bp, 7 predicted proteins | sample EN1Hudsemesocosm_FD_83506 | JGI IMG/M metagenome (GOLD analysis project Ga0105350, IMG submission 83506) | Methane-oxidizing microbial communities from mesocosms in the Hudson Canyon - EN1E Hudson Canyon | ecosystem: Environmental > Aquatic > Marine > Cold seeps | place: Hudson Canyon... | reverse complement strand
TTTAAAAGAATACTGCTGTTTTTATTGATATTATAGAAAGTCTTATGCATAAAATCAGCTTGCTGATATGCAGTAAATAATTGCTCATTTCCATTATTTGCTATTCCCTCCTTACCCCATTGCAAATATCCATGATTTCGATTTTCTCCCATCTTTAGATTTTCTAAAGATTTTACAGAAAATCCAGAAGTGAATGCTAGTTTTTTGTGATGATATTGTGACAAGAAATTTAATAAAACTCCATTAGTTGCACTTTCATATTGTTGGTTGAAGTAAAATTTATTTTCATTGAGACTAGTATTTGTGTAGGTGTTAAAAAGCAAAGCACCTCCCATAGCTCCATTACCATAAGCAACTGATGCGGGCCCAGATACCAGATATATACTGCCTAAAAAGTAAGGGTTTATTGAGGCCGAACTTTGTAGATGCCCACTTCTGTAAATGGCATTATTTAAAGGAATTCCATCTACAACAAGTAAAAGCCTATTAGCCTCCATCCCTCTAAAATTTGGACTCCCACCACCACTTTGACTTTCTTGAATAGTTACACCTGAATTCCCTTCTAGTTTTTCAGCTGTTGTTTTACTTGCAATTTTTGTATTGCCCGCTTCAGTTTCACAAATAGGGTCATTTTGATCTAAAAGAGCTTTCTTATCTAATTCAAAATTTACAGTTGGAAGTATTTTAATTCTAGGTTCTAAAAATATTTTACTACTAATACTGCTTTTAATAATTTGTATTTGATGATATGCTATGTGAGAGATTATTAGTGTATCGTTTTCCTTAAATTTATTGATAGCACAAACCCCTTTACTGTTTGTTATAACTCCTTTTTGGTTACTTTTAATATTCACATTTTCTATTGGAATTGCTAGTGTTTTGTCAAAAACCTCAATGTTTTGGCTAAAAGCCAATTTGCACATCAAAAGAAAACTTATAAGAATTAGTTGTTTCATTTTCGTAATGATTCTATTATTAAGTGAGATGTAATATTACTAAGATTATAATGATGAAGTCTAAAATATTGAATGATATCTTTTAGTAATTCTGTTTTTAATTCTTGAGGGATATTAATTTTTTTCCCTAGTAATAAATGTTTAAGTATTTTTGTTTTTTCTTCAGTTAAATAGATGTTCAAATTAAATGCTTTTCCCGAAAACTCCCCGGTTTCTAAATTAAAAAATGGAGCATTTATATTCTCAGTTGAAGGGAAAAATCCTAAATATTTTGATAAATTAAGCATGAAAAGAAGTGCAAAATTTTCATCTACAGTATTTGCGTTATAGAGTTTTTGTTTTATTTCCCAAACAAATTTAAATAGCCCTGAATTCTGTTCGTTTTCTTGTAATACTTTAGAGCTTATCTCAGCAATAAATATAGCCAAGAAGTTTTTATTCATGTTTATTTTATCAGTAGAGATCGTTTCAATAATTGTAATTTCAGCTAGATACTGCAATCCTTTTTTAGGAATAAGTGTAGCATTAATATCAACTAACTGCAAGGGTTGAAAAAGTCCAAGTTTTTTCTTTGCTTTTTTAGATCTAACACCTTTAACAATAAAAGATTGAAGCCCATGTTTTTCTGTAAAGATTTTACTGATTATTGAGCTTTCTCCTTGCTTAATATAGGTCAGAGTAATGGCTCTACTTTTGTATTTCATTAGTGTATGAAAAGTATCTTACTTACCATTTTTTGTTCTCCATATAAATCTGTACTGAAAACTAAATACACTCCTGTTGAAGATCGCTCTCCATTTTTATTCTTACCATTCCAGATTGCTTGTCCTCCGTTTGCGAATGTCTCAAAGACTAAATTTCCTGAAATGTCAGTAATTTTAACATTAGCATCTGTTACGAGACCACTAATCGCAATAGGCCCGTTATAAGTCTCTTTTACAGGGTTAGGAAATACTTTGGCACTATTTTGAGTAGCAACACCTTCTGTTGCATTTGAGCGGTAAGAAATTAACCCATTTTCTGTCCCTATAAAGACTTCCCCATTTTCTGGATTTATTACAATATCAACTATATTATCTGAGAAAAGAGGGCTGTTATTTTTTGTGAAATGTAATATTTCTTCAGTTCCATCTTCTGATAACAAAAATACTCCTGATTTTTCTGTTCCTACCCATTTCCTATTTGCACCATCAATTGATATGCATTTTACTCTTTCTTCACTGAGCAGGTATTGCCCATAATCTCGCTCAGTAATAAGAATTTGTTGGGCATCAAAATTAGAGCCTGAAAATACTGCACCTGGGTCATAAAAAACGGTTATCCCATTATCAGTTCCAACCCATATTTCACCATTCCTATCTTCTTCTAAACAATAAGTATGTACTGATGGAAGGTTGCCGTTACCTAAATTCATATTAAGTATTTTGTATTGATCATCAGAAGGGTCTTCAATAGTGTTATTGTCACTGTAAACGAACAACCCTCCCCCTCTAGCTATTACTCCCCATTTTTGGTCGTAAGAGTCAATTAATAAATCATCAAAGTATAGTGCTGTTGGGTTTTGATTCATGCTAAATGAACGCCAATCCCCATTAGTTTTTTTAACAACAACTGGATGATTTGTTCTTGAGCTTAATCCCCATAAGTTTCCATAGCTATCAAATTTTATATCTGAAATTTGTATTTGATTTGGTGAATCATATACTGTTTCTAGCACACTATTTGTATTAGTAAAACCGTACTTAATAATTAATTCTCCATTCTTAACTTCTGACAGTCCATCTCTCCATGAAGCAAAATACTCTGTTCCATATCTTACTGCAACCTCTAATACGTCTACAGATCCGCCAAGAGTTACACTATTATAATTTACCCATTCATCATAAGTATTTTTCTTTGATACACCATCATATATTTTACCGCTTGAACTAAAGTTAAGGTGTCCTCCATGGCATTGATATAATGTATTTTCAAAAAATTCTAAACTATATATCTCATTTCTAACTGGCCCATTTGGGATATAACTTTCTTGATATTCAAAATTGGTGAATTTTAGTAAACCATTAATTGAATCTGCTACCCAAATATTATTGTCATTATCATTCCAAGCATATTTGATATTTTCAAACTTTAAGTGGGTTAATTCATAAATAGCTCCATCATTATTAATTATTGAAATACTGCTATCAGCATTTGTTTTAAGTAAATTCTGGTTATTGTAGCTAATACTAATTACTTCAAAAAAGTAATCTCCCTCAACCTCTCCATTTGCAATTATTATATTGTCATAGGTTTCTTCATTTGAATGCCCACTAAGAACGGACCAATTATTGTAATCAGCTAAGGTTCCTGAATTAATATTTGCAAAAAACATACCTTCTGATGTTGCAGTAATTATGGAGTCCCCATAGATACCACACCCATTTATCTCGAACATTATACTGTCATTTCCTATATTGTATGTGTCCTTTATTTCCTTCTTTTCTAAGTCGATAAGCACTAATCCAAAAGAGCAAGACAGATAAGCGATATCATTATTTACTGTAATGTTATTTATAACTTTCTTGCCAATGATTTCCTTTCTTTTTATGTCAGAAATATTGATGATTTGATTGTTTTTTACAAGATCTATATTACAGTTCTCATAAGTAATAACTGTAATATCTAATTCTTTTGAGTAAGCAACTTGTTTTACTCCTATATCAGATAATCCTGTAATTTTTGAAAGTCTATTAATTGTTTCATCAGATGTATTTACATAATAAAGGCCTCCGTTTGCAACACAGTAAATTTTTTCTTTTGCTTCACATATATAGTAAGCAGAATTATAAGATAGATAGTCTTTCCAGTGACCAATCGCAACGTCCTGTGCATTGATAAACAAGGGCAATAAAAGGAAAAGAAGTTTTTTCATAATTCAAAAAGCAATAATAATACTTTACTATCAGATAACTTATTAAAGTATAAAAAATTGTGGTATTAAAACTTATACTATTTTTGCCAAAAGGCCTAGTAGTTCAACAGGATAGAATATCAGATTTCGGCTCTGAGGGTTGGGGGTTCGAATCCTCCCTAGGTCACTATTATTTCAATAAAAACCTCTTTTCTATGGTCCCATCAGTGTATTTGAAAAATAGAAGCTTATTTTGTGTTTCAGGAATTTCTCTTCCAAAAATATCATAAATGCCAATCAGATTTTTTTCACTACTGTTTTCTGAAATACTTGAAGAATTACACCATATTTGAACTGTATCAACATCATTAAACTGATCGTTTAGTTCAGAGTTAATGTTAGCATAAAAATAAAGTGGTCCATCTATATTTGGATTAATAAATAGATTTGTGAAGTGTATTTCACTTATAAAGCCACTTGTATAATTATTTCCATCATTTGGTGATGTTGAACTGACTTTTATGCCTCCATTGTCATTCTCAATTGAGAAAAACCCAATCAATATCCCAGCACTATCGTATGAATTTATAATAGCATAATTCTGTCCTGCAACTATTCCTGCTTTTAATGTTGCGGTAATATTTTGTGTGCTAGTAGTCATTATTGCAAAGCCTACAGAGTCTCCTGAGTTAATAGAGGTTATATCAAAACTCCCTCCGTCTGAAGTAATAATACTTGTGCCTATATCAGGCTCATCAGCCTCTTGACTTACTATTAATGTCAGTTCAGATGACGTGTTACATTGTGTGTTAGAAAGTGTATTTATTACTATAGGGTTAAATGGAGCAGCTACAAATGAGGGTGTTGTAAATGTGTCAGAAATTGACCACAAAGAAGCTAATAAATTAGTTGTATCATAATAACACATTACTTGCCATTCGTAAGTGGTGTTTTGTTGTAATAGAGGGATTGTAATGCTTGAATTTGGATTGTATATTGGCCCCAAATTAGACCAACTACCGGTTCCGATTTGTTGGTATCTTATTTTATATCTATTTGCATTACTTAAAGTATCCCAGTTTGCAACAGCATTATTGTAGTTGATATTAGTTGTTGACAGAGTGTTTGTTGTTGGGTACAGGGTGGTATTTGTATAAAATGTATCGGTAACTGACCAATTTGAAGTATTGCTATTTATTGTGTCACAATGACTTCTAATTTGCCAGATATAATCACTTAATGGAATTAAATTTGTAAGTAATTTTTGGTTGATAATAGAATCGATATTGTTTTTATATGACCAGCTAGCTGACCCAATAATTTTATATCTAATTTTATATTGATAAGTTCCGTTTGTTGAATTCCAATTTACTTCTGCATTGTAATAATTAATGTTAGAAGCAAAAAGTGTGCTTGGAGCAAAACATTGAGAAAAACTAATTATTGAGATGAATCCAAACAGTATTGTAAGTCTTATTTTCATTTAACAAAAATACAATTTTTTATATAAAAATTGCAAAACATCAGCAATGCACTGGCAATCAATTAATTGCACTATTTATTAAAGTTTCAAAGATTTTAAAAAAAATGTGTTAATACCTTAGGTGTAGTTATTTTTTGCTTAGAAACGATTTAAATGCTTAATTTTCCTTTTCAAACACATAAATAGTGCTTGAATGTCCTCTTTTCGAAATGACACCAATTAAATTAGAGATCAATCCAATTGCAAATCCTTTGATAAAATTCTTTTTTCCTATTTTAAATTCTTCACTTAATAATGAAACATAGAAAGAATCAAATATCATTGGTTTGGTTTTCCTCAAACTAAATTCATGATTTTTGAAAATCTTTTCAATTGTAGATTTTGAAAAATGCCATAAGTGTATTGGAACATCCCATGCGGCCCAGAATTCTTTGTAGTAGCTTGCGTCCCAGCTTTTATAGTTAGGAACAGCAATAATAATCTTTCCATTTGGCTTGAGTATCTTGTGAAATTGTGAAATTGTTTCATTTAAGTTTGGGATATGCTCTAGTACGTGCCACATGCTTATGCTATCAAATTCTTCTTCACTAAACTGAGTTAAGTCAGTATTGTCGCTAACTACAAGATTGTAATTGTTTTTAGCTTGAGTTCTTGCTAGTTCTGATGGTTCGATACCTTTTGTTGCGTATCCAGCATTTTTGCAAGCATTTAAAAATTCACCTGTCCCACAGCCAATATCTAAATGATTCCCTTCTTTTGTTATACTTTTTAGTAAGGCAACTTTTGTCCCTACTGCATAATTTCTTATTGTCTGGTAGAGCCAATTAAATATTCCTTTGGAATTATTTGTATGGGAAATATACATGTCTGACTTGTAGTAATAACCTAGGTTTTCGTTTAAAGGCCTGGGGTTTGTAAAGGTAAAATCACATGTTCCACATGAAACAATTGTAAAATTTTCTTTAGAAGTTGTAAAGTCATTACACTCTATAAGCTTATCTAAACTATTGCCACTGCACACTGGGCATTTATCTAGTAACATCATCTCCCTAAGTAGATTAATAATATGTTTATATCTGAAGGGGAAACGCCACTTATTCGTGATGCTTGTCCAATTGTTTTTGGTTGAATAGCTTTTAATTTTTCACGACCTTCAGTTGAAATTGAATGAAGTTTATCAAATTCAAAACCCTCAATAATTTGTATATTTTCAAGTCTGCTTAGTTTTTCAGCAGACTCCTTTTCTTTATTTAAATAACCGCCATATTTAATTTCTATCTCTGCCTGTTCTATTGACTCAATTGAAAATTTTTCATTTTCTAAAAACTCGGAAAGTTCTTTAGAAACTAATAAATCTTTAATCGAAATATGTGGCCTAGAGAGTATGGACTTAATTTTTACTTTCTGTTTTAAAATTGAAGTACCTTTATTTTCTAATACAGGATTTATATCATTTGGCTCAATACTTTGTTTCTCTAAAAACTTTATTAACTTTTCAGTTTCACTTTTCTTTACTTGCAGGCGTTTTAGTCTTTCTTCACTAGCAAGTCCTAATTCATGTCCTTTCTGAGTTAGTCTAATATCAGCATTGTCCTGTCTTAATAGTAATCTAAATTCGGCTCTTGAAGTAAACATTCTGTAGGGCTCGTCTGTTCCTTTTGTTATAAGATCATCTATTAATACTCCTATATATGCATCTGATCTCCCTAGTATGAATTCCTTTTTATTATGTGTGTTTTGGTGAGCATTTATTCCCGCCATTAGCCCTTGTGCTGCAGCTTCTTCATAGCCAGTTGTTCCGTTTATTTGCCCGCAAAAGAAAAGGTTATTGACCAATTTTGTTTCTAGTGTATGTTTTAATTGAGTTGGAGGAAAATAATCGTACTCAATTGCATATCCAGCCCTAAACATTTTTACTTTTTCAAGACCTTTAATTTTGCGCAAAGCTTTCAACTGAACTTCTTCCGGTAATGATGTTGAGAATCCGTTTAAATAGATTTCTATAGTATCTCTTCCTTCAGGTTCAATAAATAACTGGTGCCTTTCCTTAGTTGAAAATCGTTCTATTTTGTCTTCAATTGAAGGGCAGTATCTTGGGCCTAAACCTTTTATTCTTCCTGAAAACATAGGAGAATCTTCAAAACCTTCTTTTAGTATACTATGTACTTCAGGTGAAGTGTAAGTTATAAAGCAAGAATGTTGCTTAGATAATTGATTGTTAGATAGATATGAGAAGTTTACAGGATTTTTATCTCCTGCTTGTTCTTCAGTTTTAGAGTAATCAATTGTTCTGCCATCAAGTCTTGGTGGAGTTCCTGTTTTCATCCTACCATTAGTAAACCCTAACTCAATTAGTTGTTTTGTTATTCCTTCAGCTGGCGGCTCTCCAGACCTTCCTCCTTTGTAATTTTTTTTACCAAGATGAATTAATCCATTTAAAAATGTTCCGTTACAAAGTATGACAGATTTACTTTGAATTTCAACACCCATTTTTGTAATAACACCTACTGTTGAACCCTTTTTAGTTATTATATTTTCAACTGTATCTTGCCAAAAATCAATATTTTTATTTGCTTCTAGAGCCATACGCCATTCTCTTTCAAACAATTTTCTGTCACACTGTGCCCTAGGGCTCCACATTGCTGGCCCTTTACTTTTATTAAGCATTCTAAACTGAATTGAAGAGGCATCAGTAATAATTCCTGACATTCCTCCTAGCGCATCAATTTCTCTAATAATTTGTCCTTTTGCAACACCACCCATGGCTGGATTACATGACATTCTAGCTAAAGTTTCTAGATTTTGAGTAATTAACAAAACTTTTGACCCTAATGTTGCTGCAGCATGTGCGGCCTCACATCCAGCATGACCTCCCCCCACAACAATTACATCATATTTTTCTTCAAGTACCATTTGATTATCAGTATTTAGAAAGATAATAATTTTCTTTCTTTCTCATTAAATTTGACTCCCTCTCAGTTTTATCTTTATAGCCGAGCAAATGTAGTAAACCATGCACCATAACTCTATTTAATTCTGTTAAAAAATCAACTTTAAAAACCTCAGAATTTTCTTTTACTCTTTCAATGCTAATAAAAATATCTCCACTTACAGAATTCCCTTCACAATAATCAAAAGTAATGACATCAGTTAAAGTATTATGGTTAAGGAATCGTATATTTTTTTCAAGAAGATAGTCATCATTACAAAAGATGTAAGTTATATCTCCTTCTTCCTTATCTTCATTTGAAATTACTTGATTTAACCATTTTTTATTCTGATTAATTTCTGTTATAGCTTCTGTTTTTAAGTATTCAAATACTATCATTAGTTCTCTTTTATTAAAGAGTTAAAATAGGAATTTACTTTCTTTTTGTAGAATGGAGTAAGTTGAATTGGAGTTGTCTTTAATAGCTCTTCTTCTTTTTCTTTTTTCTTTTTGTATTCTATATATTCTTCAGTTGTATTATCTGGTTCAAATTCCCATTCTGTAGCCTTTCTTTTATCGTCTTCATCTTGTTCCCTCTTAGCGTTCTCTGCTTCAAGTAATCGAGTAAGTATTTCTTCTTGTCTGTTTATAGTTTCTTGTGTAATTCTATTATTGATAATATCTCTTTCATTTTCCTCCATATCTTCAATAATTTTATCAATTTTCCCTTTCTCGCCATTTTCACCAATCTCATCTCTTAGCTCCATTAACTGTTTTCTTATTTGCTCTTGCTGTTTTGCTAATTGCATAAGCTCTTTTGATTGCTTCTCTCCTTTCTTTTTCCCCTTTCCTTTCTTACCATTTCTCCCTTTTTTCATTTCCTTATTCAGTTTCTTCTGAGCTTTTTTCATCTCTGACATTGAAGGTTTTTTGCAGTTAGGGTTTGGTTTATTACAGTTTTTTGGCTTGTTGCATTTTGATGGAGGCATTTCTAAATCTTTTTGCATTTGCTCCAATATTTCAGATAATAGTAAGGCAAGGTTATTTGTTGCAGTCATAACAAATTGTTGTCTTTCTGCAGCCTTATTTACATCTCTATTCTCAAGCTCCTTAGTTGATTTTAACATATTACTTTTAATAGATGCAATCTCTTTATTTATTGTAGCTTGAATTTGGACAACTCTTTTACTTAGAGCAAATAATGAGTCCTCAATAATCTTACTATCATCAGCTAATTTGTTTTGTTGCTGTACCATTTTTACAAACTCTGGACTGTTTCTTGGGGTGTTATTTACTTTAGTAATTAAACTCTCCTGATCAAATGAAAGTGTAACTAAATTCTCTAAAATTTTACGTAAAGTTTCCATATCTTCTTTCGGCTTATTTTCTCCAGAACTTTCTTGCATACTTTTTAGTTTATCTTCAAGTTCCTCCATTTTTTCAATAGCACTTTCCTGTGATTTCTTTGATTTTTTCTTTTGTCCCTTTTTTAAAGCATCACTACTTTTTTGCATTTCCTGCTTTATATCTTCTTCTGATTTTTCAGTATTAGGCAATTCATTTTTTTGTTCCAAATCCATGTTTTTCTTCCTTAAATCTTGCAAATCTTTTTTGATTTCTTCCATTTTTTTACTGAGCTCCTCTTGTTCTTTAGCAAGTTCTTCTTTTGTTTTTTCACCACTTTCAGTTTCTTTCTGAAGTTTCTTTTGTGCTTCTTTTAGTTCTGTTATTTTATCTAGAGTTTCTTCTACTTTCTGCTCAAATTCAAGTTGTTTAAATAACTCTAACTCTCTATCCAATTCCCTCTCTAGGTCAACATTTTCTTTATCTAACTTATCTAGTAAATCTTTTAACTTTTCTTTATCTGCTTTATCCATCATTTCTTCCATTTCTTTTAGCAAATCTTTCATTTCTGTATCTAACACTTTATTCATTAACTCTTCTAATTTCTTTTGTTTTTCTAAGATAGAGGAATTCAATTTCTCTTTGTTTTTTAAGTTTTCAGTATTTTTCTTCTGAGTATCTTTTATTTGTTTTTCTAATTGTTTTTGTTTTTTAAGAATTTCTTTAGCTTTTTGTTTCTCCTCCCAGCCAATTTTCTTTTTTTCTAAAATTGTTTTGTTGAGCTCAGCAATTTCTTTTTGAATTTCTTCTGCTAACGAAATAGATTTATTTAGACCACTTTTTGTTTTCTCATTTTCAGCATCTTTCTTTTTTATCAAATCATCTGTACTAGCTTCTGTATATTTAAAATTTTGACTTTTTGTAAATTTTGAACCATTTACTCCATCATTGTCCCAAATCTTAAAATGATAATCCACCTCATCACCCGGATTTAAAAGTAGACTATTGAAGTTAAAAGTATAGAAAAACACCTCTTTTGAACTTCTATTTAGCTGAATACTTTTAGATACATTATTAGTACTATCTTTAGATTTGATATTGTATGTAAACTCTAATTTTTCAAGTAAGTAATCATCTTCTACTTCCCCATTAAAAATAAATTGAGAATTTAAAGTATCATATGTTTGAGATACCAAAATATGTGGATATTCATCTTTAATAACTCTAATAGAATAGTTAAGAGTGTCTATCAGGTTATTATTGTTTTTACTAATAATTTGATAAGAAGAATTTTCTAGAATTTGAGTCTGAAATTTGAGTTTATAATTATTAGATATTTTGACTTCTTTTTTATCTAATACAAAAGATGAATTAGTCGTATTTTGTAATGAGATACTCCAATTTACAACACTTCCCTCACTTACTAAAATATCACCATTATTTAAAATAATCTCTTTACTTTTCTTTGTGTAATTGGGATGGTTTATTGAAACTTGAATTGCTACAACTTTTGGTTGCAATAAACTTTTAAGTGTGTATAATTTACTCTTATATCCTCCTGCTAATAAATGAAAATCTATATCAGAATTTACATGTTTAAACAAATACTCAAATTCATTATTCCCTTTTGATTTTAGGTTAAATCTGTTATCATTTATTACGATTTTTACTTTTGATGGAATTTCATTTCCATTTACTTTTATTTTTAGTAAATAATCTTCAAATTGAATGCATTTTAATTCTTCATTTATCTGATAATTAAATGGTGCTTTTGGCTCAAAAAAGGTATTGTGTTTTACAATTCGAGCAGAGCTTTCTGTAAGTATATATTGCTTCCCAGAAGCAAAGAATAATCCAATAATTAGAATAGGAATCAAAACCCATTTAACATATTTTTTATTGCTTCTAAAATCAATAGCTGAATTGAAGTTTACAGGCTTAATATCTGCCATTTTTTGATCAATACTAGCTATAATCAAATCATTATCTGAATTTTCCTCATCAGTTAATTCTAAAATATTTGTAAGTTTATCATCAACAGAATTGAAATGTTTTCCAATGATTTTAGCCGCTTGTTTATGTGAGATTATTTCTCCTAATTGAAGTAAATGTAAAAGTGGAATTACAATATATTTTACCACAATAATCAGGTTAATAATTATGTATGTCCAAAAGAAAAAAGTTCTAACACCAACTCCTGCTTTTGAAAAATGCTCAATAATTGTGAAAATAAGGAAGAAAATAATTAATACTGCAACACTATAAATACCTCCTTTAATCAGCTGATTTTGGTAGTATTTTCGTATAAAATTATTCAGCTTTTTGAACAATTCTGATGTAGTGTTTCTCCTCATTGCTGCAAAAATACAATTTTAATATGCATATAATTACTTATATCAGATAAACACTATCTTTGCCACTCAAAATAATAATAAAGATGTCAGAAGTAAGAGTAAGATTTGCGCCAAGCCCGACAGGCCCATTACATATTGGAGGAGTTAGAACAGCACTATATAATTACCTTTTTGCTAAAAATCAAGGAGGCAAAATGATATTGCGTATTGAGGACACCGATCAAACTAGATTTGTAGAAGGTGCTGAAGAGTATTTAATTGATGCACTAAAATGGTGTGGAATTGAATTAGATGAATCAGTTGTTGATGGTGGTGAGTATGGTCCTTACAAGCAATCAGAAAGAAAAGCAATGTACTTACCTTACGCTAAACAATTGGTAAAAAATGGTTTCGCCTATTATGCTTTTGATACTTCAGAGGAACTAACTGCAATGAGAGAGCGAATGAAAGCTGCTGGCGTTCCTTCTCCACAATACAATGCTGTTACTCGTACTACTATGCAAAACTCTTTAGCTTTATCAGAAGATGAAGTAAGTAAGAGATTGGAAGCGGGAGATCCTTATGCTATCAGAATAAAAATGCCTAGGAATGAAGAGGTAAAACTAAACGATATTATTAGAGGATGGGT
>Ga0105350_10001972_pt1 | contig 12617 bp, 12 predicted proteins | sample EN1Hudsemesocosm_FD_83506 | JGI IMG/M metagenome (GOLD analysis project Ga0105350, IMG submission 83506) | Methane-oxidizing microbial communities from mesocosms in the Hudson Canyon - EN1E Hudson Canyon | ecosystem: Environmental > Aquatic > Marine > Cold seeps | place: Hudson Canyon... | reverse complement strand
TTATTGCTTTCCTTGCATTGAGGAAATACAGACGAGTTGACAGCTCTAAGCAATGAGTAAGGCCGTCAACGCTGTAATCATTTGCCCACTTTCCGTTCAGGCACTAGATAAGCTACTGCAATAAACCTTGTTCGGCAAAACTCATTACATGCTGACCCGCTACAATCATATGGTCTAGTACACGAACGTCAATTAAGTCTAGTGCTTTGGTTAAGCGTTGTGTGAGTTGGATATCTGCCTCACTTGCTTTCAATGACCCTGAAGGGTGGTTATGACAGAAAATAACTGCTCCAGCTCCGATGTCTAGCACCTTTTGAATGACTTCCCTTGGATAAACTGATGCGCAATCGAGTGTCCCCGTAAATAGTTCTTCAAAAGCCAGAATTTTATGCTGAGTATCAAGAAATAAACAGGCGAATACTTCATGTTTTTTAGCCGCTAACGCGCTGTGTAGAAAGCGTTTACAGGCAGCGGGGTTATTAAAAATTTCGGCTTCGTGCATTTCATCATGAAAGTAACGCTTGCTGATTTCTAAAGACGCTTGCAGTTGCACGTATTTGGCGGGGCCCATTCCTGGGAATTTACAAAATTCTGACTCACGAGCTGATAATAATGCTTTCAGGCTACCAAAATGGCTGAGCAGTTCTCGGGCAAGGTCAATGGCTGTTTTTCCTCTGATGCCTACACGTAAGAAGATAGCCAAAAGTTCTGCGTTGCTTAAGCTATCAGCTCCCTTGGTTAATAATTTTTCTCTGGGCCGTTCATTGATTGGCCAGTCGGTGATTGCCATAACTAAATCCTTTTAGTTAGTAATGTGTTTTTGGAAAGTTACAGCGCTGGCATCGAGTTAATCGCTAACTTTAATCGCTTGCCATGCAGCTTCTGCATATAACTCTCGATGCGTGATTAAGTCCATTTGTGTTCTTCCCGAGAGCCAGCGTAGCGCAAAAGCCTGAGCGGGGCCAATGATCAGCGTGTGGTAGACCTCAAAAGGAAGCTTCTTTATTTCATTCTTAGCGACATAAGGAGAGAACCAGTCACGTAAGCGTTTAAAGTGCACTTTTCGTTGCGCTTTCTCTTCATCGGTTTTTTTACTGTGTTCAACTAAACTTCGGTACCTGAATACAAATCGTGCCCAGTCAGGATTTTCGTGAATCCAGTTTATATAGCAGCTGACGACAGCTTTAACGCCCTCTTCTGCGCTTGAGGCAGCTTCAAGTGCCGCTTCTTGCTGAGCTGTATGGTCATCCATGCCCGCTAGAAATAAAGCGGCTACGATGCCACCTTTATTACCAAAGTGATGATAAATGCTGCCGACACTGACATTAGACGCAGCACGAATGTCCGCAATCGTGGTGTTCTCAACACCTTTTTCAATGAAGCAGGTTAAGGCGCTATGGAGAATTTCTTGCTTGGATTTGTTCATATTGATTTAAATACAGTTAAATTAGAATGATATTCTAGAATTTTGTTCTAACATTGTGTAAAGTTTATCTTGTCTGCTATTTAAACGAAAGGTTAATTAGTGGCTATTCAGGAATAGCGCCGTAGCGAGGACATCCGCAGTAGGTGTCATTTCTGGATGGGCACTAATTAGTAGACAGAAAGACGGTTTAGCCGTTTTATTTTATACAAGGGCGACTTTATATAGAGCTAAGTGAGTATTTTAGAAAAGAAACAGGTTCCTATATATAAGTTGACCAATTTAATAATGAGTATCGATAAAAGGTAATTACCATGAGCCAACTACTAGCGGCATATGAACAAGCGGGTGTTGAGAAGTTTAGTGAGATGATTTGTCAAATGGCGCCTTATTTTTCAACCATTAATCCTCACTTCGTAGCGTTAAAACCAGGTTACTCTGAAGCAACCGTTACAAAGTGCCGAGAAGTACAAAATCATATCGGAACAGTGCACGCCATTGCGATGTGCAATGCGGCCGAATTAGTTGCAGGTACATTGACGGATGCGACGCTCCCAAAAGGTTTTCGTTGGATCCCAAAGGGCATGACAGTTCAATATATTGCTAAAGCAAAGACGGATATACGTGCAGTAGCAACATCAGAAGGTGTTGATTTTACTGAGCCCGGAGACAAAGTTGTCTGCGTCGACGTATTTGATACAGATGATAAAATAGTCTTCCATGCAGATATCACCATGGATGTGAGACGCACTTAATTTGATTAAATGATAGCAGGGGCTGATGTAGAGTATCTATATCAGCTTCACCCTTTTTTATGTTTGTTCTCTTAATAGCTGAATGAATTTTTTTGCTAGCGTATGAGCATCCCCTGGCCAGCGTGCGGATAAATAATTTCCATCTTGAACTACCCAGGCAGGCTTGGTATTTGTATAGCTATCACGGGCAATGGCAGATGTTTTAGTTTTATAATGCGGGTCAGTTTTACTCACATCACAAAAATCGGTTTCTGCTTTTAGCGCGCGTTTAATTTCTTGTTCTACACTCCAGTAACCTTCAGGTTCACCAGCTTTCTCTTGATAAGTCCGGTAGTAATTAGTGTCCCAGAAGCGTGCAAAGTACTTGGTCAAATCCCATGCGGATTTTTCAAATTTCCACGTCAGAGCGGTGGTTTTTTTACCATAGAGAGCCGACCTTTGAGTTAAAGGCGATATTGAGCGCGCAGCTAAAACAACACCATGGCAGACTGCCGCAATGGGTTTATGTGTACCGTGTTCATTCTTGCTGTCAAAAAAATCGGCAACAAATGCTTGTAAGGTTTTATCTTCGAGATAGGGTCTCATGCGTGGAGCGTGGCCGCCGGGAAGTAGCAAGCCATCAAAGTCGTCGATATTCAGCTCGTCGTATTTAAGCGGCTGTTGAAAATTTTTCTGTTGTATAAGAAGATGGTACGCCGCGCGAGCACTCCTATTTGCCCTTAACAAAAGGCCGATTAGTTTCAATTTTTTTAGCACGGGCATCCAGCCCCACGGGTCTAACCCCTCGCCTGAAATCATCATGCCGTCTGCACTCGCTTGTTTGCCCTCAGGTGTAGCAAAGCTTATCTCAAACCCTTCATCATGCATCAACCGCCAGGGTATGGAAACTTCGGTGGGGTCGAAGTCATTATTAGGTAAGGGGATGATTATTTTTATTTTTTTCATGCCGTTATTCCTAGCTACATGTTTAGGCGAATTTATATTGCTGATAGATATGGCACAGTAAATACGATGACAACTAAAGCGACATAAGGATAAGCGATAGTGGGTCGGATAGCGCTTTTACAATATTCCACAATGAGTTTTATACCTCCAGGTCGTTTGGCTGACCATTCACTATAAAACTGAAACGCGATAGTAGATGTATCGCCATTGCATGCTGCTTCAATCGAATGTAAACGTTGCTCAGTTCTGCTTTGAAAGGTTTTCCATATGGCGTCTTGGAACCAAATTACCATGAGTAAAAGGCACAGTATTATTGGTGCAAGTTTAAAAATAATACCGATAAGGCAAACAATAATGCTAAAAAGTTTAATCAGAAGAGAGAGCGCTTCACTTTGTTCAACATTATTCTGAAGAGTTACCCACTCTAGTTCTAGGTGTTTTTTTTCCGAGTTCATTATCAGCCTTAAGTTTTCACTATTTTTATACCATCTCTGTGGCAGTGTTTGTAGAATACAGGATGAAACCATTGCACGACTACTACACTTACAAATATTACGTCGCTTAATAGCGCCTACTCTTGGTAAAAATGACTCAAAATGCTCATTTATTACATATAAATGCTGCTTTTTCGTCATTTTTTGCCTTGCTTCAAAGCACCTACTTTTGGTGTCTTTATTTCGTTCGTGACGCCGTGAAATGGTATCAGGAAATATTTATCTGATGGCTATTAAGAGAACTCCTATGAAACAAGATCAAACAAAAAACGTTGAAATGACAGAGCAGCAAAGTATTGAGATTGAAGCTGCCGCTTTTAGGCGTTTATTAAAACATTTTGATGAGCATAAAGAAGTACAAAATATAGACTTGATGATTTTGGCAGATTTTTGTCGAAATTGTTTATCGAAATGGTATATGGCTGAAGCAAAAGAGCGTGACGTAGCGGTCGACTACGACCAAGCTAGAGAGGCTATTTATGGGATGCCTTATTCTGAGTGGAAAGAAAACCATCAAGCAAAAGCGACAGCTGAGCAATTAGCTGCTTTTGAAGCAAAAGGTAAAGGATAGGTTTTGTGCTAGAAGTTAAAGTATTCTAATATTTCTAGTTAGTTAGTTAGTTAGTTAGTTAGTTAGTTAGTTAGTTAGTTAGTTAGTTAATGCTTGCTCGCCTATAACTCGGTTACGGCCCTCTTCTTTTGCTAGATAAAGTGCCTTATCCGCGCGTGCTACTAAGCTGGTAGCCTCATCTTCGGTTGAGATGTGTGCAACGCCGACTGAGATAGTTATATTGCCTAAGGATGTTTTACTTTCTCCCCCCATAATAAGCGTTTTCTTGGCTATTTTGTCACAAAGTTGCTGAGCAACAACCATTGCCCCTTGGTAATTGGTTTTGGGGAGTAATACGACAAATTCTTCCCCGCCATAACGGGCTACCATGTCACTTCCTTTGATGCCTTTATTTAGAATACTAGCTATAAAGTTGAGTACCTTGTCGCCAATAGCATGGCCATGTGTGTCGTTAAATTGCTTAAAGTGATCTATATCGATAAATAATAAAGAAAATATACTGCCTACGTTACGGTACTTATCTAGTAATTTTTGTATTCTTTCGTCAAATGCTCGTCGATTGGGTATGTTGGTTAATTGGTCAGTGTAAGCGCTGGTGTTTAGTGCATCCATGTCGCTCTTTAATATATCGACTTCTTCTTTCATGGCGCTTAGTTTGTGCTCCATGGAAGAATTTACTTTTTTAACTTGGTCGGTTTCTTCTATTAAATTGGCAACCAGCTGCGTAATTGCATTGATATCTGGACTCTTCTTTAAGGCCTTTTGGCTTTTATCTAGGGTATTTGAGAAATTTTGTGTGCCAGCTTGCATGTCATCAAGTTCGGATAATAAGTTCTCAACTAATTTGGCGGTGTCGTTTTGAACATCAGATACGATTTCAGTATCACGTTTACTAAAGTAATGCTCAAAAAGCTCGTGATTTAAGGTGTCAGTAAAATAAGTACCATCTTTTAGGTGTTGATCGATGTCTTTCGTCAGATCAGAATTTTCGCCTTTTTCATACTCATACCAGATGAAATAGTTCTCTGGTGTAATTGGAATTCCCAGGTCTTTCATTCGGGGTATGGTAAGTTTCAGGAAGTCTACGGCCTGTTTAAGAGAGTCTTGTTTGTTCTTGTTAGGCATAATGTATGGTTGCTCGCAATGAAGCAGTTTTTGGTTCTTAAAAATACGGCTATTTTACAGTTAAGAGTTCTGCTAATGTTCTTAGCTCTAGTAAGAATAAACCATGCTGACGATTGAGCAATCGTAAGCATGAAATAACCAGTATTTATTTTACATGATGCAATACCTACTGTACTTCGGGACTATGGTGTCTCCTTTACCTGGTTTTCAAATAAGAAGCTTTCACGAAAGGCAGCTAAACCTTCTTGTACTAGGTCGTAAGTTTTTTGTATATTGTTTTCAATATCTCCTTCCATTACATCCAGGGCGGTGAGAATTTCAGTGGCTTCTGAAAATCCCGTGTCGATACCGCCACCGATAATATCCAGAAAACTATCAACCTGCTCCTGCTCTTCCATTTCAGGGTGCTGTTGTTGGTAAAGTGAAAATAAGCCGGTCGAAAAACTCACTATTCTCCCTGCCGTCGCTTCGGGAGATACATCCAGACCGTTATCGTAGCCGGTCTGGATGGCATCTTCTCCATACTCTATCTGCAATTCTTTATTAATCGCTTCAATGGCTGTTTTATACACGAGTGCTAAGGGTTCATTTTTACTGGAGATACTAACTTCAAGGTTGGCGCGTAAAATAGATGCGTTTAACGCCTGTTTACTGCTTAGGGTTGGTGAGCTGCTATCTGTAGATGAGGCGCTGCCATTGTCAACCTTTTGATATTGATCAAGCGTTTTGGGTGAGCTGATTTGGTTTGTGCTTGGTTGAAGTGACATAACCATATCTCCAGAAATATACTTAATAACTGATTAATTAATGACCACTTTATAGTTATCGGCAGTGATCATCAATACTTAATTAGTGTCTTTCTGTCAGTACTAACTTGCGCGTTGCTGAGGTAACGCGATCGGGGGATAGACTCTGGCCCCAACGTTCCAAAGTTCTAATAGCACTGAGCAATATGGCCTTTCTTAGTTGCTGCCATGATACAGCCTCGTTCACTGTCAGATGCGGAATTACAGTCTTCAAGCATGTCTGCATGAGAGGGGGCAAAATCGGCTAATATTTTCTTTGCGTGGTTAACAACCGATTTACATTTGCTTTTGGATACAGGCTCGTAACTGCTACACCCAGTAATTAAGCTGAGCGTTAAGCAGGAGATAGTAAAAAAAATTTTAGGGGATAAGTTGATATGCTTTTTCATAATCTGGCCCTGAGTTTTTGTAGAGTAAACCTAAAGGTAGTCCAAAAATCAGTATTCAGAAAGGCAAAAGATGAAAAGTAAGAGGCGTAAAAGAGGGTTAGAAACAAAATGACTAGGCGCTTACTTTCTAGTAATAAGCGCCTTTCATTGACTTTAGATATCTAAGCAGAATTGGCTAGTTTGATATTTGCGGGAACAAATTTGTGTAAAGGGGTGCCAATAAATTTATCTCTATGCTTTGCGCTGGTTAATTCGTTGATATAGATTCCTGTCGGTACTGGCTCTCCGTGTTCATCCATGAAATGCATGCCTTGGCCATTTGGGACAGAAATTGTGCCTAGGTGCATTCTATCATCAAAGGCAACTTGCGCTTCAGCTTGACCTACTTCAGTGCTTAATATTACTTGGGCGCCTTCTGGAATATTGTGTTTATCAGCATCTTCGGGATGAATGGTTAGGGCGGTAACATTTTTGCCTTTCGCCCAATTAGGGTCACGAATTGCACAATTTGCTGTGTAAGCTCTACGTGAACCCGCAACCAGAGAAAACGGGAAATTTTGATTGGTTTTAATCAACGGCTGCATACTTTTCAGTTCATTTAATTCTTCTAGTAATTCACCAATGACTAATTGAATTTTGTTGTCCGGGTGAGGGATATCTGTGAAGCTATCCTCATAGTTTGAGATACCAATCACTGTACCCGAGGAGGCGTTCATTATTTTCTTATACAGTTTAGTACCTGCAGAAAACCCCTTTAAACCGGTTCTGGCAAGTTGCTTTACTCGCTTTTTAGCGTAAATTTGTGAGATCCCCCATATCACTGCCGTGGACTCTTGCCCTTTGGGTAGGCTTGGGCCTAGCGTGCGATATAGCACATAAGCGATTACCCCAGCTAATTTGGGTTTACGAGTAAGTTGTAGAAGGAAGGCTAGGGTGTAAGTGAAAATGCCCCCTTTTGCCGCAAATTTTAATATGCTCAGATCGCTGGGTTTAACGACCTCAAGTTCGTCCATGATGCGCGAATGAATTTCAGGCTCTGTCAGAACACTTGCCACAGGAGCAATAACTGGTGCACGTAAATGAAAGAAATTATTGGGGAAATTTCGAGGGAAGAAAGTCGCCTCCCACTTTTCATATTGCGTCGCCGCTGGTAAGACGTAATCACACTCCATGGCGGTTTCGGTCATGGCGATATCGATAACTACACTAAACTCAAGGGAACGAATGGCTTCTCTCAGTTTTGGCGCTTCTGCTAAAGAGTGAACCGGGTTAGAGCTTTCAACGATTAATGCACGTGGTCTCTCGGGATGATCGTTGAGAATTTCTTCTGCCATGAAATTACCCGCGAAAAGTCCACTAACAATTGGTGCGCCTGTGACCGGCATTGTTCTTCTTGAAAGTTCTTTTCCTTCGTCATCAACGGGTAAATAATCAGTCGCGATGACATCAATAAACTGTGCAACCATGGCTGCAGTGCCTTTTTTTCCATAGTTGCCTGTCAGTAAGAAGGTCAGGAAATTAAGGTAGGTGACTAAGGTTGAGTGTGGTGCCATTTGTACACCAAGGTCTTCTTCAAGCGCAAACGATTTAGCTTCGGCTATCACCATAGCCGCTTCTTTTAGCAGAGCAGGCTCAATACCCGAAAATACTGCATACTCATCGACAGAAATATCCTTGAAGTGTGCAATTACCTTTTCATATCCGGTGGTGTGCTCTTTTAACCAATCCATTGGCAGCATGTTGTTTTGAACCATATGTGCAATGATTGCTGCTACGCACCATGCATCCCTTCCTGGTGTAACCGCCAAATGAATGTCTGCATAATCAGCCGTTTCCGTGCGTCTAGGGTCAAGTACAATGAGTTTACGTTTTGGGTCTTTTTTGATCTTTTTTAATAATAAACGCGCTTTATCTATGCCATTGCTCATAAATGGGTTTTTACCGGCGAACATTAATACCTCAGCATGATCCGCTTCAGGGTGAAACATCCCCCCCACCATACGACTGAATACCCAGGCTAAACCGGTTTTCTCTTGAGATAAGGCGCTTGCTTTATAGCGCACCCCAAGTGCTTTTCTGAGTGAAGCGCCATAGACTCCACCTAAATGATTGCCCTGAGAGCCGCCGCCATAATAAAGAATGCGTTCGCCGCCATGGGTTTCTTTAACCACTTTTAACTTTGAAGCGACTTCAAATATGGCAGTATTCCAATCTACTTGTTCATAACTACCGTCAGGCTTTCTGCGCATTGGATGAAGTAATCGATTCGGGTTGCTCTGATAGTAATTAAGTCGTGCGGCTTTATTGCAAATATAGCCTTCTGATACTGGGTGTTCGTCATCACCTTTTACTTTGATGATCTCTCGATTTTCAGGCCCGCCTAATTGAACTTTTAAACCACAATTTACGAAACATAGGTTGCATGCAGTTTTGTGCCATTCGTTTGCTTGTGTCGTCATATTAGGACCCAGCCTTTAAATTATCATGAAGGTAGCTTCAAACTAGAATATTGTTCTAGTATGGGGTTGTAAAGACTTTGTTTGGATAAAAGTATCCCATGAGTGATAAAAGGCGGTTCACTACTCATGGGGACTGATTGAAGAGAAGACTCGATCGAGCCTATCAGAGTGTTAGTACTTTTTTAGTGGTTTAATGATGCTATCGAGACCTTCAATCTTTATTTCCAGGGTCAAGCCTAATAACAAGCCTAACTCGCCAGAGGGGAAGCCCTTTTGACGAAACCAAAGCAAGTACTCTTCAGGTACATCGATTAACCTTCGCCCTTTGTACTTACCAAAGGGCATTTCTGTATTAGCGACTTTGATAAGGTGTGCTTTTTCAAACATATTTCAGATCTTTTCTTTAGTTTTCAATCAAGTTAGGTGTTAATAACCAGTCTCATCGCTTGTACATCCAAGCCTGTTTTTTGGATGTATTCATGGCATTGAATTTGTTGCTGCTTAAGGTGTTCTATTTCATCGTCTCTGATTAGTGCATTTTTGGCTTGTAGGCTTACTAGACGCTGGATTTCAATACCTAATTGTTCTGAAAGCGCCTGTTCTGCTGCTTTAAGTAGCGCAGGAACCGACTGCTCTGCGATTTGTTGAGCATGCTTTAACATGGTGCCAATATCGTTGCGTATTTCTTTGACGACTGCATGTGCTAAGGACCGTTTAAGACCCTTACATAATTCGTTTAACTGTTCGTGCGGTAGAACTTCACTCAGATCACGACCGGTTATATTCACTACAATTCGTTGAGGTGATACGGGTAAAAATCTATCGAGTTGCAATGACTTGGGCGCCATACTGTTGAGTGAAAAAATACATTCTAGAAATAAGGTCCCGGGGTCAACACCTGCTACTGACATAGTGGCAATTGCCGCATTACCTAATTCACTGGTTAATGTTTGGTCGATTAAATCGGTAACCATAGGATGTTCCCAGGTTACGAATTCAACATCTTCTCTGACTAAGGCTTTCATTCTATGGAAAGTGAGGGTGTTTCCTTCATCGCTCAAACCAGGGAAATCATGCTCCAGCATGTGTTCTCCTGGGTTGATAATCAATGTCTGGTCAGTCTGATGCTCTTGCTCAATCCCATAGAGCTCAAATTGTCTTTCCATATAACCTGAAAGCTCAGAACTTGTTTCTTCAGATTCAATTTTTTCTATTAATTCAGCCGCAATGCTAGGATTGCAAGAATTAAGGTCTAATAATGGGTCACGACCACTTTGAAGTGCTGCCATTGCTAAGTCTCTTTGTTCTCGAGCACGAACAATAAACTTATTTGGTTTGGATGAAGTGAAATCTTTGTCGTTTAAGTAGCTTTCTAGTTCACCTTGGAACTGTTCATAAAGGGCATAGCCAGCAGCGCAGCTGTGGCTAAACGCATCTAAAGCTTGATCATACCAAATGAACATACCTTCCTGTCGGCTGCCGATAGCGTAAGGAACATGGATCTCGACGTCGTGAAGTTGGCCTATTCTGTCTAGACGGCCAATGCGTTGTTCAAGAAGGTCAGGGTTTTCTGGTAGGTCAAATAGTACCAAGTTGTTTGAAAATTGGAAGTTTCGACCTTCGCTACCTATTTCGGAGCAGATTAAGGTTTGAGCGCCTTCTTCTTTATCTGCAAAGTATGCGGCAGCGCGATCTCGTTCTATGATGCTTAAGCCTTCATGAAAGGCTGCTGTTAACATACCCTCCCTAAGTCGTAAGTATGACTCTAGTGCGAGTGCCATTTCTGCAGAGGCGCAGATGACAAGTACTTTTTCGTCGCGCTTGTCTTTTAAAAACTGGGTTAACCAGTTAACGCGTGGATTATCTTTAATTTCAACGTCGGGCTCTAAAGCTGAATCTGCTTCTAATGGGTATGGATGTAGTACCCGGTCTGGAAAGCCATCAATCCCTTGTCGGGTATTTCTGAATAGAATTCGACCTGTACCGTGCTGGTCAAGAAGCTGCTGGATCGCTTGTGGAATACTGGTATTCTCGGTATCACTACCTAATAATTGAACCACATTTTTAGGCAATTCTGCGTTTTCATCTAGTGTTTGAAGTTCGCCGACCAGTTTGGATACTTTTTCATAGTTCTTTTCTTGTTCGATAAACGCACTTAAAGAATGAAAACGGTCAGGATCTAGCAATCTTAGTCTGGCAAAGTGACTTTCAAGTCCTGCTTGCTCTGGCGTGGCTGTTAGCAATAATACGCCTCGGCTAATAGCGGCAAGCGCTTCGATACATTGATATTCTATGCTGCTTTTTTCTTCTGACCAATGCAGGTGATGAGCTTCATCAACGACTAATATGTCCCAGTTTGCGGCAACAGCCTTCGATTGGATAAACTCATCCGATGTGAGCAGGTCTTGTTCACAAATAATTAGCTGTTCAGTTTCAAATGGGTTTTCAATGCCTTCTTCAATAAGAGAGCTGAATCGATCTTGATCGAAAATGGAAAAGCGAAGCGTAAAACGGCGCAGCATTTCAACTAGCCATTGATGAACTAAGGTCGAAGGCACGACAATTAATACCCGCTTCGCTAATTCATTATGAAGCTGAGAGTGGAGAATCATGCCGGCTTCAATCGTTTTCCCCAGCCCGACCTCATCAGCCAGTAGAACTCGTGGTGAATGCCTTTTAGCGACTTTGTTTGCAATGTAGAGTTGGTGAGGCAATAAATTGGTTCGTGAGCCTAATAAACCATTTACAGAAGACTGCTGGAGTCGATGCTTATGTTTTAGGGTCTCATAACGAATCTTAAATGCTCGGCCCCTATCGTAGTGACCACTCACTAACCGTTGTAGTGGTGAGGTGAATTGGATAAAGCAATTTAAATCAATTTCACTGACCGTAGATAGCTGATCTGCTTTATCTTTCACCACATATTGAATAAGCTTTTCTTCATCTTTGACTTCGATGACAAGGAATTCTTGATTTTCATGATTTGAAACAGTATCGCCCGTTTTATAGATTACTCGACTGATAGGGGCGTTATCACTGGCATATGTTCGTGACTCCCCAGCGGCTGGAAAGTTAATTGACACTCTGCGACTTTCGTAATCGCTGATAATGCCCAACCCTAATTTTGGTTCTGATTGGCTGACCCAGCGTTGACCTATGGTATATATCATTAAAACTTGGCTCTTTAACGGTGTGGACTAATGCTGCAGAGGTGCAGCTTAACTATTAACATACAGCACGAATTACATAATACTTGAAATACTTCCTGCGACGAAACTTGAACTAATGTCGTAATCATGCTGATTTTTGGTCGGGTATTCTACGATAAATAAGTATACTGAAATCGAAGTAATTTATGTCGTGAGTTGAAACTGAATGTTAACAAGAAATGGAAAGGATAAAAATGTTTAATGGTGAGGTTTTTTCTACCCCTGAGTCAGATGAATATTATTTTGATGAGGGGTGTTTCATTCTTGAGTTAATGAACTCGCCCTCTGATCAGGATGTTTCCATCGCGAGGGCCAGAGTAGAAGTCGGGTGTACTACACGTTTGCATTGTTTAAATGGATTAACTGAACGCTACCTAATACAAAAGGGCGAGGGTAAGGTGGTGGTCGGTAGTAACCTTGAAGAAAAGGTTGGACCCGGTG
>Ga0105350_10001966_pt1 | contig 12634 bp, 10 predicted proteins | sample EN1Hudsemesocosm_FD_83506 | JGI IMG/M metagenome (GOLD analysis project Ga0105350, IMG submission 83506) | Methane-oxidizing microbial communities from mesocosms in the Hudson Canyon - EN1E Hudson Canyon | ecosystem: Environmental > Aquatic > Marine > Cold seeps | place: Hudson Canyon... | reverse complement strand
TTTCATCTGTAGATGTTAGGGTTCCTAATGGCTTTGCCACGACTTCTAGTGCTTATCGTGACTTCCTTACTAGTAATAATTTAAGTTCAAAAATAAATACAGCGCTCAAAAACCTTGATGTGAACGATGTTAATGCGCTTGCTGAAACGGGCGCAAAAATTCGTGGTTGGATGATGAATGCGCCTTTTCCTGAGGGCTTTGAAAAGAGTTTAAAAGAAGCTTATTTGAAGCTTCAAAATGGAAATGAGTCTATGTCCGTTGCAGTACGTTCATCAGCGACCGCAGAAGATTTACCCGAAGCTTCATTTGCTGGTCAGCAAGAAACATTTCTAAATGTGAAAGGTTTTGATCAAATCGTTCAATCAGTACGCGAAGTATTTGCGTCGCTCTATAATGATCGCGCTATTTCTTATCGAGTACATCATGAGTTTGAACATAGTGATGTTGCACTTTCTGCGGGCATTCAAAAAATGGTACGTAGTGAGAGCGCAAGCAGTGGTGTAATGTTTACGCTAGATACTGAGTCAGGCTTTCGTGATGTGGTGTTTATTACTTCTTCTTACGGGTTAGGTGAAACTGTTGTTCAAGGTGCGGTAAACCCCGACGAGTTTTATGTTCATAAGCCTACCTTCGAATCGAAGTGTCCTGCAATTTTAAGGCGTAACTTGGGTAGCAAAGCGATAAAAATGATATATAGCCAGCAGAATGATAGCGATGAGCTGGTTGAGACCGTTAAGGTTGATCTTGATTTACGCTTTAAGTTCTCGATCACAGATGATGATGTTAATGAGCTAACACGTCAGGCTTTAATTATTGAAAAACATTATCAACGTCCTATGGATATTGAGTGGGCGAAAGATGGTGATGACGGTAAAATTTATATTGTTCAAGCACGTCCAGAAACAGTAAAAAGCAGAACAAGTGCTGCAATATTAGAACGCTATTTAATGAAGGAAACCGGTAAGGTGCTCATAGAAGGGCGTAGTATCGGTCAAAAAATTGGTAGTGGTCCGGTAAAGGTCATTAATAGTCTTTCAGATATGGATCAGGTTGGAGAGGGCGATGTATTAGTTACCGATATGACAGATCCTGATTGGGAGCCGGTGATGAAACGAGCTTCAGCGATTGTTACTGATCGTGGAGGGCGAACATGTCATGCAGCCATTATTGCACGTGAATTGGGGATACCTGCTGTAGTGGGCTGTGGTGATGCTACAGACTATTTAGAAACAGGGCAGGATGTTACCGTTTCTTGTGCTGAAGGTGATACCGGTTTTATATATGAAGGCTTATTGGATTTCGAATTGAAAGAAAACTCTGTAGAGTCGATGCCAAATTTAGATCTGAAACTGATGATGAACGTAGGGAATCCTGATAGAGCCTTCGACTTTCAAGCTTTACCGAATGAAGGTGTCGGTTTAGCTCGTCTAGAGTTTATTATCAATCGAATGATTGGAATTCATCCTAAAGCATTGTTGAACTTTGAGACCTTACCTGCTGAAGTAAAGTTAACTGTTGAGAAACGAATTAGTGGTTATGCGTCACCCGTCGAATTTTATATTGATAAGTTGGTTGAAGGTATTTCAACGCTAGCGGCAGCTTTTTATCCAAAGAAAGTGATTGTACGTTTATCTGATTTTAAATCGAATGAGTATGCCAATTTAATTGGTGGTGCTTTATACGAACCGGCTGAAGAAAACCCGATGTTGGGGTTTCGAGGTGCTTCCCGATATATTTCCGAAACTTTCAGGGATTGCTTCTATTTAGAGTGTGAAGCATTCAAGCGAGTTAGAAATGATATGGGGTTTACTAATGTTGAAATTATGGTTCCGTTTGTTCGAACGGTTGGTGAGGCTAAACAGGTTGTTGACTTGCTGGCAGAACAAGGTTTAAAACGTGGTGAAAACGGGCTGCGTATTATTATGATGTGTGAGTTGCCTGCAAATGCTTTACTTGCTGATCAGTTTCTTGAGCATTTTGATGGTTTCTCTATTGGCTCTAATGATTTGACTCAATTGACGCTTGGTTTAGATCGGGACTCAGGTATTGTGGCGCATTTATTTGATGAGCGAAATGATGCTATTCAAGCTTTGTTAGGCTTGGCTATCGATGCTTGTCAAAAAGCTGGGAAATATGTTGGTATTTGTGGCCAGGGACCATCAGATCATCCTGATTTAGCGCTTTGGTTAAAGGAGAAGGGGATCGATAGTATTTCTTTGAACCCCGATTCTTTGCTAGATACCTGGTTTTTTCTTGCAGATAAAGATTAGTAATTTATTTTAATGCCTTTTTCTTATTGGGTAGGTAAAGGTAAACAAGGAGAAAAAAATTGAGTGATAAAAAAATAATGACCCCGGATTTATGTGATGAGTTTCCTGATTTAGTACAGGTTTTAGAGCCAATGCTAAATACTTACGGGGGAGTTGATGCTTTTGGTGGCGAAATCGTCACGGTTAAATGTTTTGAGGATAATTCCATTGTTAAAGAGCAAGTAGGTCTTCCAGGGCATGGAAAGGTTATGGTTGTAGACGGTGGCGGGTCAATGAGGAATGCATTGTTGGGGGACATGCTCGCAGAAAAAGCTGCTGAAAATGGCTGGGCGGGTTTAGTGATTTATGGTTGTATTCGTGATGTTGATATTATTCGTCAAACAAAGCTAGGTGTTCAGGCAATGAACACTAACCCTCGTAAAACAGAAAAGAGAGGAATAGGAGATTTAAATATTCCAGTTACTTTTGGTGGAGTTACTTTTGTTCCAGGCGAATATGTTTATGCCGATAACAACGGTGTGATTGTTTCACCTGAAAAGCTAGCAATGCCATAGTTAGTAGTCTTAAATAGCAAGGCCGTGGTTAATAACCTTGCCTTGCTATTAAGGTACTACGAAATATATCTTAATTATCTATTGCTAGGATTTCTGTTCCTAGTTGGTATCTTTCCTCGCCTAATTCTGTGCATCGTATAATTTTGATGCTTGCATCTAATGCAGGAAATGCTTCGTTGCTGGATGGAAGTGTTGTTTTACAGGTGCTGCCTTCCGAAACTTTCTCAGTCACTTCAATAAGCATGCCTGTGCCGCTTAAATCGCGACAGATCCCTTTTACATGTTTGTCGTTATTATCTAAAGAAAGAGTGATTTCTGTATCAACTTTCATTCGAATGAAATCACGTTTTTCGTCATAGGTACGGTATGTCATATTGTTAGCCATGCTGTTCATCGATTCAACACCTCTATCATCTATGGATAAATGCTTCACTCTATATATAAATCTAAATTACTAAAGAGTCAAAGCATCCTAAGCGAATGGTAAGGGTTTGGTAATATAATTGTGTGGGCAGTCACATCGCTTTACCTTTGTTTACATTCAAATGTTAGGAGGCTTGAGTGTCGTTTAAGTGCTTATGCCCAGCTGTCGCTCTTCTTTGAAGGTCTAATTAAGGGGATTACCAAGGCAATGATGATGCCAAGCGTAACCAGCCCTCCACCCATGAGCATGGTGTTTGATTCAGACTTATCTTTTAGGCGCATGTTTTCTGTTTGTAATAATTCAAGTTGGCTTCTAAGTTGTTCATTGCTTTCCCTGAGTTCTCTATTTCGGCGATCTAGGTTTAATGCGTTGGCGGAAATTGATTTAATATTTGTAAGTTCTTTGTTATTAGAAGCTAATTCAGTGGACGTTTTTTTAAAGTTTTGGTCAAGTGATTTGTGTGCTTTAGTGATCGTTCCAAGTTTTTTCTTGAGGTTGGTGTTTTCGGTTTGTAAAAGGGAGATGCTTTTGTTGGCTTTGACTAAGCGAATTTTAGCGATTGGTGTACTGGTAAGGTATCGTGTAGGTAAAAACCCTTCTATTCCTCCAGGGGTTCTTATCTTCGAATACCCGGATTGCTTACTTTGCTCTAAAATCTCTAATTTCATGCCACTTTTTAAGCCTTTGTGTACAATCCGAAAGCTAGTGCCTTCACCGCTTCGTAAAGGGACGAGTAGTGTGTCATTAATATACATGGTTTGAGACCAAGCGATACATGACAGTAAAGAAAGAGCGATAATCTGAAAAATCTTGTTCAACATTTTATACCTGATAAAAAACGTAATATTAAGGTGTGATTTAAGAAAGTAGCTTAAGGTAGCACTTTTTTAAATGGTTTTACTGTCACGCTTTGGTAAACGCCTGCAGCAACATATGGGTCATCATCCGCCCATTGTTGAGCATCTGACAGTGTATTGAATTCTGCTACTACTAAGCTACCACTGAAGCCCGCTTCGCCTGGGTCTTCGCTATCTATTTTGGGGTGAGGCCCTGCTAAAATTAAACGACCTTGGTCTGTGAGTGCTTCGAGTCGAGCGATATGAGCGGGTCGTGCCAGCTTTCGTTTAGGTAAACTGTTTTCAATATCTTCTGAAATGATGGCGTATAACATGGTGGGTCTCATTGGTGAATTATGTCTTCGAACTCAAGTCCGGTTAATTGCTTTATCTGTTTGAAAAGATACATCATGGCGTAAATCATGACAATAATACATGGAATGGTAATCACGGGGTAACTGAGCAGGTTCATTGTGCCTAATTCGTCGTTAAATGCTTCTGTCCCTGATGGGCTTTTAACGATATATTTTGCTAATCCATAGTTTAAAACTGCAGAGAGTAAGAAGGAACTAGCCAGAATGTAAGTGGCGACCTTGAGTGCTTGGTTGAATAAGGTTTCATTTTTTGATTCGGCGAGAGCTGCATCCACTTTATCTATTTGTAAAATTTTATCGTTATAGATAAAGGTTTTTACTAAAGGGTAGGGGGTTTTTAAAGAGATAATCGTTCCGATTGCAATAATGAGTGGTATGCTTGCTTCTTTAATCGCAATGTATTTTGGGTCAAGCTCTAGCAAACCGATACTGCTGGTTAGCAAGATACTAATAAATCCTAAAGCAGGAATGAAACCGAAACGCTTCTCTTTGAAAAACTGATATATACCAAAGACTAAGGGAAATGACAGGCCAAGGATTAAAGCATAAACCGGCCCCAGGCTATCTTCTGCGCTTAAATATTTCAGTACTACCGTCGGTAAAATGACGCAAATTGCTAGCTCTAGTAATAAATGGCCAGTTTGAGGTTTTTTGGTCGTACTATGGGGCATGTTTTTTCCAAAGGATAATTGAAGCTTCGTTATTAAATGTTGTTTCTAGGTGGTTGTCGGGTTTAAGCGTTCGTTATGAAAAATCGATAGATCGAGCTAAATTTGTCGATCAATTGAGGCGAATATTTGCTCTATTCAACAAAATTGATTGGAAAATATGGCCGACATAGCGGTTTTGCAGTAGAGCGGTCTTAAATTCGATAAACTCCTAGCTGTAAGTATATGTTGTTATGGCTTGTGATTAAATGAACAGACATTAAAAATTAATAGAAAGGACTATTTTAAGATGCAGCGCTCAAATATAGATCTACATTGTCATAGTTTGGCGTCTGACGGTGCATTAAGTCCCGCCGATGTTGTCTCTCGGGCGGTGGAAAATGGTGTAACACTTCTGGCGTTAACAGATCATGATACAGTTGAAGGGCAAGTTGAAGCAATGAAGCAAGCGCATGCTTTAAATATTGAAATGGTTTCAGGGATCGAACTGTCATGCGTTTGGGGGAGTGCTCTGATTCATATTTTAGGTTTAAATTTTTCACTTACCGATGGTGTGATGCAAGAGGCTCAAGAAAAACAATCACAAGCACGCCTTTTACGAGCTGAAATTATTGCAGAGAAATTGATAAAAAAGGGGCTGCCAGATCTGCTTGAATCGGCCAAGCAGTTAACTCAGTCAGGAATTCCTGGTCGTCCACATTTTTCAGAAGCAATGATTTCAAAAGGGCTTGTATCTGGCCATAAAGAGGCATTTAAAAAATATTTAGGTGCTGGTAAAGCGGGTGATGTGAAAAGTGCTTGGCCGGACTTGTCTGAAGTGCTTTCGTGGATTCATACGGCTAAAGGTGACGCTGTGATTGCGCACCCAAGGAAATACAAAATGAGTCAAACTAAGTTGCGTGAATTAATTGCTGACTTCAAAGACGAAGGTGGTGTCGGAATAGAAGTGGTGGTTTCAGGGCAAAAACAAGGTGAGATTGGCTTAATGAGTGATTTGTGTAATCGATTTAAATTGAAAGGCTCCGTAGGTAGTGATTTTCATACGCCTGAGTATCCATGGGCTAATTTAGGTCGTATTCCGCCGCTACCTGATTCTGTTGAGCCTATTTGGCGAGACTGGGGGTTGGGTGTTTGAGGTTAATCTGAATGATAAAACAAGAAAATGTCGACAAGTTGTTCTGGAATGATTTCTTCGAATTGGGACATTAATTTATCGTTCTTGATGATCTCTTGAAATTCATTAGAATCAAATAGCCCTGATAGTGCCATAATAGGTAACAATAATTCGGCGGCAACATCTTCACCTTTTCCAAACCAAGACTTCTCATGAAAGAAAAAACCTTCCATGAAGCCGACACACCAACTTTCTAAGCAAGCTTCGTAATGAGCTTCTTCTTCAAGGAAAGGAAGGGATATGTCTTCGCCCAGGTTTAACTCTTCTAACAACTCTTGGCTAATGAGCTCTACGCAGTGGTTGAAATGATTTAGCTGGTCTTGGCTAAATTGAGTTGGCTTATTACCAAAAACAATTGTTTGTATGGTGTCAATGTTAATGGAAATTGGGCCAAATATCGCAGCAGAAACCAGACCGTGTAAGCCAAAATAATCGAGCGCTTCTTCTTCAAGGTCTTCTGAGAAGAGTAAGTCTTCAAGTTTTTCTATGTCTTGTTCTGAAAGTGCCATAGTGGGATCGCTATGCTTTAGATGATTAGAGCTAAAGGATCGTTAGTCCTTTATATTAGTTCCCCTTTTATAGTGCACTGAGTGCGCACTATAAAAGGGGTTTGCATCAGCTTATACAAGCTTGTGCGTTTTGAACATCACTTTGAGTGATTTAAGTACTTTCGTTACCCTCAGAAGATGGCGCTACTGTAGCAGCTTCTTTTTTAGGTGCTACAGTTTTCACTTCAGCATTTGGCTCGATTTTTGGTTCAGTCTTTTTGGCAGGCGCTATCGCTTCTTCCGTTGCTTTGGGCGCTTTCTCTTTTGGCGTTTTTTCCGTTAACGTTTTGCTGTTTGCTCTCGGGTCGTTATGCGCTCTTGAAACAGCAGGCTTCCGTCTTCTGGTATTACGTTTTACTGCCTCAGGCTTAGCTGCTTCAGGCTTAGCTGCTTCAGGCTTAGCTGCTTCAGGCTTAGCTGCTTCAGGCTTAGCTGGTTCAGGCTTAGCTGCTTCAGGCTTAGCTGGTTCAGCTTTTTTCTCTTGGGCTGGTTTTTTAGCTTCAGCTGTAGCTACTGCGTCTTTTACGGGTGCAGTGGGCTTATCTTCACTTTTAACGGGTATTTTAGTTTCTGCTTTAGCGGCAGTTTGAGCTGGGCTTACTTTCTCCTCCGGTTTTTCCTTGGGAGTGTTTTCCGTAGTCGTTGCGCTTGTGTCAGTGCTTGTTGCTTCAGACTTGGCAGTGTTTCCTGTTCGTTGTTGACGATTACGGCGCGGGTTTCTGGTTCTAGGTCTGCGCGTATTTGTCTTTTGAGTGTCGCTTGAAGCTTCTGCGTCGACAGCAGCGCTTTTATCTTCCACTATTTCTACTTTAACCTCTGTTTTTTCATAAGGGCTTGGTGGTGCTACTCTTTCTGGTGCAACTACAGGTGAGGTAGAAGATGCTTCTGTTTTATTAGAAGTCGCCTTTGTTTCATTAACTGTTTTCGTAGGCTCAGGGCTTGTGCTTGCTTTAGGTGTGTTGACTACAATCTCGGCCTCTGGCTTCGCTTGAGTTTTCTCAACTAATGCTGCAGGTTTTTGTTTGTCTTCAAATTTCTTTGCTTGATGACCGCCATGTCGATTACGTCTTGGTCGCTGATTTGAAGGATTTTGCTCTTGTGAAGCGGATGCTTTACGGTCTCTGGATTGGTCAGAGGGCTTTCGTTCGTTTCGGTTACGATTAGTGTTACGCTCTTGATTCTGGTTTGTTTTACGGCTATCTGAATCGTTTCTGCGCTGGTTATCGTTCGAGTTTCTGTTTTGCTGTGTTGCTTTTCGATCACCTTGGCCTTGGCGAGGTCCTCTGTTTCCTTGGTTTCGAGCGCCTTGTTTATTGCTCTGCTTATTGCTCTGTTGATTGCTTCTTTGTGAGCGTTGGTTTTGGCGAACTGGAGCTTCCTTCGCGACGCTAGCAGCTTTTTCATCATTGCTAAACATGGCGGATAGCTTTGATGTGATTCTTTTCATCAAGCCTTGTTCTTCAGTAATGTTCGATGCTTTACTACTTGTTTCTTGTTGGTCTTGAGCCGTTGAGTTTGTAGTTGATGGGGCAGGTTTGGTGTGCGTGATTGATTTAACAGCCGCTTCTTCGCGAACAAACTCTTTTTTTGGTGCCGTAGATCTTGGTGTGTTTTCTTTTCGCTCTGGCTTGAGTGTATAGCTTGCTTTGTCATCGCTTTGCTCAGACTCGTCATCGCGGATACGGTTTAGCTCATAATGAGGCGTGTCCATGGCTTCGTTTGGAATAATAATAACGCGAACCGATTGCTGTTTTTCGATTTCAGAGATTTGTTTACGCTTTTCGTTTAATAGGAATGTAGCAACTGAAACAGGAAGGATAGCTTGAACTTCTTTTGTTTTATCCTTGGTCGCTTCTTCATACATGATGCGCATGATTGACAGTGCTAGTGATTCAATGTCGCGAATGGTGCCTTGACCGCTACATCTAGGGCAAACTTCTGAGCGTGTTTCACCTAAGGATGGACGTAGGCGTTGGCGTGACATTTCAAGTAAGCCGAAACGTGAGATCTTTCCAACTTGAACGCGAGCGCGGTCAAGCTCAAGAGACTTTTTCATGCGGTTTTCAACATCGCGCTGGTTCTTGCTGGGGCCCATATCGATAAAGTCGATCACGACTAAGCCGCCCATGTCTCGAAGACGTAATTGGCGTGCGATTTCTTCAGCTGCTTCAAGGTTTGTTTGAAGTGCTGTTTCTTCAATATCACTACCTTTTGTTGCTCTAGCGGAGTTAATATCAATTGAAACTAAAGCTTCGGTAGGATCAATAACGATAGATCCGCCTGACGGTAATGTTACTTCACGCTGAAACGCTGTTTCGATTTGAGACTCAATCTGATAGCGATTGAATAGCGGGGTTTCATCTTGGTACAGTCTGATTTTACTTTCGTATGCTGGCATGACTGAGCGTACAAAATTAAGAACGTCTTCAAACACTAGTGGAGCATCAACCAATACTTCTCCAATGTCTTGTCTCAGGTAGTCGCGGATAGCGCGAATGATAACATTGCTTTCTTGGTATATAAGGAATGGAGCAGGGCGGTCTTTCGATGCGCTGGTAATGGATTCCCAAAATTGAAGTAAGTAATCTAAATCCCACTGAAGTTCTTCTGTTGAACGACCAACTCCGGCTGTGCGTACAATAACGCCCATGTTTTTTGGCGTATTTAAGCCTGACATCGCATCCTTTAGTTGGCTGCGTTCATCGCCTTCTATTCGGCGTGAAATACCTCCAGCGCGAGAATTGTTAGGCATTAATACAAGGTATCGACCTGCTAGGCTTATGAAGGTTGTTAGTGCTGCGCCTTTGTTGCCACGCTCTTCTTTGTCAACTTGAACAATGACTTCTTGGCCTTCACGTATTGCATCTCGAATGTTAACGCGACCCTTGCCTGCAGAAGGGTTGAAATACTCTTTAGAAATTTCTTTTAAGGGTAAGAATCCGTGGCGTTCGGCACCAAAATCGACGAATGCAGCTTCAAGACTCGGCTCGACGCGCGTAATTCTACCTTTGTAAATGTTTGACTTTTTTTGCTCTCTCGAACCTGCTTCGATATCTAGGTCGTAGAGTTTTTGGCCGTCAACCAAGGCAACACGTAGTTCTTCACTTTGGGTTGCGTTAATAAGCATTCTTTTCATGTAGGTTTTCCAGTTAGTGCTGGAAAGCGGCAGTAAAAAGTAAACAGAAGGGTGGACGAAAGCTGTGCAAAGATAGTTATCGATTTTTGAGCGTATCAAAAGCTCGATAATAGCTGTTTATATTAGTAAGTAATTACTTACTATATTGCATAATTGCTTTCTGTCACAAATGTTTCGTAGCTATAACTGGGTCTTATGGCATCGTAAACTTTTACGTGCAGCCTAGTGACGCTACGAAGGTATGCATATTTACTGGTTTGTGCTTAATTTATTATTAAGCAGTCGTGGTAAATTAGACATACGGGCTTAAAATTCTGTTTTCTTAATGCGGCTTTCCACGCATTTAATTTATCTTTCAAGTCATATAGTGAGTAATGAAAGAATTAAAAATTATCTGTGATCAGTATTGTGAGTCTTATAAGTCGAGTGTTTTACTTTTAAACAGCTCTAAAGTACCCAGAATATAAAATCGCAGTATTCAAAAATGTAATATCGCGGCAAAGTTGTTAGTAATAATGCTATATTTTTCTATATTGTTTTGATTCTGTTTTTTTGTTGCTACGCAACTTGCCATGTTATCTATATTTCTCAAATATTGTGCTGCCGGCGCCTGTTTCCGCTCAGCTTCCTCTAAATAGAAGTAATTTCTAGTACAATTAAGTACGCTAATTTGGCACAATAATGCCGAAATATAGCAGTTAATGTGGAACGCAGCAAATGATCAATGCGAATAAGTCCTTTTTAATCATCAATTGAAACGAGATATGAACGTAAAAAAAACGCAAAAAAATAGAAAGAGCAGATCTCGTACTACTGCCGTCAAGTCAGCAGTAAAGAAACGTGACATCAATGGAAAGTTTGAAAGAAGAGGTGTTCAGCCTAAAGGACGTGATGTTCAGGTAGAAAAAAAACTTGATATGGCGCTTCAACAGCATGCAAATAGTGAAAAGGAGTCTAGTGTTAGCCAGCCAGGCGCTGGTGAGGATGCCCCTCAAGTAAAATTTGTTACTGTAACTGAAAAGAATGAAACCCAGCGCATTGATAATTTTCTTATTACTCAGTTAAAAGGTATTCCGAAATCGAAAATATATAAAATTATTCGTAAGGGGGAGGTGCGAATTAATAAAAAGCGATGTAAGCCTGAAAGTAAATTGGTTTTAGGTGATGTTGTTCGCGTTCCGCCTGTTTTTGGACTTGCGCAGGTTGGTGAGGTGGCAAAGGTTAGTAAATCCTTAACTTCTTATCTTGATACGGCTGTTATATTTGAGGATAAATGGCTGTTAGTCATTAATAAACCTTCTGGCTTGGCAGTGCATGGTGGAAGCGGTATTCATATGGGGTTGATAGAAGCGTTACGTACGCGATATCCCGATACTCAGTTTTTAGAGCTTGTTCATCGCTTGGATCGAGATACATCCGGGTGTATTCTGATTGCAAAGTCTCGTTCGGCTTTGCGCAACCTACATGAGCAGTTTAGAGAGGGGAAGGTAAATAAAATTTATCATTTAGCTGTTTATGGTAGCTGGCCAAAGCATCGTAAATTTGTTGATGTGCCGCTTAAACGTAGCGAAATGCAGTCGGGGGAGCGAGTTGTATTGGTGCATCAGGATGGTAAACCAAGTCAGACGCGTTTTAGGACCTTAAATAGTTCTGAACATTTCTCTTTAATGGAGGCTAAACCTATCACTGGCCGTACTCACCAAATAAGGGTTCATGCTTTGTTTACAGGTTGCCCTCTTGTTGGCGATGTTAAATATTTAGCGCGAGATAAAGAAGATTTTTATGGGATGGAAAAATCTCGTTTGATGCTGCATGCAAAAGAGATACATTTTACCCATCCTAAAAGTGATGAAGTGGTTAGTTTTGAAGCACCTTATGATGATGTGTTTAATGACAGTTTAAAAATGATGTCGTTGAGTGAATAGTGTTTGTTGAAAGTGTAAGTGGGTAGGTTTAAGTTGTTATGAGTGGACAGTACGAAGTTGTTGTGTTTGATTGGGATGGCACCTTGGTTAATTCTGAGGCTCATATAGTTGCAAGTATTGAATATGCCGCGCGCGTTGTTGGTTTGCCAGTGCTTGACTACGAGACGATAAAAAATATTATTGGTTTAGGGATGCGAGAGGCGCTACTGGTTTTGTATCCTGAACTGACGAATGAGCAAATCGTTGAGCTTAGGAAGCATTATTCACATTACTTTTTTAGTAAAAATGTTGATCAAACAATGTTGTTTGATGGCGTGTTGGATACTCTGGGTCATTTGCAGGCGTCCGGTTTGAAACTTGCTGTCGCTACGGGTAAAAGTAGAAATGGCTTGGATAAGGCGCTTGAAGCGACGGGTCTTAAATCTTATTTTGAGGTTGAACGCTGTGCGGATGAGACCAAGTCTAAGCCGCACCCTATGATGCTAGCTCAAATTTCTGAGCATTTCGCGTTACCCTCAGCCAAAATGTTTTTAGTTGGTGATACTGAGTATGATTTGGAGATGGCGGCACGGTTTGGAATGGATTCTGTTGGTGTAAGCTATGGTGTGCATGATGGCGCTAGACTCAATAAACATAAGCAGCTTAGAATAGTCGATCACATATCAGAAATATTAGCCTTAATTTAATTTAGTCTGTTAGGAGTAGAGCTTGGATTCAAATAATCA
>Ga0105350_10001965_pt1 | contig 12640 bp, 9 predicted proteins | sample EN1Hudsemesocosm_FD_83506 | JGI IMG/M metagenome (GOLD analysis project Ga0105350, IMG submission 83506) | Methane-oxidizing microbial communities from mesocosms in the Hudson Canyon - EN1E Hudson Canyon | ecosystem: Environmental > Aquatic > Marine > Cold seeps | place: Hudson Canyon... | reverse complement strand
TTCCTAAAAATCTAGAGGACAAATTAAACCCTGTCGCTTTACATGCCCGCGAATTACAACGCGTTATCGATCAACTAAAAAGCACTTATGCCCGCTTATGGATATACGACAGTCGTGGTCGGGAATGGGCCTTTGCCGAACGTGACCCTCAAGCTGAAATTGCTCCCACAGCCTTCGATAGCCAATGCGTTAGAGATGCCTTAAAAGGAAAAGTAAAACCCCTACGCGATATGAATGACACAGATGGCAAGCTCAATAGGCTGCTTTCCTGTTACCCGATTATTGAGCATGGTGAGACACTTGGCGTTGTCGTAATTGATGAGTCAGCACACCACGTACTGGAACAAGAAGAAGCACGAGTTAGAGTCATCGCCATCAAGATTGCCAGCGCCATCGCCCTACTATTATTTGTATTGTTTACCTACGCCTTTACCCTTGTTCGCCGAATCTCCCGATTGAGCGAAGAATCCAGTAAATCAATCGATCTACATGGCAGAATTGAACGAACCACCATCAACGCCAGCCGAAACTTTCCGGATGAGATAGGCGATTTGTCGCGCAACATTACAACCCTTCTGGAAAAGCAGCGCTCTTACATGAACTTTTTAGAACGTATCCCACAGACACTCCGACATGAAATATCAAACCCGCTCAACAAGCTACGCACTTCTTTAGAGATCCTGCTCGACCATCAGCCACACCTCGCAAACGATAGTTACATTCGTAAAATAGATTCAGGTATTGACCAAATCAGCCGCATCACCCTACATTTAACTGAGGCCGCTAGCCTTGAAAGCGCCATTAAAGAAGAACAGCTAAGCAAAACAGATCTCATCACCTTTCTTGACGGCTACCTGTCTGTATGGGACGAACAAATAAACCGCTCACAATGGGACAAAACTCCCGCCTTCATTTTGGGTGACAGTAGCCGGCTAGAACAGTTATTCGACAAACTCCTCGACAATGCCATCAGCTTCTGTAGTAAAACCGGTAAAGTTTCCGTGCATGTTGAACGGCACTCCGATCGGATAGCAGTCACCATTGAAAACGACGGCCCAACATTACCTGCCGAAAGTACAGCGGGGTTATTTTCGCCCATGGTCTCTACCCGCTCTAGCGGCTCAAGCATTCATCTAGGTTTAGGCCTGCATATTGCCAAATTAATTAGCGATCAACATAATGCATTACTCGTTGGTAAAAATCGTGAGGATAGCAGCGGAGTAATTTTCTCTGTTGAGTTTGATTTAATTCGAGAAAGCTAATGACAGGATGTACGAAAACAAAAAGGATATTTTTTTAATCACTAGAATCTTTTTGGTCATATTTTTTAATATCTTGCATCGCTGTGGATAGGAAAACTCCCCCCCAGACACAAGAAAGCCCCGTAAAATACGAGGCTAATCTAATTGTATGTCCTTATTGCCAATCCTTTAGCTTGCTTCCTTATCCTTGCTACTCATTCCTTATGAGTAAAAGTCCATTTGTTATCATCCTTAATGGCCAAATCCTTATTAGCTAATCCTTATCCCTGCTGTCCTAGCGATGAAATGTATAGTAGAGACTTCATGTAAAGAAAAATACAGGCGATAACTGAAGCTTGTGTGAGATATCTCTTACAATTTAATTCAATACTTTATTGAGCCTGATCATTCTGAAAAGCGTCATATTCATTCAAAGTAGCCAGCACCTCTTTCACCTCTTCCACTGACATATTATGAGTGCCCATGTTTGCCTCTACTTTGGTCAGAACAAACTTCACAAAGTCTGTCATTTCATCGCCTTTTTCATGAACCTTATAAGCTTTATCTAAATAAAAAAGCACTTTATCCACATCATTCTCTTTCATTGATGCATTAGCTTGTCGCATATACTCACTAAAAGAAGTTTGCTGCGCCTGGCTCAATTCATTCACTGCAAGCTCTGGCTCTTTTGCAATTTCTAAAAAAACAACATCACCAATAACCGCACACACAATTAATACCAGAATGCCTATTAGCTTCTTATAGCCTCTCAACGAGAAATCGAGCTGTGTTAACCATTTTTCTAACGACTCAGTACGCTTATCAATTTTAAGCTCAATCGCAGCACCTAGCACCTTATTCAATAAACGCCCCACTTTAGGTAGCTTCGGGACGAGTTTATTTTTCAAAGCATCTGTCGCCATCATTCTTTTATAAGGGTGCTGTCCCCCTAAAAGCTCACAGGCAATCACGCCTAAGGCATAAATATCATCTCGCGGATCCGGCTCATGCCTATTTATCATTTCAATACTGGCGTAACTGGGTGTTAAAGCGCCTAGTTCACCAACGTCAAACTCACCCTCCTCAGCATTTTCTTGAACAATACGCGCAATACCAAAGTCGAGTATCTTTACTTGACCTGTTTCGGTGACAAAAACATTCCCTGGTTTTAAATCCGAATGAACAATGCCTTTACTGTGCGCATACGATAGTCCGATCGCTAGGCCTCTGATAATAGATAAAGCCAAGTCTTTATCTAAAGCGTCTCCCATGTGCTCTCTGATGATTTGCTCAAGCGTCTTACCTTTTAAATGTTCCATCGTCATGTAAACAACATCACCATCTCGATCAAAATCATGAACGGTCACAATGTTTGGATGCGCAAGCGTTTGAGTTTTTTGCGTTTCTCGCTGCAAAGAAATAAATGCTTTCGGGTGACGTCTAAAATCTTCACTCAGTAATTTAATGGCGACATAAGGATTTTCATCATCGGCTTCTTGTTTTCGCTTATCCACAGCGAGATACACAGCCCCCATACCACCAACCCCCAGAAGGCTTTCAATCATAAAGCGACCACGTACCGTATCACCAATACCTGGAAGTGACGTTTCTGTATACTTGGGGGGACTTGATGTGGAAAAACTAGGGTTTGAGAGTTGTTTTGAAGTGCTAGTGAGTCGTGAGTCAATCACTGTTTTATCATTATTTACAGGCTGATGTTCAACAATAGAGTTGAGGTTGGAGTTTGCGTCAGAAATAAGCGTTTTATTTTCGCCACACTCTTCACCCTTAATTTTAAGTGATAATTTGTTTGTATGATGAATGATTGTTTTATCGTTCTTCAAATTGCTAACCTGTTTTAAGTGGCCTTAACACCCTTATTCAAAGGCACCTTCTCAACTATTTTAGTCTTAAAGGCGCAAATGTGAAGATATTCAACGATAACGGAGAGAAATGATTATTTCGTTAGGTAAACGTAATTTTAGTGATCTTTATTAGTTGAGCCAGCAATTTTATCCATCAGCGCAAACATCACACCCGAAACAACAAAAACAAGATGAATCGATATTTTTAACACCAGCGCATTAAATTGATCATCACTCAATGTATCAGGTAGATTCATAAAGGTTTTCAGTAGATCAATCGCTGAAATAGCAACAATGGCGCCAATCACTTTAAGCTTTAAGCCTGAAAAGTCGATTTTCCCCATCCAGCCAGGCCGATCTTCATGACCTGCTACTTGAATTTTTGAAACAAAAATTTCATATCCACTAAAAATAATCATTAATAACAAACTACCGACTAAAGACATATCCACTAAAGCCAATATTCCGACAATAACATCGCTTTCAGGTGCCACGAGCACTTCCGTAGTCATATGCCAAAGCTCTTGTCCGAACTGTATCAATAACAAAATAATACTAAACACCAAACCTAAATAAAAAGGCGCTAATAACCAGCGGCTTCTAAAGATAGTTGTTTCAATTCCATTTTCGATCATATTTGACATAAAATTCTCAGGTAAAGGCCACAGTTTTAACTATAAAAAACGCGTTAATTTTACGCATTTTAAATAGGCACATCAAACAAGAATCACATGGACTCATAACATAAATGCTATGTTATAGATTGAAGGTGAACAAAGTGAAACCCATCATTTTGCTTAGGGTGGTTTGTGCCTGATCTCATTTCTTAAAATTTATTAAGCTCCAGATACAAGAAAGCCCCGCTAAATACGAGGCTAATTGTATGTCCTTATTGCTAATCCTTTAGCTTGCTTCCTTACCCTTACTACTCATTCCTTATGAGTAAAAGTCCATTTGTTATCATCCTTAATGGCCAAGTCCTTATTGGCTGATCCTTATCCCTGCTGTCCTAGCGATGAAGCGTATATTAGAGACTTTATGCTAATAACAACACAGGTGATAACTGAAGCTTGTGTAAGATATCTCTCACATTGTAAATAACACTTGCTGCTCATCAATTTGAGAGTCAGCCGTCTTACAAACGACCTTATAATCAACAGTTTCGCCTATATTAGATATATTTTTATATCTAGAAGTCGCCCTAAGAACTAGCTGAACCATTTAATCGAAAAAAGCCTACGACTGTTTGTAAATTAGTTGATTGTGCTTGCATTTCTTCGGCTGTTGCAGCTAATTGTTCTGAACCCGCTGCATTTTGTTGTGTTACGCTATCTAACTGCTGCATCGACAGCGTTATTTGACCAACACCGCTCGATTGTTCTTCAGAGGCCGCGGTAATCTCCTGAACTAATTCAGCAGTCTTGGTTATGTCAGGGACCATTTTATTGAGTAAGCTTCCTGCCGTTTCTGCCACTTTTACACTATCAGTCGTAAGACCACTTATTTCAGCTGCAGCAACTTGGCTCCTTTCTGCTAGTTTGCGCACTTCTGCAGCAACGACAGCGAATCCTTTACCGTGATCACCAGCTCTAGCGGCTTCAATCGCAGCATTCAATGCCAGCATATTCGTCTGATATGCTATATCTTCAATGATGGTAATTTTTTCAGCGATTTGTGACATCGCCTGAACAGTTTTCTCTACCGCATCACCACCATTTGAAGCAGCCCCAGCGGACTCACTTGCAATAGTGTCTGTCAATTGCGAGTTTTCACTATTTTGACTAATGGATGCCCCCATTTCCTCAATTGCAGAACTTGTTTCTTCTACACTTGCTGCTTGTTGAGAAGCACCACTACTCAAAGCATTAGCGGTACTGCTAACCTGAGAAGCTGCCGATGATATTTGGTCTGAATTGCCTTTAATCTGTTCTACCACCTCAATTAACTTATTTTGCATCGCTCTCATTGATGCCGATAAACTGCTATTATCCCCCTTATTTATTGCCACCTTAACACTTAAGTTACCATTCGAAATTTCACTCGCTACTTCAGATAACTGAGAAGGTTCTCCTCCTAATCGCAGCCTCAAAAAGTAACCTATGTAATAAATGAGTGACACTGTCGCAGCGACTAAAACAACAAGAGAAGTGAAAAATAGATTTTGCCAGAAACCAGCTTGAGTGCGCGCATCATTAATCTGAGTTTCTACGCGTTCAAAAAACAAAGCATTAAACTGAGTAATTGCGCCAGCAATATTGCCTAAAAAACGAAAATACTCAGCATCAAATAACCTCAAGGCTTGTGCATCAAGGTCTCTGGTTTTATTAGAGAGGTATCCCTCTCCATAACCAAAAGCTTTAGCATGCGCATCTGCGGCATCCATCACCTCAACCTCAATAACGACTAAACCATCGGACTCCGCTTTTGACTGAAGTAACTGCTTCTCCTCCTCTTCTGTCAGCTCCATATTTTTGACTTTTTCGGAGAACGCTAATACTGTTCCATCAGGACGCGCAACCTTACCAGAAGCTTTATCAAGTACATAAAAATAAGCATCTCGCCACTTTTTTTCGCCTGTAACTGTATACAGTCGAACATAGTTTGTTAAGTCAGAGGAGTCCGTTTCCATTTCTTCTGAAAGTAAAAATGCTGCGTTCTGATATTCAAACGCGCTTGTTTCAAGTTGTGTAGCATCGGTATATTGCTGGTAAACCGCACCGGTGATTAATGCTAATACCACCACAACTAGGTTCGTGATCATAAACAATTTTTTTATAGTCATGAGCTTTCCTCCGGAAATAATTAACGTATAAAACAACCGATATTTTAGCCTTGCCACACACTCTGACTATCTACTTTTAACCAGAAGAAGCCTTATCAAATATAGTACACTTTTTGACCAACGTCATATCAAAAAAATCATTACTTTCTTAAAGTAATTATATGCAAGATCGCTTTTAACTCCCCCCTTATATACATACTTACTATTCACTTGATGATTTTACCTTTGTTCACTTGTTTACAAAGACAACAACACGAATAATAATGTCGATCATTAAAACAGGAATAATATTATGTTTCGCGTACTCATGCTGTTGATCATGCTTTCATCAACAGTTCAAGCAAATAATAAAAACGATGACAACGAGATCAATGCTTCGTACCAAAAAGAGGTCTGCACCTTAGTACTTAAAAAGTTAAAGTCTTCTTTTGAGAGCTTAAGAACAGGAAAAATAACCGATAGCAAAACAGCCAAAGTCGCCAATTTATTGCAGTCATACCGGTTATTAAATTGTGCCGATGAGAAAAAACTTTTTGAAGTACTGGCTTGTACCAATTCACAAGTGATGTTCTTTGATGATTGCCGAAAGCTACGCTTATAATAAACGTTTTATTTCAACTCGCAGCTTGCCTGCGAGATAACTTCTGTCACAGCTTATTAAACGCCTTCCCTCTTATAACGCTTTGGTGTTGTGCCAGTCCAACGTTTGAAAGCACGTAAAAAACTTGCCGATTCGGCATAACCTAAAGCATCCGCTAATTCGTTCACCGATATACTCTTTTGAGACAACATATCCAAACAGCGCTTTTTTTTGTGTTCATCCAGTAAGGCACGGTAGCTGGTTTTGGCTTCATCGAGTTTACGGCGAAAGGTTCGTTCACTTACGCCAAACATATTAGCGACCTCCGGTACGGTAGGATAATGCGCACCGTAGCCTTCAATAATTTGTTTTGTTTGAGCGATCACATCCTCAGACTCTGGATAGAACTTTCTTAACAGCTCATAAGCTTGAACCCGATATAATTGATGCGCTAGATGATTGCCATATTTTTGTTTGATATTTAAAACCGCTCTTGGCAAGCGAATCCAGTTATAGGCTTGATCAAACTTTAGGTCAAAATCAATGTATTGTTGATAAGCACTTAAGGCTCGCCCGGTAGGCTTTGGCCTTGCTGTTCCAGCCCCCATAAAATACTCTTTCGGGTGCTCCATTAACTCTCGTACAAAAATGTATGTTCCCATTAAATCTCGGTCAGCTATGAACTGCTTAAGCTTCGGGTTTGCCTCTGGCAGAGTGTAACGCAGCTCGATAAAGTCTTGCTCAAGGTGAAGCGTCATGTGCGAAAACAACAGTGATAATGATTGAAACTGTGCTCCGACCTTAAGGGTTTCCAAAAATGTAGGTGCTGACATTAATAACATGGCATAGGTGCCATATGAAGTAAACGTGACTTGATCACCTACCTTTATACCAAGTATCGGGTCATCCAACATTTCAAGTGCTTCCGAGACAATATCCAACTCTAAAGCTTGATCAATTACCGCTGCACCACTCATTTTAGCTAATGATAAGCCGCGACGGCGCAGTAACTCTTCAGGGTCTTTTCCTTGTTCTTCAATTACTTTGAATAAAGGTATTAACCCGAGAATAGACTGCTTTTTTTCGATTTTCTGAGATTTAAGCATCGCTTTACCTACTAAATTTTTCATACACCTTTAGAGGTATAAAAGTATCTTCAAAAGTCAGTATGACCGAAAATATCAATTTTTGACAGATTCAACCCTATATTTTGTGACCAGCAGTCATTATTGTATACCTACCACTCAGGTTTATTAAAAATAAGAGGTTCCAATAAGAGCATGATGAATGAACAAATTGAATCATTAGACGTATTAATTGTGGGAGCGGGCATTTCTGGACTCGGCATGTGCTACAACTTAAAGAAGAAGCGTGCACATACCTCTTTTGCCGTCATTGAAGGTCGTGAAAATATTGGTGGCACCTGGGACTTATTTAAATACCCTGGTATACGTTCCGACTCTGACATGTATACCTTTTCATATTCATTCAAGCCTTGGACCGAGAAAGAATATATCGGTTCTGCTGAGCGCATTAACAATTACCTCAATGAAATGGTTCGTGATGAAAACTTGGACCAATACATCCGCTTCCAGCAAAAAGTCACTGAGGCTAATTGGGATTCACAACAGAACCATTGGTTAGTCACGATTACACGACAAGATGGCACCATTTATAAAATAGCCGCTAAATTTCTAAGTTGCTGTAGTGGTTACTACAATTATGAGCAAGGATATTTACCTAAATTTGAAGGGTATGATGACTACAAAGGTACCATTGCTCACCCACAACACTGGCCTGAAGACTTAGACTATAGCGGTAAACGCATCGTCGTAATTGGCAGTGGTGCAACAGCCGTAACCGTTGTACCAGCGATGGCAAAAAAAGCAGCACATGTGACCATGGTGCAACGCTCACCCAGCTATATTTATTCACGACCCGCTTCGGATATATTATTTAGAATACTGTCCCGCATTTTACCCGCTGGTATTACTAATCGCATCATGCGAGCAAAATATACCACCTTACAACAACTGTCCTTTGTATTATCCAAACGCTATCCAAACTTTGTTCGCAAGCTCGTTCGCGATATGAATAAGAAAGCCTTAGCAGGCGCTGCGGATGTCGATGAACATTTCAAGCCAACTTATAAGCCATGGGATCAGCGAATGGCTTTAGTGCCGGATGCTGATTTATTCAATTCAGTCAGATCAGGTAAAACCACCGTGGTAACTGATCATATTGAGCGTTTTACGGAGTCTGGAATTTTGCTGAAATCAGGTGAAAAAATTGATGCAGATATCATCGTGCCAGCAACCGGTTTAGATGTTCAACTTTGGGGTAAAATGAAGCTAAGTGTCGATGGAAATCCAGTTGAGGGTAATACCCTTACTAACTACAAAGGCATGATGTTTAGTCAAGTACCTAATTTTGTATGGGTCTTTGGCTACACCAATTCTTCATGGACACTAAAAGCAGAATTAACCTATGACTATGTCTGCCGTTTACTGGAACACATGGAACAGAATGGTTACCAGAGCGTTCACCCTCATCAAGAACCGAATGCTAAGCGCGTAAGAATGCTAGATTTAGAATCAGGTTACATTCAACGGGCGCTGGATCGTATACCAAGCCAGGGAACAGAGTTTCCGTGGTGTAATAAAGACCTTTATTTTAAAGATGTCTTTGCCATTAAACATAGCAAACTCGTCGACGATGTTTTGCGCTTTGATGATAATGAATCACTCGCAAACTTTCATAAGCCCTCATCCGAAGAATCGACTAAAGCCTCGGAGCCAACACCAGAACTAACGTCGAAGAAAACAAATACAACAGAGACAAATAAAAAAACTAAACCGAAATCCAAACAAAACTCAATCGCATAGGAGGCCATTTTGATGCATTCAACATCACAAAACGATTTACCTCCAGTCGTCATCATTCATGGCATGTGGAGCACGCCAGATACGCTGATAGAAATTAAACAAGCGTTTGAGAGTAAAGGATACGTCACTCACACACCACGCTTACCCCTGCATTTCCCTAGAAATAAGTTAAATGCGAAGCAACGTACTCAATTCGCTAGGTTAAGCATTCAAGACTATTTGCAATCTTTAGCGCAATTTATGGACACGCTCGACCAGCCCCCTATTTTAGTGGGGCATTCCATGGGTGCATTACTGGCGCAATTGATTGCAGCCAAATACCCCTGCCAGAAATTGATACTCATTTCTTCTGCTCCGCCAGCAGGTATCAATGGTTGGCATTGGTCGGTTCTACGTACTTTTGGCCATAATTTATTCAAGTTTCCCTTATGGCGCTCAACGACCAATTTGCTACTCAAGAATATTAGTTATGGCATCGCTAACTCTCAAAATGCAGCGGTGCATCGTGAAATTTCTCATAATACCACCCTCGAATCTGGCTTAGCATCGTGGCAACTATCCATGTGGTTTTTATTTAGACGCCCGCCGACCAAAGTTGAATACGCAAAAATTCAGTGCCCAGTGCTCGTGATAGGCGGTACAGAAGATAAAATCACACCGCTTAAAACACAGCTTAAACTTGCTCAAAATTACGCAAATAGAGCCACTATGAAAGTAATTCCAGGCGCATGCCATTGGACGATAGGTGGCAGTCATTTTCCAAAAATAAAACAAACTGTATTTTCATGGCTGAACCTGCAGACTGAAGTTCAGATAAACAACAATGAAAATTCTAATATAAAAGCGCAAGTTGCTTAAAATAAAAACAAACATTGAGACCAAAGCATGAACACCATATGGAACAATAAATATATTCTTATTACAGGGGCCGGTTCAGGTATCGGACAAGCCTTAGCAAATTTATTTGCCTCGCAAGGCGCTAAACTTATATTAACCGACATCAATACCGATAATTTAACTCAAACTGCCAAGGCATTAGGGTCGTCCGTTTTGATTTACAAAACCGCCAACGTCAGCAATAAATCTGACTGGCTAGCACTCGCTAAAGAAATTGGCGACAAGGCAGGCCACTTAGACGTATTAGTAAACAATGCAGGTATGACGTCATTTGGCTTTTTTAATGAAACCTCAGAAGCCCTTTTTAATAAAGTCATGGATGTGAATTTAAATGGCGTAGTGATGGGTTGCCGTGAAATGCTCCCCCTATTAGAAAAATCAACACACGGTATGATTGTAAATGTTGCCTCTATTTTTGGCTTAATCACCATGCCGATGGTAACGCCTTATCACGCCTCTAAGTTTGCAGTTCGAGGTTTCACCGAAGCATTAAAGCAAGACATGATTTTTTTGAAAAAGAATATCGATGTCATCTGCGTCATGCCGGGCGGCATTCGAACTAATATCGCAAACTACGCTGAGACAGATTGTAAAAAGCCAAACGACTTCGCACAACACTTTGCCAAAGTCGCCCGAACGACACCAGCGCAAGCTGCAAAGACGATAGAGAAAGGCATGCGAAAAAATACCTTCCGGGTTTTAATTGGAGCCGATGCAAAATTGGTCGATTGGCTTTACCGCTTATTACCTAAAAATTATTACAAAGTTTCTAACCGCTTACTGGGCGTGCAGAAATTCTTAAAACAAGAAACGTGAGCGGAGCATTAACAGCTGACCTACGCCATTTTGCAATGGCGTTAAACAGTCGCATTCCAACACCTCAATAACGAGTGATTACGAACTTTAAGAACTATGCGGCAGAATAATATTAGGGATAATTTTTACAACGACTAGAGCCCTTGATTGATAGGTGTCGTATTGAATTAAGATAGCATACTCTTGAATGGTCAATCATTACCTGCACTGCGCCAACAGTTGACATCAAGTGACTAAGGCTAATTCGTCTATGTTAGTCAACGTAGCGCGCACCGAATAGCGTTTTATAAAAACTGCTTTTCAGTGAAGAACAGACACCTATTTTCGTGACAATTAAACAAGTTGCGCCCCCTTTTATTGTCTTAATCTCTGGCGATTGCAAAACGGGAGAAGTTTGTCCTCCTCTTGTACTTGGCTATACTTACACAAAAGATGCTTTGAAATTTCTTTTGAGGAATATCTGATGAAGATAAGCTATTTACACGCTCTATCTATTGCCCTACTTGTTTATAGCGGCACTTGCAGTGCAAAAGAGAGTCTGCCAGTAGGCGTAGCATTATTTCCTCCATTCCAATATCTTGAAGATCAAGTGCTTGTCGGATCAGATACAGAGATCTTAACTCATATATTGGATGATCTTGGCTATAAGCCCGATTTCTATATTCGCCCTTGGAAAAGGGTTTTAGCAGAAGGAGAACTTGGTAAATACGCACTTATATTCTCTTTAACCAAGAACAAGGAACGAGCAACTAAGTTCTTTTTTTCTGACCCCATCAGCTCTGTTCGAGATGTTTTTTTTAAACGTAAAGATCGTCAAATTCAATGGAATACCTTGGATGATGTTGCCCACCTTATTGTAAGCGCCAGTGAAAGCTACAATTATTCCAGTTCTTTCATGTCAGCCTCGAAAAATAAAATAGCGAGAATGAGTTGGGTGTTCGGAGACCAACCTGAATTGGAGCATTTAAAGCGACTTCAGGCAGGCCAAGTCGACATTGCTATCTGTGAGGTTCACGTGTGCCTTCATTTAATACGTAGCAATTCAGGTAAATTCGATCAACTAGATTATATTGATAAGAATATAGGCCCTAAACGTAACTTCCATGCAGGGATACCAAAAGCCTGGCCTAACTCAAAGAAACTATTAGAAGCCTTCAATCAATCTCTCAGGGAGCTGATTAAATCAGGCGAACGCGACGAAATACTACGAAAATACAGCGTCCTTATTAAAACGGATTAAACACAACTATTATCACCCGACTTCCGCATGATCAGTGGCTAGATCAAGCTACCCAAAAGCGCATTCCTACGAGACAAACCTCCACTAACCACTACAATGAATCGTTAAAAATTAATCCATAACACGGTGCGGCGCTCAGCCGCATGAGTTACTTAAGACTTGCCACAACGACCGCGTCTATTCTTTCAACTTTTAATCTATCTCGTATCTTTTAACGTACGGCTTTAATTTTTGAGCCGACCTTCCGAATACAAAATAAAGATAACCCTGTTAGTATCAGTGATGTTGAACCAATAAAAGCTGTTAAAGAAAAATCCTCTAATGAAGCCCCCAT
>Ga0105350_10001959_pt1 | contig 12658 bp, 14 predicted proteins | sample EN1Hudsemesocosm_FD_83506 | JGI IMG/M metagenome (GOLD analysis project Ga0105350, IMG submission 83506) | Methane-oxidizing microbial communities from mesocosms in the Hudson Canyon - EN1E Hudson Canyon | ecosystem: Environmental > Aquatic > Marine > Cold seeps | place: Hudson Canyon... | reverse complement strand
TCAAACCATGCGGCGTTGCGAATTAGTTCGCAGGTATATCGAATATAAAATGGGATGTCATAATTCAGGCTCTGGGCGACTAATACTGAAAGCCAGATGAAAGTCGCTAATGACGCAGCGAGTAAGGATCGATCTGTAATGCGTCTTAGATAACGATTTGCAATGAATAATGCTAAGAGTAGGTAAGTTGTTGCGCCAATAATATGACTGATCGTGGAGAAACTGATATCCATTGAAAATGGTCTTATTAAATATATGAGTGTAGCAGACGATTTAAATGCTTGCGGCTTAATCCACAAAAAAACCGGATTCGCTGGGAAACGAGTCCGGTAAAAATAGTGCGAGTAGTATCCATGAAAGTCTTTCATTCCTGACAATGGCACTTCATTAGTCAGTAACTAGAAGTATTAGTCAGTACCATTAAAAAACAAGTAAAAAACAAATAGTTTTAATGATATTTTCTTATAATACGTAAGTGCTAAATTCGAAGGAGTTGTTACCTTTGATTTTTATGCAGAAAAAATATTACTGGTAGGTTCTTAAGTTTTAAAAGTGGGGCTGTTGCTCAGAATGTACACTATCCATCTCCCACGGTAGTAATCGGTAATGAGGTTGAGAGTGGGCAAAATTCATAAATGGGTATTTGATGATGTCGAAATAGGGAGAGTAATCGAAGTCACTAGGTGTACACAGTTTAGGGTTCCTTCTGTATATCTTAACTTCATGATTCTCACTGCGTTTCACTAACGGTAAAATGGGATACTGTATTGATGCAAATGCCTCCGCTATCATTGTGGAGCATACTGTCTTTGTGGTCTTTCCAACGTGACTGGTAAATAAGCTGGAGCGCCACTTACGAGGCATGATTAACCACGGGAATAAAAATCTGAGTAGGTCAAATATTTGCCTAACATCATAGTCAGTTCCTAGCCGAGATATGGCATAATTAATAACCTTTTGCGCATCTGAAAAGGTTAAGTCTCTTGGGCGGCAAATTCTCATGTGGTCTCTATCATAGGTTGATAGTGGTCTAACAATTGTCCCTTTGCCTAGTTCGCTTTCAACGATCATTTGAATGTCAGGTTGACCATCAAAATACTCTTTCACCCGTTGACGACAGACGGGGTCTTCGATTTCGTGTAAACGGCCTAAATATAAAGCGGCATGGGACCAGCGGCTTTGTGTGATGTTTTTTATCACCTCGCTAACTCTGCTACGGCCCTCAATAAGGATAACGTCCCCCGGTTTAATTTCATAACGGGTTCGTTCATAGTCACTCATCGGTATTGCGCTAGGTGGTCGCTCGTAAGTTAACCATTTAACGATAGCATCAATAATATTCAATTTACTTCTCAACCCCATTTCATAAACCTTTCTATCTCTATACTATTGGGTATAGTCAAGAAAGTGCTATTCAACAAAGCAAATTTTGTAAAATCTTATTACAATAGATATCGAAAACGCTTATATTTATGCTCATCTTGGAGCATAAAATGTTCAAATAGTAAGGTCATAATTATGTCAAAAAATCAAAGGTCTAGTGAAATGGGTGAAAGTGAGCAAGGGTCTCAGTTGTCAGAAAAAATTAAACAGTCTGCCCGTCAAATATGGTTGGCTGGTTTAGGGGCTTATAATAAGGCTGAAGAAGATACCGGGAAAATTTTTGAAAAGCTTGTAAAGGAAGGCGAAGAAATTGAAAGTTTGACTCGTGGCGTGGTTGAAAAACAATTCAAAGCTGTTGAGGATAAAGTTGAAGGGGTCAAAGACAAAGTCGAAGGTGTAAAAGAAAAAGCAACAGGCACATTTGGAAAATTAGAAAACGTATTTGATCAAAGAGTTTCTTCTGCCCTCATTCGTCTGGGTATTCCGACAAAAAGCTACGTAGCTGAGCTTGAAAAACGAATTGTTGAGTTAGAATCTCAATTAAAAAAATAAAGCATCGCCACCAAGGGGGGGGGATTATAAATAGGCCTTTTTAAGGTTGTTTAGTTGTTCTCTCTGCTCTACTCCTAAGAATGGTGCAACTTGGGATATTATTTGGTAAACGCCTCTTGCTAATGCGTCGTCGCTCAGCTCAGATTTCATTATGATGGAATAATTTAGCCAAAATGTAGCGGTGAGCACAATATTTTCACACAATGCGTCTAACTCATCATCGGTAGCTTCTAAATTACCTTCCTGTTGAAGGCTCTTAAGTATCTTGAATGAAGCTTTGCGTTTCTTGATGGCCAAACGGTTAAATCTAAGCTTAATGCTTTCATTTTGTTTTGTTAGATGAATAACATCATTGTAAATAAATCGATATTTTTCGATATGTTCAAAAATTAGATGTAAAAAAAACCACTGATCTTCTATGTCTAGCGCTCTGTCGGGGACTTCAAGCAAGGCTGACATTTCTTCCTCATACCAAGAAAATAAGTTTATTAAGATATCTGACTTGCTTTTGAAGTGGTAATACAGGTTGCCTGGGCTAATATCGAGCTCATCAGAAATTAATAGAGTTGTGACATTAGGCTCACCTAGGTCATTAAACAATTCGAGACTTTTATGCAATATTCGATCTCGTGTTTTCATCCGATTATCTTATTCCTTTTGCAGCTTTTGAAATACCTTAAAATTAAGGGCTCAGGGTACCATTATCACCGACTGGATTGATATAAAAGTGAGTGATTCTTTCGTCGTTAAATTTATCAAAAAACTGGCTGCTAGTTGAGATGGATTTTAAGGTGGAAATTCCTAACTGGTGATCAAATGAAAGAACCTTTATGTCGTCGAAATCCGCGCCTATCTTTGTAAATCTAGCCGTAATGCCTGAAGATACTAAGTTGTTAATGTCACACTTATGCTCTTTTGCTAAAAATTCCAGATAGTGCTGCTGCTCTTCTTTCGATAAGTTCTTTCTGGTTGCAATATGCTTCATTTTGATCCGGTCTAAGATGCAATGAGAATATGAGCGAGGGTGGGTAGTGGCGTATTGTCGGAATGCCTCCCAAAAATAACTGTCAGTTAAATTTTTGAATTTATTTATTTCGCTTAAGCAAGTATCTACAAATAAGTACACCGGTTTTTGGGTCATAACTTCATCAATAGCTGCTCGTAACAACCAGTCAAAACCTTGAGCTGTTTTATGGGCATACACCTGACGATACATCTGGTGTCTACTGTAAACAAAATCTTCTAAAGAGCTTATGCCTTTATCTGAGATGGCTAAACCAAACCATGATGTTTGTGCGCACCATCCAAAGTGAAGGCTGCTGAGTAGATGGTCTAAATTAAAGCCGCCGATGGTTACTGAAGAATGAAACCCATCTCTGAGCATGTAGTCTGCTCTGTCAGCATCCAGCTCTCCTGATACTATTCGTGAGAAAACACCTTGAAGCTTAACTGCGAAGTTCTCTGGAGGTCTGTTTTCTTCTATATCTTTTGGTTTAATTAGCAGCCATAAAGAGGCTGCGTGCTGTTGAAATAAATTGCTCGGGTGAACAGAGGTGGTATCCATTAAAGATAAGATATCTTCAGCGGCCACTGGTATATCCTGAGCTGTTATATCCGCTAATATTTGCCATGCGGCCCTGACTGAAAAATGTTCATGTTCAAGTTTTTCGGGTTTTGTTGGATATATTTTAGCGTAATCAATTCCTGACCAAAGCGCGTCAAAACGATTTGGTTCTGCTAGGGCCTTCTTTATAGTAGGGGTGCGATTAAATTGGTGTGAAAAACTACAGTGCCCTACATCATGTAGGAGGCAGGCGCTCCGAATAACTTGATTGAAATAATTTATTGCTTCCAGGGTAGAGGTTGAAATACTCGATGCTTTGCCTTTTTCTAATTCCGCATGCTTTAGTTTAATGCTGTTTTCAATCATGGCATTAAATATTCGGCCACCTACATGCATTACACCTATACTGTGAAGAAACCTAGAGTGGGTGGCTCCGGGAAAAACTAAAGATAAAATATCATTTTGACAGATAAACCTCAGTCGCTGAAACAAGGGGTGATCAACCATCTTGACCTCATGGTGGAGAAGGGGAATGCCACCGTGAATAGGATCCATAATAAGTTTTTGGTGAATGTTTTCTATGTTTAAGTTCAAGCAACGTAGCCTAAATTGTTAATTAGTGTGAATACTCTAACTATTGGGACTAATCTCAAAGTATATTAAGGAGAACGGAGTATGTTTAGTACTCTGTTTAGTATAACAGGCATTTGGAATTCAAGGATCTTTAACGCATAAGGTTGGGGGGAGCTAAATTGAATAGAGAAATAACTCAAAAAACACATTTTTTCATAGACGCTTCTCAGGCATGACCTATACTTTGACTAATCGTGAATTATTTGAGGGTTTGGTAGTTGAAGGTGTTGTATTGAAAAAATGGTTGTTGATGGAGTTGTGTCTCGATGTCTAGTCTTGCTGATCTGATACTGGTAATTGATCGCCAAAAAGAAGACTTATTGCGCCTTTCAGACTATTTGACGGCAAAGGGCTATATTGTTCATGCGGTATCAACCGTAAAAGATGCAAAGTCCTGGATGATGGAAACCTCGCCAGATTTGATTTTCGCAGATATAACGAACGATGAAATACTAGATATCCCCTTAACTAGACCTAATAATCAGTCTTTACCCTTGGTTGTTGTTTCTCATACTCAAATATCGGGTGATGTGGTTGCTTGTTTGCGTTCCGGCGCAGTAGATTTTATTTTGAAGCCAGTGATTGATTATGACAGTGTGGATCATGTAATTGATCGTATTTTGGATAAAATACGTTTGGCAAAACAAAATCGACGTTTGCAGCAAGAGTTGGAAGAAGGCTATAAAAAGTTAAGCGCGGGAATTCAAGAGTTGCGGGCTGATCAGAAAGCAGGGTTACAAGTCCAGCAAAAAATGCTGCCTGTACAACAAAAACTTCTGAATGGTTTTTCATTTGACCATAGAATTAAACCATCCTTATATCTAAGTGGCGACTTCTTAGATTATTTTAATCTTGACGAGAACCGTAGCTTATTCTATTTTGCAGATGTTTCTGGGCATGGAGCCTCTTCAGCATTTGTCACTGTACTGCTTAAAAATTTGACAATGCGACTAAATAGAAATTATAAACGCGGCTCTAGTGATGAAATAACATGCACTAACCGTTTCCTAAAAAGAGTTAATCAGGAATTATTAACAAGTGATCTGGGAAAACATGTAACAGTATTTGTCGGTATTTTAGATCGACGCGATAAACAGTTAACCTATTCAGTAGGTGGGCATTTTCCCATGCCCGTTTTGAGTGATGGTAAAAGTGCAGAGTACCTTCAAGGACGAGGGATGGCGGTCGGTTTATTTCCTGATCCAGATTTTGAAATATATAAAACAATACTCCCCGACGGGTTTAAAATAACTGTTTTTTCAGATGGAATTTTAGAGGTTATACCCGGTCTTGCATTAAAAGATAAAGAATTGTTACTTTTAGAAGTGGTTTCCGCTGAACAGCACGGTATAGAATCATTGTTAAGTGCTTTGGGCTTGGATAATGTGAATGAGATACCTGACGATATTGCAGTATTGACCGTCAGTGACATGTAAGCACACAAATGAAATACGAATTATGAAAAGACATACAATTATTAATGTAGTAATGAAAGGGTTGACTGACGATGTCCAGATGTAAAATATTACAAGCTGAGTGCAGTGGCGTTTATGTCCTTAAACTGGTTGGCGAAGTGCGGCTGAACTTATGTTCAACGATTGATGCATCCATTGAATTAATGACTGCTGATCCCAACTTTGCAACTGTTGTGGTCGATTTGAGCGAGACCTCATTGATTGATAGTACAACACTTGGGTTGTTGGCTAAACTGGCGCTTTTGGCTAAACAAAAAAGCCATTTTATGCCTTCAATTGTCTCTACTAATCCTGATATCACGCGTATTATCCTGACAATGGGGTTCGAGAACGTATATATCATAGTGAATGAGCCAGCGTCTTGTGATCAAGATCTAGTTGAGCTGGAAGCAAAAGAAATCGATGAAGCTGAACTGAGAGAAAATGTGCTCAATGCACATAAAGTTCTTATGGATTTGAATGAGAACAATAGAGAGCAATTCAAGGATTTAGTGGCGACTCTTGAAGGAGAAGTTGACGAGCATACTTCTTACGTTGGATAAAATAAGTTAAACTAGCCTCCCAGTTTGTACTTATATATTTAGAGATAAAAACTACATGTCAAATAGGAAGTGCTCTATTGCGGTGCTCGGTGGTGGTAGTTTTGGAACAGCCATCGCTAATATTGCTGCAGAATATGGCTCCTGTACGCACTTATGGATGAGAAGTGAAGAAGCAGTTGCCGAAATAAGCGCAACAAGAGTCAATAAAAAATACCTTCCAGATTTAACCTTAAATGAAAAATTGATTCCTACAACTGACCTTCAGCTAGCTATTGACGGTGCTGAACTAATTTTCTTTGCCATTCCAAGTAAGTCATTTCGCTCGGTCGTAAAAAATGCCGCGCCTTTAATTAGACCTAGACAAAAAGTGATTAGTACGACTAAAGGAATTGAACCCGAAACATTAAATTTGATGAGTGATATCTTTAAAAAGGAATTGCCCGATTGCCCATTTGGTGTGATGGGTGGACCTAATTTAGCTAAAGAAATTGCTCGGAATGAATTAACAGCAACTGTTATAGCGAGTGATGACCCACATCTTAAGCAGCTGGTGCAAGAAACTCTAGGGAGCAAATACTTCAGAGTGTATGCAAGTGATGATGTTTGTGGGGTAGAGTTGGGTGGCACGCTTAAAAATATCTATGCAATTATGGCTGGTATTATTGCAGCTAAAAAGTTGGGTGAAAATACAGTTGCGCTGTTGCTAACACGTAGTCTGGCTGAAATGGGGCGGTTTGCCCAATCTCAAGGTGCAAACCCAATGACATTTTTAGGTCTTTCGGGAGTTGGGGACCTCATTGCAACGTGTAACTCTCCTCTAAGTAGAAATTACCGGGTTGGGTACGCCTTTGGAGTAGGTAAAAGTCTTGAGCAGGCTGTAAACGACTTGGGGGAAGTTGCTGAAGGTATCAATACGCTAGTGCAAGTAAAACGCTTCGCAGATGAAAATGACATATACATGCCTTTGGTGCAAGGCTTGTATAAGATCATATATGAAGGATTTTCTTTATCGAAAATAATAGATCAGTTGATGTCGGGAGAACAAAATACGGATGTTGAATTTACTTTACCAAAAAATGAGGCTTGATTTTATTATTAATACTATTACTTGTACTTCGCATCTAAAAGGAATTGTATAAGGTGTTAAAAATTGCCTATCTGTTTTTATTTTATTGTATTTATGGTCTTACCGATGTGGTGCTTTTGGCTATTACTATAATGCAGACCTTACTGAATATATTTTCAAATGAGCCTAGTCAATCTCTGATGAGAGTTGGGATGAGTTTGGGTTTGTATGTTAAGCAAATAGCTGAATTTTTGACTTATGCGTCTGAGGAGAAGCCTTTTCCTTTTTCTGATTGGCCTGAGCCAGGTTTGAAAAATGATGCGAAAGAGCGCTTACAGTGAAATTATATATAGCTAGACATGGCGAAGCTTCATTTAATGCAAAAACAGACAGAGAACGGCCTTTAACGCCTAACGGGATTAAAGTTACGAAGTCTCTTATGGGAGGTTGTTTTCAGCAATTAAAAGAAATTAACCTTATTTGGTCGAGTGACCTTCTTAGGGCAAGGGAGACTGCCGCAATATATTCTCAAGGGTTAGGGATAAAAGTAGAAGAAAACCCTAAGCTATCACCTGATGGCGAGCCAAAAAAAATTCTGCAGGCGCTTAGTGGTTTAAAGTCGGATGATTCCATATTGATTGTCTCACACCAGCCCGTGGTTGGTGAGCTGGTGAGTTTGCTGTGTGAGGGAGATACTTATCATGCGCATCCCTATTGTACGAGTGAGATAGTGGTGATTGAATGTGAAATGCTGGCCCCAGGATTGGGGCAGAAAATAAGCAATTTTAAGCCTTAATCAATTTGTGAGATATCTTGATTAAATAAGCTTCTTAAGTGTGTTAATCGCATTATCTATGGTGCTGAAAGGGGTGTAAAAGTGAGGAGAAAATCTAATTCCTCCTCCTCGGTATGCGCAAATAACACCTTGTCTCATTAAGTCCTGATAAAGGCTTTCCAAATTAGGTGAAGGGACTCTAAAGCAGACGATGCCACTTAACTTTTCCTCGCTAATGTCTGAAATGAACTCAATACCTTCTATGGTTTGTAGTTGTTGAATAAGGTAACTTACACGCTTGATCAATTCTTGATGAATTGTTGTCATGCCAATCTCAAGTATAAGACCAATGCTTGCATTTAATGCATGAATACCTAGCATATTAGGGCTGCCGCATTCAAAGCGAGTGGCATCATCTGCTGGTTGCCATTCTAGTTCGTCATATTTGCCTTTGTTTTTAATCATGCGCCAGCCAAATTGGTGTAATTTTAACTTTTTATGGTGCTCTTTTTTTATGAACATTAATGCTAAGCCTTCTGCTGACATCATCCACTTGTGTCCATCAGCAACGATGAAGTCGGCGTTTATTGCGGTTTGATCAAAGGGTAAAACGCCTAAGCTTTGGATTGCATCAACGCATAATAAGGTATTGTTTTTTTGACATAACTGGCTTAATTTTTTCAGATGAATAGCTTGTCCTGTGGCATATTGCACAGAGCTGATAGATACTAATTTTGTTCTCGGGGATATGCACCTTTCTATAGAGCTGATTGAATCGTCGGGTGTAATGGTGGCCGTTATAACTTTTACGCCATAAGGTTGGAGTGATTCCCAAACAATCCTATTTGATGGAAATTCTTGGTCTGAAATAACAACTTCATCGCCTTCTTTCCAATCTATGCCGTAAGCAATTATTGATAAGGCCTCTGATGTACTTTTTGCAAGCGCTATCTCTTGGCTAGATTCAATATTTAAAAGTTGCGCTAACCTCTCTCTTAAAGACTGCTCGACGTCTAGCCATTTTAAGTATTGGCTAGCGCCCTTGGTTAGATTTTCATGGGCAAAGTTGGTGACGGCATTGGCTGTGCATTTCGGCCAGGGACTAACTGCGGCGTGGTTGAGGTATTGAATGTTTTGTTCAAGAGGGAAGTGCTCAATAAAGTTGTACATGTTAGGCCCATAATTTTAGAATGTAGCTATGATAATATATTTTGTAATGGTAATTGTTAATTATGCATAATTTTCCAGTTTCTTATATAGAGCCTGTTTTCAGGCCTCCTTCTGAGGCGCGGTCTCTGATACTTCAGGTGAGTAACGGCTGTTCGTACAATCGTTGTATCTTTTGTGAGATGTATACTGCCTCTCAGAAAAAATTTAAGCCGAAACCGATTTCTGAAATTGAGAAAGAAATTAAAGCAGTCGCCTCTGAAGTGTCTGATATGCGTCGTTTCTTTCTTGCGGACGGCGATGCTATGACGCTATCCTTCAGACGGTTAAAGGAAATATTGGAGTGCATTAATCGATATTTCCCAGGCCGAGAACGTGTGACGGCTTACTGCTTGCCCAGGAATATCAAGAAAAAGACAGTTGAAGAGTTAGCGGAGTTAAGAGAACTTGGCCTTAGTATGGTTTACGTTGGCTGTGAATCTGGGGATGACAAAGTTCTTGAATGTGTTCAGAAAGGGGAAACGTTTGAAACGTCTAAATCTGCACTTCTTAAGTTAAAGGCTGCGGGGATAAAATCATCGGTCATGATATTGAATGGTTTAGGTGGTCTTAAATTTTCTGAGCAGCACGCAATCAATACCGCTAGATTAATGAATGAAACACAGCCTGAATTTGTATCTACTTTGGTTGTTTCATTTCCGGTGGGCGAAGAGCGGTTTCGTGCAGGCTTTAATGGTGAGTATGAACCCTTGGGGCAGCACGATTTATTTCATGAAATTCGTACTTTTATAGCCAACCTAGAGTTAACTGGCACTGTGTTTAGATCAGATCACGCATCTAATTACCTGGTTCTAAAAGGTAATCTTGGTGCTGATAAGCAAACAATGCTGGATAAAATTGATCTGGCTTTGAATCAGCCGGGAGCAATCCCTTTGAGGCAAGAGTGGGAGAGGGGGTTATAGGTTTTGAGTGAAAAAGATAACTTGCTTCAAAAGCAGCGTTTACCTGATTTTGCTGAAGATATACGCGCGTTAGTGGGTCAAGAGGGTGTGGTACCCCCGGTGGGGTCTTGGCATCCTGAGCGTGAAGGTGAAATTGATATTCGAATAAAACGAAATGGTACATGGTTGTACCAAGGTGAGCCTATGGAAAGGTTGTCAGTCGTACGTTTGTTATCAAAAATTTTGAGAAAAGACGGTAATGAGTTCTACTTAGTGTCGCCTGTTGAAAAAATGAAAGTTCAGGTAGAGGATGCGCCTTTTTTGATCAATATGTTGGATGTAGAAGGGCTTGGTCGCGAACAAAAATTACATTTTTCTACGGCGCAGGGGGATTGTTTTACGCTCTCAGAGTCGCACCCTTTAACGATATCTTATAATGAGCTGGGTGAGCCTTCACCTTATGTTCTGGTTAGGCAGAGTTTGAAGGGCTTGATAAGTCGGCAGGTGTATTACCAATTAGTAGAGTTACTGGTAGCAGGTGAAGCTTCAGATGACTCAGATGAAATATATGGGCTTTGGAGTGATCATTCATTTTTCTTGTTTCACTAACAAGAAAAATGAATAGGCGTTAAGTTATGTTCTTAATGTCGAAGGAGGTTAGATAGTTTAGGGTTTGGTTTAGGGTTTTTCTTAAGTAAAATGGCTACTTTACCAATGGTTTGTACTAACTCTGCGCCTGTGCGGTACACGAAGTCGTCGATCATCTTGCTGCGATCATCTCTGTCGCCAATAGCTACTTTAACTTTAATAAGCTCATGGTCATTCAATGCTCGGTTAAGTTCATCCATCAAACCTTCGCTTAAGCCATTATCTCCGACTATAATCACGGGGTTAAGCTTGTGTGCGATTGCTCGGTACTGTTTTTTGTCTGCTGAACTTAATGCCATTTAGTTAATGCCTATCTTGAAAAGCTAAATTAATAGCGCGCATTCTAGCAGTATTTTAATGTCTTGGTAATAAGTAGTGATGATCCACTTCCTGTTCAGATAGTAATTAGTATTTTTAAAAAATCATTAGCGATGAATTTAATCACTCGTTAATTGGTTTTATTTTATTGTAAGCTTGTGTATATCAAAATAATGCACCTAACACAGATTAAGGTTTTTTTATGGCCCGCTCAAAAACAAGTGCTCGTTGGTTAAAAGAGCATTTTGATGACCCGTATGTAAAGCAGTCGCAGCTCGATGGTTATCGGTCTCGTGCAAGCTATAAATTGCTTGAAATTCAAAAAAAGGACCGTCTATTCAAGCCGGGTATGACGGTGATTGATCTAGGGTCGGCACCTGGTGGCTGGTCTCAAGTGGCTGCTGAGTTGGTCGGGGAGTCTGGTCGAGTCATAGCGAGCGATATATTGCCAATGGATGCTGTGGCTGATGTACGTTTTGTTCAGGGGGATTTTACTGAAGAGCAGGTGTTTGATCAGATAATGGCAAAAATTGATGCGCCAGTTGACCTTGTAATCTCCGATATGGCCCCCAATATGAGTGGTAACGCAGCTGTCGATATTCCCAATGCTATGTATCTGGTTGAATTAGCGCTTGATATGGCGCGTCAAACTTTAAAACCGAACGGTGCTTTTGTTGCAAAAGTATTTCAAGGTGAAGGCTTTGATGTGTTGATATCAGATATGCGCAAGTTATTTACTAAGGTGTATAGCAGAAAGCCTGACGCTTCTCGAGCAAGGTCGAGAGAAGTTTACCAAATAGGAGTTGGTTTTAAAGGTGGATAGAATTTTTTGAGTTCAGGATGTATATTGAATTCAAAGAAAACGTGGCCTTAGGGTTATTGTCGATAAATAAAATATCTTTAGCAAATAGTATAAGAGGGCTCATCCTTTGAATGATATGGTAAAAAATCTGGTACTTTGGTTGGTGATTGCCGCCGTTCTATTAACGGTTTTCAATAACTTTAATACCCAACAAAAAGCGAAGCCGATGGATTACTCTCAGTTCATTGAGCTGGTTCAAAGTGGGCAAGTAAAAGAAGTCGCCATTGACGGCTTGCACTTTGACGTGACCACTTCAGATGGTCGTCATTACGAAACAATTAGGCCAATGGTCGAAGATCCGCGCCTTATGGATGACCTAATTGAAAATAAAGTGCGTGTGATTGGTAAAGAGCCTGAGCAGCAAAGCATCTGGACCCAGTTGTTAGTGGCTTCATTTCCGATTTTGGTGATTATTGCGGTCTTCATGTTTTTTATGCGTCAGATGCAAGGTGGTGGGGGCGGAAAGGGCCCAATGTCATTCGGCAAGAGTAAAGCGCGTCTAATGAGTGAAGATCAGATCAAAACGACCTTTGCTGATGTCGCTGGTGTTGAAGAGGCTAAAGAGGATGTTAAGGAGCTGGTGGAATTTCTTCGTGATCCCAGCAAGTTTCAGCGTTTAGGTGGCAAAATTCCACGTGGCGTTTTAATGGTAGGTCAGCCTGGAACGGGTAAAACCTTATTGGCAAAAGCAATTGCCGGTGAAGCAAAGGTGCCTTTCTTTTCAATTTCAGG
>Ga0105350_10001958_pt1 | contig 12663 bp, 12 predicted proteins | sample EN1Hudsemesocosm_FD_83506 | JGI IMG/M metagenome (GOLD analysis project Ga0105350, IMG submission 83506) | Methane-oxidizing microbial communities from mesocosms in the Hudson Canyon - EN1E Hudson Canyon | ecosystem: Environmental > Aquatic > Marine > Cold seeps | place: Hudson Canyon... | reverse complement strand
TTTAATACAAGCGGCATACAATAATGAACCTTTCGAAGTCAAACCAGCAAAACGGCAATCCGCCCCAGCTGTCGCATTGTTGATGTGGCCATTTACTGTTCCATCGGTTGTTCCTTTAACGTATTGAGTATGAGCATAAGACCCGTCCGAATTTTTAGTAATTTCAAAAATCCAACTTTCTTTGTCTGTATTTTCACCTATTACAAACAAGCGACCATCAGCTGTAAACGCACTATTTTCGGTTGCCCCTATATCAGTATGTGAAACAGGTTCCGTTATTAGGCATGCTTGTAATAACCCAGTAAGGCTTACAATTAATGTGAGTTTTATTATTTTTTTCATGTTTAATTACCTTTAATTGGGCAAAATACCGGACTGATAAGTCACGAACTTGCCATCATTTTTATTTTTGGTTTGTACTTTTTTGGGTAGAGTTTGGCTCTATTTTTATTATTTTCTACATATTTGTCCTCAATAAGACACAAATACGTAGATATTGCAGAAGCTATCATTCAACCAGTATCGGGTCCCAATACTAATTATAAGTTCTACTTGAGCAGTCTGTCAGAACCAACTTTCATTGTCTCCCGACAAATGGGGTATATTATCCAAATTTTTTGAGTTTATATCTGCGCTTAAAAAGAATGCTAAATTATGACAATTAGCCGATAAGAATAGCTTGCCGACCAATTACAGGACAAATAACTTCATCACTCCCCTTTAATAAAGAGTGGTTTTCAATTGAGATTGCCCAAAAAAAATCATCTCTCGCTTTTGAAGCCTAACAGCTAGTTTTTATGCCGATTTTTGAGTCAAAACAAACTGAATTACAACAATAATTAACTATAACTTCTAATCAATGAATGTTTGATTCTTTGCTGCAAGTATCCCAAGGCTATTTCCACAGATCGCTCACCTGTAACGCTTCAAATGGTTTAGTTCGATGCTCCATCGTTTTTACCGCTTCATTCATTTGATCATCACTCAAGGGGAAAAATTTCCCCTGAGCCTTCGCATAAACGTTACCATCTTCATCAATAATTTCTCCATGACCAGAAAAATATTTAGAAGATTGATCGGGTATATCATCAACAAGCCCTTTAACAAAAACCTTCTGGCCAGGCGCAATAGGTTTTTTGAATTGAATATTTAAGCCTCCTGTTACACACATTTTCTGATGATGAATCGAAACCGCCCAACCAATACTTTCATCCAGAAGTGCGCTAATCATGCCACCATGAATTACTCCCTGATAACTAACATGTTGAGCTTGACCAATATATTCACCTTCAACATGATGCTCGCATTGTTTCCAAGTTACATTCGCACCCAATTGATTCAAATGACCACAAATCATACATCCCGAATAACACGGTAAATCTCTCATAAACTGTCGTCTCTCTTGTTAAATCAAGTGGGCTGGAATTAAATCATTTCGTTTGTCGTCTAGTTTACGTATCGCTATCTTGCATACCCCTTTTATCTTGGGGTTAGCACGACTTTCAATAACCGTCAGTTCTCCTCCTATCTTTCTCATTAATGCGCGGTCGTATTCCATCATCTTATAACAGGCCGAAACATCCCCCGTACCAACGAGAGGACAATTAGCATGAACCAACCCATATCCGGTCTCGTTCTCAACTTTCTCTATAGAACACGTTTCTCGAGGAAACATCCTTAACCATTCTCTAGTAAGGTCTTGAGTAGTTTCTTTTCTCTTTGCTTTTCTAGAAGCTATTGTCAGTTTTGCTAAAGCAACCATCATCGTTTTCGTAATGATTGCCAGTGCTGGTTTTCTTGCTATAGGGCCGACTAGTTTCAAAACCCCATCAAATCGCTTAGCATCTTTAGATTGTTCAACCATTTTCAACTCCTGAACCAATTATTAAATTCATCAATTAAAATGTGATTCGACTTGAATCATTAAGACCTATTGTAAGAACAACTCACTTCATTAATAATGACTATTACTGACAATTAACGGACAGTATCAGCCATTGGAATCTATATGAAAATTGGTCTTGTTGTTTATTCAGGTTGCATGGCCTCTGGATTATTCTCATTTGCAGAACTTCTAGAAGTTGCTAATCGAGTATCAAGAAAGCAGGTATTTGAGACTTACTGGGTTGGAGAGCAGGATATAGTGGGAACGCCCTCCAAGACTACACAAACAGCACCTGTTCAAGCAATGCGAATTACCCCCAAATACCAAATAACCGACCTTGAGCTGCACGCATTGCTTCTACCAGGTATGTGGATCAATTCTGTGAATCAGCTTAGGAAGGCGCTCAAAGAAAATATCCCGCTTCTAGATACGCTCCGCGCCTTAGACAATAAAATTGAAATATATGCCTACTGCTCCTCCGTTAGCTTTCTAGCTCATACGAAAAGGCTAAAAAAACAAGAGGCGACATCCACTTGGTGGCTCGCAAATTACTACCAACAAGAATTTCCAAGTGTGGATTGGAAATTCAACAAAACGCTAGTCACAGGTAATAATTACGTCACTGCCTCAGGTGTAAACGGCTACCTAGCTATAGCAATGAACCTAATTGAAAAACATTGTGGTGAAAAAGTACTAAGAGATGTGACCAAAATAGTTCTACTTCCAAGGCCCGAAACCGTACAACACCCATTTCAGAAAGTTGATATATTAGCGCTGAATGATTCTTTAATGAGAAAAATTCATTTCTGGGCAGAAAAAACGCCTGCCGACCAACTGACTCTTACCTCACTCTCATCAGCCATGAGCATGACTGAACGCACGATCACCCGTAAAATAAAATTAGCGACCAATGAATCTGCTATGAGTTTTATACGCTTAGTAAAACTGAACCAGGCCAGTGAACTTTTGATTCTAAGCAATAAATCAATCAGTGAAATCAGTAATTACCTAGGCTATTTGGACGATCGAGTATTTAGGCGCTCATTTAAACGTGTGACGGGTTACACACCTGTAGAATACAGAGAAACATTTAAACGAAACCCTCTCAGCACTGACGAGTAACAATACGAGATAAGATCTTAATTCGTCACTCACTGCCCTTTACACCTTCAGAGACAAGTATACTTGGCTGATTCGTCTAATCTAAAATTCGGACCATGAGCTGTATTTTACAAAAGGGAAGTTGAATATTAGCAAATTGAACATCGCACCCATCATCTAACGATTGAATAAAGCCGTCCAATATGATTCTGAAAATAATCTAAAAAAACTCTAACCTTAACAGGTAGGGTGCGGCTTTGGTAAAGCACCGATAGCTCTTGCGCTAAAGGCGGTATCGCTAACTTAAGTTCTTTTAATGTTCCACGCTGCACCTCAGCTTCACATTGATAGTTTGGGAGTTTTAATAAGCCTAAACCTCTAACTGCAGCTTCAATCCTCATTTCCGGACTAGATAAATGCACACGGCCTTTAACCGGTACAGATTGGATTTTTTGATGATCTCTAAATAACCATTGCTGCTCCCCTATATTAAGCACACAGCACTCCTTTCCCAGTGTTTCAGGATCTAGACTCCGCCCTACCGAATCAGCACAAAGATGAACTTTTGAATCATTAAAACAATAGGCATTGGATACATAAATTGATTGAGGAATACTCATTAATGAACGAGCTATCCAGCTTGAATCTGGCAAATCATGCTCATGGAGAACAAAAGTTAAATCGTAGTTTTCAGAGAGCTCTGGCACAACACCAGGATAGTGGCTACAACACAATGTTATTTCGGGATATAGAAGTGAGAATTCAGCAATTAATTCACTAATTAACCGGCTTAGAAACTCTGAAGGCAGCAACACTCTTAGTTGCCCTCTGGGCTTAGAAATAAGTGAGCCAACCTCTTCTTCAACAAGAGCTAGTGCTTTTAAATGCTCAACACTACGTTGATATAACATCGTTCCACTCTCAGTTAATCGTTGCTTACGAGTGGTTCGTGTAAGTAATGAGCTACCAATCTGAACTTCCAATGACGCAAGTCTTCTGCTGATTTTTGACTTTGGAATATTCAATTTTAAAGCAGCAGCCGTTAACGACCCAGCCTCAACCACTTCACAGAATATATACAAATCTTCTAGGTTTGAATTCATAGCTTTATCTCATAAAAAGAACAATAGCTTCTATTAAACCCACCTATTCAACATAAAACAAGCCAGATAAACTTCCTCTCATCTAATCCGGGAACCTGAGCTCAACAGCTCCGGAATTTAAGATAACTAAAGAGGATATAATTATGAGTAGCCCAATAGTAATTACAAGTGATAGGTTTGCGACTGAAGTTGAGAATCATACCGGGGTAACATTAGTAGATTTTTATGCCGAATGGTGTGGACCCTGCAAGATGATAGCCCCTTTGCTAGAAGTGGTTGCAGATGAATTTGAAGACGATATAAAAGTAGTCAAGATTGATGCTGACCAATCTTCAGAATTATTGGCTAAATACGGCGTAAGAAGCTTGCCCACTTTAATGCTTTTTAAAGATGGCGAACCTTTCGCGACAAAAACTGGTGCAATACCACTCAAAGAGCTGAGAAGCTTTGTTAGTTAAAAGATTGGGGGCATGAACTATCGCCCCCTAACCAAAAAGGGGGTCCTGAAAAATGTACGTGAGATAGATTGAGTAGCGCAAATTAATCATTTTATGACCCTACTTACAATTTGCGGCCTTCATCGTTAAGCCTAGCTACGCTGCCGATAGTTTCTGCTTACGGGATGGCAAAGTGTACTTAAAAACCTTGCCTAAGAAACTGCCATACTGCTTAAAGAATCGGCCTGTTTCATAATGTTGACCATACTTTTTACAAATTTTTCTTACTGCTGGTGCCATTTCTGTATAGCGGTGCGCTGGTACGTCAGGAAATAAGTGGTGTTCAATCTGGTGGCTTAAGTGGCCACTCAAGATATGAAACACCTTACCGCCTTCAATGTTGGCCGAGCCATTCATCTGGCGCACATACCACTGGCCACGAGTTTCAGTTTCAAGCACTGCTTTGTCGTACTCATAGGTTTGCGCTTCGCCAGGAAAGTGTCCACACATAATGATCATATTTGACCAAAAATTGCGTATCAAGTTGGCGGCGAAGTTACCGGCCATCACACCTAAAAAGTTAGGGCCAGATAGTAATGGAAAAATCACGTAATCTTTTCCCCACAAACGCGTTGCTTTACGTAGGAATTTACGACCAGTCACGGCAACATGACTCCAAGACTGCTCCCCTTTAACCACACGACCTAACTCAAGCTCGTGCAAGCCAACACCCACATCAAAACCCGAGGCCAGCACAACATTAGTCAACGGGTTTAGCAAGTGATGCGGCTCCCAAGGCTGGTCCTTGCTTACACGTAATACGCCATAACCAACATCTCGATCTTTACCAATAATATTGGTGTAAGTGTGGTGCTCGTAGTTATGGGTGTAACGCCAGCCATCAGAATCGCTCACTGTGTCCCAGTCGTAGGTTTGTGAGTTTAACTTAGGATCATTCATCCAGTCATATTGACCGTGCATCACGTTGTGACCAATCTCCATGTTTTCCATAATTTTGGCGATACTTAGACACAACACTCCCAACGGCCAGGTCACAATAAACATAGGCGGCATAAAGCCAAACCACAGTAATGCACGGCCAGTTAAACCTAGAAATCTTTGAATTTTGATCATGCGCCGGATGTGCTTTGCATCCCGCTCGCCTAGTTGAGTTACATGTTTTTCACGTACAGCGTCTAATTCTGCACCAAACTGGTTAGCCTCTTCTACTGTTAAAATTTTTGTCATCGCTCTTCTCCTAAGCCAAGGTCACGTTGGTCACTGGCGCTGAAATACAGAGCTGAATATATTCTTCACCGCTATCTGACACATTTCCCGTCAGCAGGTTTTTGACCGCTCCGTTAGTTTTTAGGCATTTACATTCGTGGCATACACCGCGCTTACAACCATATTTCGGCGTCTCGCCATTAGCTATTAGACTATCTAATATGCTTTCGCCGGCCCTTAGCTGAATTTGTTTGCCGGTTTTAAGGGTAATTTCGGCATCAACCTCATCTTTAGCACCCATTGGTGGCGCGCCAAAATACTCAAATGACAAACTATCATTTAGGCCTAAGTCATCCCAGTGTTTACGCACGACACTCATAAAGCCAGCTGGACCACATAGAAGTGTGTGCCGCTCTGTGTAATCTGTAACTCTGTTTTGTATTTGTTTGCTACTAAAACGCTCAGGACTATTTTTACTTTTGGAGTTCTCGTAACACCACTGCACTTCAAAATTATCGTACTGTTCAGCCAGTTGGTATAACTGCTTACCAAAAATGCAATCTTCCGGCGTGCGTACATAATGCACAAACTCAATACTGCCTTTATAACCGGCTATCAACAAGGTCGCAACCTGCGAGAACACCGGGGTAATACCACTACCCGCAGTCAACACCAACAACTTGCTGGGTAGCTTATCCGGTAACACAAAGTCCCCCTCAGCAGCATCCAAGCCAATCACATCGCCTACCTGAGCCTGATTGTAAAAATGGTTAGAAACCACACCACCAGTCACTCGCTTGACCGTTATTTGAACTGTTTTATTGGTGGATTTATCAGTGGCTTCGGCTTTCGATGAAGAATAGCGGCGTTTATGAATAACACCGCCAACTTCAACCGCTACACCAATATGTTGCCCAGCAGAAACACCCTGCCAATGCGCATTTGGGCGCAGAACAAAAGTTTTAACGTCATGTGTTTCGTCAATTATATGCACCACCTGTGCCTTCATGGACGTAAGGGACCACAGTGGGTTGATTTTTTCTAAATAGTAACTCAAAGCTTCAGCTTCAAATCCGATACGGGTTGCCGCTCGCGTTAACGGATGATTCAACCATTCAAACTTACCGACACTAGAATGACTGGAAAGGGTTTCAGAAGTATTCATATAAATTCTCAAGTTAGATCTCTACGTAACCGATAGGTCAGCTGAAACCCTAAAAAGAGCTTTCTACTGACTGAATATGCTTATTTACTTTGCGTCAGAAGTTTACATTCGTCAACTTATTTATTAAGTAATGCATAGATATATTTATAAAATCATTCTAACTTGTTGTTTTCACGCTTATTATTTTGTTTACATATGATCACATAAATTACATAAATATCACTAATTACCACTACTAATACCGCTTAAATCCTTTTTTTTGGCTATCTTTGCGATAGAAGGTAAACACGTGTTAACATGAATCCATGAGCATCTCCGACAAAAAAGAAAAATCACGACGTGGTAGCCGCAAAGAGCGTCAAACAGAAGAAACACCAGATCCTACCGGCAAAAGTGGTCGTAGCCGTGGCAATACCCGTCAGCATTTAATTGACGCAGCACTATGCCGAATAGAAGCCGACAAAAACGGCATGGCAGGCATTAGCCTACGCGAAGTCACAAAAGCTGCAGGCGTTAGCCCCACAGCTTTTTACCGCCACTTCTCCGACTTAGAAGAGCTTGGCATGGCGGTACTGGAGGAATCTAGCGACATGTTACGCCGGATGCTGCGCGACGTACGAAAAGCCCCAAACTCGCTGGAGATGATTACCAAATCTACCGATATTTTTTTCCGCTATGTTTTAGAAAACCGCGCCATTTGGTTACTACTCTCTCGTGAGCGAGTGGGTGGGTCGGCTCGTATACGTGCCGCTATTCGCAACCAAGTCAGCTACTTCACAACCGAATTAGCATCTGACCTGCGCCTAATGAATGTATTGCCAAACATGACCCAATCCGACTTACAACGCTTGGCAAACATGGTCATCTCGCTCGCCATTAACCTTGTACCCGACATACTGGACCTTCCACCAGAACAGCCGCGCGCAGCTAAAGAAATGAAAACTGACATGAACAGTCAGTTGGAAATATTGATTCTGGGTGCTGTAAATTGGAAACCCAACTAGGCACTTAAAAACTAGCTAGACAAAAGATCAGTCTCTCTTCCGGCACAGCCAATACCGGACTGTATATTGCATTCATTAGTGCATTTACATGCCTACTGAAAACTTTCTAAATAGTTTTTTTCCTGAATATCTATATCTGGTTAACTGTGGGTACACTCATGACTTATAATACTCTCAACAAGCACTCTGACAAATAAATTCACCCAAACCAATTGCGTCTTCATTTATTAAGTTAAGCTCTAAATCATCCGGCACTATCGAGGTGATTGCTTGTAATCTAATAAGATCTGTCTCTGCAAATTCAGGCAATAGAGCACAAAAAAAGAATCCAATATCAGTCAGGCCTTCAACCACTGAATCTATAGTGACATTATCCAAAGGGATATCAATGTGGGTTATTTTTGGCTGGTATTTCACAATCAAAGCAGACACACTTTCTGCCAAATTAATCCCTGCCTTTTTAGTATATATGTGCAGCACCTCACGCTTGGAACAGTAGTCTGCGTCAATTGGAGCTTCATCAGTGGCTAGATTTTTATTAAGAGACTGTGACGATGTAATCACGGTTCTATCTAGATTCAGTTTTTCATAGAGGCGCTCTATCACTGCATGGTATTTCATGGGTAACACCACTTCCCTATTTGGCACAAGGGATAACGGCTGGTATACAACAGTCGCCGCCAGAGAGCGCAATGGTTTACCAATCAACTCAGGCTCTGTTGTCTCCGACACATAAGCCAACATCACTCCTGTTTCCTTCCCTCCATAGGCTACCGATGCTCGCTGCATTATATGATGTGCTGTTGTTGGATAATGCACATAACCCACATACTTTGCTTGCTTAACAAGGTCATGCAAGGCTATTCCCAACTTTAATAACAATCCCTGGCCACGGGCACCCTTGTCCACTACTGTATTCCCCGTTTCACAGACAATCGATTCCGGATGACGAACAGTAAGCCCCATATGACCAACTATCTGAAGCCCTTTTTCAGCGACCACCGAACATAGCTTTCGATTTGAAATCATCTCAGCCAATGAAGCCGTATCATAAAACACAGATGGACCGTAAGTTTCCCCGTAGCAGCGCCGAATAAGCGCAGTGAGAGCTGGCGCATCTTCCGGCACAAGTCTTCTAATATGAATATCTTTAGTCATGCTTAAGTTTGACCCTATATTGGTGAATACTAATATACTGAATTATATGCACAAACAAGCTTCTCATAAATGCCAATAAAGAACTGTTCTCTGCCAAATAAAATCCCATAACACTACTTAAATAAAGGTATCTCGCTCGAGTTCTTGATAGTGTTTTTTTATCCATATATAACAGCGCTCTAGCTGTTCTTGTTTTTTATCATTTTTTCTAAACACAAAATAATTCTTGTAAGGTATCTCAATCGGCTCAGTCACAGTGGCTAAACGTCCGGTCCTCACCCACTTATTGCAAAGTGGGAAAAGTCCAATAGCAATCCCTAGACCCTCCTCTGCCGCTTTCATTGCACCCAAAAAGCTATCCATAACGAGCATGTTTTTTCCTACAATCCTTTTTACGCCCATGTTATCTGCAACTTTTTGCCAATCATCCTCAGAGCTTCTTGTATGTATAAGTGTGTGGCCTTCAAAATCTTTTACTGAATTTATTGGCTGACTTTCTAGCAAAGAGTGAGAAGCGACCAGAGTCGATTGACAGTTAGACAACAATAGCATCTCCATGCCTTGCAAATTTTCGTCACCAAACCTTACGGCCGCGTCTACCGGCTCCTTTTCAAAATCTATAAGCTCCATGCTAGTTTCCACTCTTAGGTCAATATCAGGATTTAGCGCCCTAAATTCATGCAAATGGGGAATGATCAGTTCAAAGGCAACGAAAGGGATGACGCTTAGCCGAATAGTAGGCTTTGAGAATTGTTGTTGAAAAGCATCATATCCAGACTGGTAACTTGTAAGCGTATTTTCAGCAATTTGCTGAAACGCTAAACCTGATTCTGTTAATACTACCTTTCGCGTTAGTCGCTGGAATAGCTGGATATCGAGATAGGCTTCAAGTTGCTTTACTTGCTGGCTAACTGCTGAAGCCGTAATAGACAACTCTATTGCTGCTTTTTTAAAACTGCTTAAACGTGAAGCCGCTTCAAAAGCGGCTAATAACTGAATGGGGGGTGGTTTTCTATACATAAAAAATTCTAACCAATTAAATTATCACAACGACAATACGCTTAATAAATCAGCTTTACACTTAATTACAGCGCTATGGATTAGCTTATCTTACCTATAAGCAAGAAATCAACGTTTGTCGACTCCGCCTTAAAACCCTACTATCTCAATCAATTAAAAAACAAAAAGAGATTGCAATGAATACTAATCATGAAACTAAAAAAACATCAGTTTGCGTCATAGTTGGTGCGGGATCAGGGAACGGTTTAGCGTTGGCTAAACGGTTTACTGCACAAGGCTCTACGGTCGTATTACTGGCGAGAAATAAAGTTAAACTCGATAAGTTGACCGCAAAAGAAAACTCACTGAAAGCGATACATTCTTATAGCTGTGATGCCACCAACCCTGAAATAGTTAAAGCTGTATTTGATCAAATCTACCTAGAACACGGCATAATCACCACTCTGATATACAACGCTGGAAACGCCGTTTTTGACAGGGTAACTGATGCAAGTATTAAGACTCTAGAGCAAGCCTGGAAGACGAACGTTCAGGGTTTACTGTCTTGTGCACAGCAGGTTATTCCAGCAATGAAAGTATGCTCAGAAAAAGCATCGATTATAGTAATTGGCGCGACAGCTTCCGTTAAAGGGTCGGCAAGCTTTTTATCCTTCAGCTCTGCAAAGGGTGGTCAACGAAATATGGCAGAATCGATGGCAAGAGATTTAGGTCCACAAGGTATTCATGTTGCTTATGTCGTGATTGATGGTGTCATCGATACACCAATGACACGCAGTTTTTTGAAGAATAAAACGGATGACTTTTTTCTATCAGCCGACGCGATCGCCGACACCGTTTTTCACCTGACAAGCCAGGATAAATCGGCATGGACGTTTCAGGCAGACATTAGACCATTAGCAGAGCAATGGTAAAAAAAGATATTAAGGAGCAGAAAATGAACACTAAAACCACGGTATTGCATCAATGGGAAATATCACCTTTTTGTGGAAAGGTACGCCGAATATTGGATGCAAAAAAGATTCCTTACAAAACTAAAAACTACAACGGTGCACTAGTGCCATTAGCGGCCAAACTAACTGGAGTTGGAAAATTGCCGGTTTTAGATATTCATGGCGATAGAATTTCTGACAGCCGCAACATTGCGCACCACCTAGAGGAATTATTTCCTGATAGCACACGATTGATACCAAACGAAGAACTTCAATACGCTGAAATGGCGCGTTATGAAGACTGGGCAGACGCATCACTATACTGGTACAACTTCTATTTCCGCCTAAAATATGATGATGCGTGGTCAAAAACTGCGACCCATTTCTCCCGTGGACGACCTGCCTACGAAAAACCGATTGTAAACCTTGTAGGCCGAAAGAAATTTATGAGACAGCTAGACAGTCAAGGTTTAGGTCGCTACCCAAAACAGATTGTAGAGGAACGCTTCAGAACAATAATTAAACATTTGGATGTCACACTGGGTGACAAAAAATGGCTCGTTGGTGACAACAAATCGTTGGCAGATATTGCCGTCGCTTCTCAGCTGCATGAGATAAAACGAACCAGCCATCTTGCTTCAGAATTAACAGATTTACCATCACTTAATAACTGGCTGAATCGAACTTAATAGAAAAACATAGGCTTAAACTAAATCACCCCAATTAACTAAAAAAGTCACTTTTGGAGTCTACAAACATGCAAGAATTGATGTTAACCGCCCCAGGAAACCTCTCCTGGAAACAAGCTAAAGAACCTCAATTAACGACAACGGGGGCTTTAGTTCGCCCCATTGCTGTGAGCACGTGTGATTTCGACCACCTTATGTGTGCCGGGCATGTTAACTTTCCCCTCCCCCTTGCAATCGGACACGAGTGTGTGGCTGAAGTCATTTCGGTAGGAGGCGACGTAAATACAATTCAGGTAGGCGATCGCGTTGTAGTCTCATTTCAAGTCAGTTGTGGCGTTTGTCACCAATGTAAAGCTGGCCGTAGTGCTAGCTGCGAAGCCGTTCCATGGCTATCAAGTTATGGTCTTGGAGCAGTGAGCGGAAATTGGGGAGGAGCCATGAGCGACATACTTGCAGTAGCTTATGCGGATGCCATGTTATTCCCTATCCCCAAGGACATGAACGCAGCGAGTGCAACGTGCTTATCCTGCAATATGTCTGATGCATACCGCTGTGTAGCGCCGCAGCTGGCTAGACATCCGGAAGCACCGGTAATCATTGTTGCTGGAGCGTTCGATAACATCGCACTATATTCGGCAGGTATTGCCACGACACTGGGCGCTAGTAAGGTTGACATTTATGGTATTAACCCCGCTGCTTACGAAAAGGCTGAAGCCATGGGAGCCAACGTTTTAATTTCAAGCAAAGAGGTGAAAGCTAATCAATACCCGATTGCAGTGGATGCAAGTATGGACATTGAAAAGCTAGGATTAGCGATAAATGCTTGCGCCCCGGCTGGGGAAATAACCTTGAGTACTATGTACCCAGACAAGTCAACACCTATACCACTAATGCAGATGTTCGAAAAATGTCTTAGCTTGACGACAGGGCAGCCAGACTTGAGTA
>Ga0105350_10001954_pt1 | contig 12669 bp, 9 predicted proteins | sample EN1Hudsemesocosm_FD_83506 | JGI IMG/M metagenome (GOLD analysis project Ga0105350, IMG submission 83506) | Methane-oxidizing microbial communities from mesocosms in the Hudson Canyon - EN1E Hudson Canyon | ecosystem: Environmental > Aquatic > Marine > Cold seeps | place: Hudson Canyon... | reverse complement strand
GATGTTTCACATTATTTAGAACCAAAAACAATTTTAGATGACGAAGCCTACAAAAGAGCAACATCAGTTTATTTAGTAGATAGAGTTGTACCTATGTTGCCAGAAATGTTAAGTAATGGTGTATGTTCTCTTAGGCCTTATGAGGAAAAATTAACATTTTCTGCCGTATTTGAGATAAATAAAAAAGCAGAAATTATAGGGCAATGGTTTGGAAGAACGGTTACATATTCTGATCAACGTTTTGCTTACGAGGAAGCTCAATCTATTATAGAAAACTGTAAATTATCTGAAGATATTAAGCCTTATACAATGCCTTCTGATATTTCTATAACTGATAAACAATATATAGTAACACCAGAAATTGTAGAAGCAACTTTAAAATTAGATGAATTGGCTAAAATTCTTCGTAAAAAAAGAATGAAACAAGGAGCCATTTCTTTTGATAGAGTAGAAGTTAAATTCAACCTAGATAAAAATGCAGAACCTGTTGGTGTTTTCTTTAAAACATCTAAAGATGCTAATAAATTAATTGAAGAATTTATGTTATTAGCCAATAGAAAAGTAGCAGAATTTATTGGATCCTCTAAAGGAAAAGCAACTAATAAAACGTTTATTTATAGAGTTCATGACGAACCAGATATCGAAAATCGAGCATCTCTACAAAATATGGTTAGTAAGTTCGGATATAAAATTAATACTGATACTAAAGAATCGACATCTGAATCATTAAACAAATTATTAAATGACGTAAGTGGAAAAGCAGAATCTAATATGATTGAAACGCTAACCATAAGAACCATGTCTAAGGCAGTGTACACAACTCAGAATATTGGTCATTATGGCTTAGCTTTTAACTATTACAGCCATTTTACATCACCAATTAGACGTTATCCAGACGTAATGACTCATAGATTACTTCAACATTATTTAGATGGAGGAGACACACCAAAAGCAATTACGTACGAAGAAAAGTGTAAACATTCTTCTAAAAGAGAAGAATTAGCCTCCAAAGCAGAAAGATCATCGATTAAATATATGCAGGTAAAGTACATGCAAGATCACAAAGACGAGGTTTTTGAAGGAGTAATTACTGGAGTAACAGAATGGGGTATTTATGTGGAAATATCATCTAACAAATGTGAAGGAATGGTTAGAATTAGAGATATAAAAAGCGATTACTATATTTTTGATGAAAAACAATATGCTATTGTTGGGCAGTCTACTAAAAACATGTATCAGCTTGGAGATGAAGTAAATATAAAAGTTAAAAAAACCGATTTAGAACGTAAACATTTAGATTTTAATTTAATTGAAAATTAAAATTGTATTTTATCTACTATAAAACATAAATTCTAGGTTTTTCTTAAGATGAATGTTACTCTCTCTAGAATTAAAAAAAGAATTAAAAAAGTAAGCTTTTTAGCGCTCGATTATAAAAAAGTATTTTTTTAAAACGTCAAGTAAAAAGGTGTTATTAAGAAAATATATAAATAAAATCCTTTTTGTATCTTTGTATCGTTAAATTACAGAACTTATGAATACGTTAAATATATTTTTATTAGGAATGCCAAGTGGAGGCTCTTGGATTATCATTGCTATTGCAATTTTGTTATTATTCGGTGGTAAAAAAATACCAGAGCTTATGAAAGGTTTAGGTGGTGGAATTAAGGAGTTTAAAAAAGCATCTAAAGACGAAGCAAAAGAGGAATTAGAAGATAAAAAATAAGAATTTTATTTTAAAAAGATATTAAAAAAACCCAATCTGTTCAGTCAGATTGGGTTTTTACATAAATACAAGAATTTATTAGTAAATGTTATTTATTTAGTTTTTTAGGTTTCTGATTTTTCATTGCTTCACCAATTTGATTGCTAGCGGTAAAACTTGCAACCATGTCGTTTAACATTTGGCTTCCAGCTTGTGGTGAGTTAGGCAATAATATTAAGTTACTGTTTGTTTCTTGCCCAATAGACTGTAAAGTATCGTAATGCTGAGTAACTACGATTAAAGCAGACGCTTCTTGCGAGTTGATTCCAACTTTATTCAAAACTTCTACAGATTCTTCTAAACCACGTGCAATTTCTCTCCTTTGGTCTGCAATACCTTGTCCTTGTAGACGCTTGCTCTCTGCCTCTGCTTTTGCGCGCTCCACAATTAAAATACGTTGAGCGTCTCCTTCAAATTGAGCTGCTACTTTTTCTCGCTCTGAAGCATTAATACGGTTCATTGCTTCTTTTACCTGAGCATCAGGATCAATATCTGTAACCAATGTTTTTATAATATCGTAACCATAAGTCATCATAGCTTCGTTCAATTCAGTTTTTACAGCGATGGCAACATCATCTTTTTTAACAAAAACATCATCTAGTTTCATTTTCGGAACTTCTGCTCTTACAACATCAAAAACATAAGAAGTTATTTGATCGTGAGGATAATCTAATTTATAAAAAGCATCGTATACTTTTTCTTTAATTACTTTGTATTGAACAGAAACTTTTAGTTTTACAAAAACATCGTCTAGTGTTTTTGTTTCTATAATTACATCTAACTGCTGTATTTTTAAACTCAATCTTCCAGCAATTCTATCTATAAGAGGTATTTTAAAACGCAAACCAGATTGTCTAATCGCATTAAATTTACCAAAGCGTTCTAAAATTGCGGCAGTTTGTTGTTTTACTGTAAAAATGGATGCAAATAGAATCAAAAAAACGAGACCTATTAGAACAGGGTAAAATGTGAACATAGCGTAAATTTTTTAATAATTAATAATTTATTTCTTGTAAATATACTAAAATCTATAAATTATTCCTTTGCATTTCTTTTGGCCTTCTTTTTATATTTTATCCATTTCTTGAATTCTTTGTCAGAAAACAGTTCTTTAAGAGAAGTATCTAAGTTTTTTTCTTTTTCTTTTAAATCATCAGAAAAAGGTTTAAATCGCTTATTTAAAGTTTTTTGAACTTTTTGCATAATAGAAAAATCACCCGTTTTTTGAGCTTCATTCTGGCTTCTTTCTGCATATTTTTCCATTTCTAAAAAAGTAAAACTATTTAGGCGTATCATTTCTTTTAATGATTTATTAAATTTAGAAATGACGATTTTTAATTTTTTTCCTTTTTCGCTTTTTATTTTAACTTTAGTTTTTTTTGCAATTTTATTTGCGTCGTAAACTACAATTCCTAAATATTTTTTTGTTTTAAATTTAACTTTCTCAGCAGGTTGTCTGTTAACTTGTCTTCGCTCAAGAGCCCTTCTTCTTTGACTATCTTCGTACTGAGCATTGATAGAAAAACTGATAAGCAATAAAAAAAAGAAAATAATTTTTTTCATGATTATAATATTAAGATTGCGTTTTCTATTCTTTTTACAGCTTCCTCTTTACCAATCATTTCTATTATATCAAACAAATGAGGACCTTTTAATGCACCAACTAAAGACAATCTTAATGGCTGCATCACTTTACCGAAACCAATTTCTTTTGCAGTAATCCATTCCTTAATAACGGTTTCTGTGTTTATTGAGGAAAAATCTTCGATCGAAGAAACAACAGTAATTAATTCTTTCATTAAATCAGGTGTTCCCTCTTTCCAATTTTTCTTAGAATTTTTTGCATCATATTCTGTTGGAGACTGAAAAAAGAAACTGGACAAATCCCAAAAATCACTAACAAAAACAGCTCTTTCTTTTATTAACGAAACTACTTTTTGGACGAACTCAGGGTTTTTAGAAATTCCTTTTTCTTCAAGAATCGGGAGAAACAAATTTGTCAATTCTGCATCTGATTTTGTCTGCATGTATTGTTGATTGAACCAGCGAGCTTTTTCTGGACTAAATTTTGCTCCAGATTTACTAACGCGTTTTAAGTCAAAAACAGTCACTAATTCTTCTAATGAGAAAATTTCTTGCTCTGATCCAGGATTCCATCCTAAAAAAGCCAACATATTTATAAATCCGTCTGCAAAATAACCTTCCTCTTTATACCCTCTGGAAACTTCTTTTGTGTCCTGGTTTGTGAATTCTAAAGGAAACACTGGAAACCCTAACTTGTCTCCGTCTCTTTTGCTTAGTTTTCCTTTTCCAATAGGTTTTAAAATTAATGGCAAGTGAGCAAATTTTGGAGCTTTCCAATCAAAAGCCTTGTACAACAAAACATGCAACGCCATGGACGGTAGCCATTCTTCACCTCTAATTACATGAGAAATCTCCATCAAATAATCGTCTACAATATTTGCCAAATGATAGGTTGGCATTCCGTCAGATTTAAATAAAATTTTATCATCTAAAACATTGGTATCAATTTTAATTTCTCCCCGGATTTCATCGTGCATAACAAGAGTTTCATCTTGAGGGGATTTGAAACGAATAACATATCTATCGCCTTTTTCTAAACGCCTTTTTACTTCATCATCTGACAAAACTAAAGAGTTTACCAAACGACCTCTTTCTCTATTATGCCAGTTATAAATAAACGTTTTTCCTTTTTCTTCGTGCCCTTTTCTTTCACTATCTAATTGTTCTGCTGTATCAAAAGCATAATATGCACACCCTTTTTCAAGGAGTATATCTGCATATTTTTTGTAGATTTCTTTTCGTTCAGATTGTCTGTATGGACCAAATCTTTCGTTTTTATTAGGACCTTCATCAAAAGGAATGTTAGCCCATTCTAAAGAATTTACAATATACTGCTCTGCATTTGCAACATACCGGGTTTGATCAGTATCTTCTATTCTTAATATAAAAGTTCCATTATGTTTTTTTGCAAATAAATAATTAAATAAAGCTGTTCTTACACCACCAATATGCAAAGGTCCTGTTGGACTAGGTGCAAAACGAACACGTATATTAGATTTCATCTTTTAAATTTTATGAGGATGCAAAGATAGTTTTTAAAAGAGAGAATAGAAATTAGAGAAAAGAAAAAAGGCCTTGGAATATAAAAATTCTAACGCCTTTTTGAACAGTGTTTTTTAAAAGCCTAGAATTTATGATATAGGCCAAAAGTTAAAGCGGCTTGTTGGGCAACATTATTTCCAAAGAAGGCACCGCCAAAACCGGCATTGAGTCCAAAGTTGTCGTTAAATTCATAAATAGCTTTAGCCCCAAAAGAACCATATTCTTGATCGTTGCTATACAAACCTGTTACTAAGTTAGTGCTTGGTAAAACAACATCATCATTTTTAAAAGATTTTACAATGTCTATGAAACCAATAAGCCAAATTCTTTTGGTAATTTTACCTCCATACTCTCCACCAATTTTAAAGTTAGAGCTATAGTCATTCGTTCTAAATGTTCCTCCAATAAACGTTTGTAGATATGCTTTTTTAAAACTTCTTCCAGCTAAAAATAACGGTGTAAAACTCCAAGCATCGTAGCCTGTTCTTATTCCTGTAGCATTGTCAAAACTACCCGTATTTGCTTCTACAGAAAATTGTCCAGAAAGAATCCATCCTTTTTTATAAAAGTTATGTTTTACCCCAACTTCAATATTTCCTAAAGAGGTTTTCGATCCGTTTGTTGTTATTGATTCAGAAGAGACTAGTTCATTTGTTTTTATCAACTTTAAAGGAAGGTTTACAATTAAGGTTGTTTTGTCTGAAAAACCATATTCCCCATACAACTGAAAGGTGTTATCTGTTATTTTTCTCTCTGTGCTATAGTCTGGGTCACCAAACAAAGCATCGTAATTTGCAATGGTTGTGAACGAAAGTTGCGTATAAAAACTTCCTTTTTCTTTTGTCCAAGGACTTTGAGCTAAGAAAGAAATACTGAACAATAAGAAAGATAGTTTGGTTAAATTCTTCATGGGTTTTGATTTTTTATAAATGGTTAGTTGCATGTTTCTTTAAAAACTTACAAATTGTTTTAGCATATATTTACCTTGATTCACTGTAAAAACAGTATTTTTATTAGTTAATTATGGAGGATTACAAAAAAATAGAAAAAAAGTTATATCAATTTACCAGCAAATACTATGTAAATGAATTGATAAAAGGAGGTATTTTATTCTTCACTTTGGGTTTTTTGTATCTGCTCTTTACCTTGTTTATAGAATATTTTTTATGGTTAAAACCATCCGCTAGAACAATTTTATTTTGGGTGTTTATTTTGGTTGAACTATTTTTATTAATTCGATTCATCTTTATACCTGTCTCAAAATTGTTAGGTTTACGAAAAGGAATTTCTTTTTCAGCATCCTCAAAAATTATCGGTTCTCATTTCCCAGAAGTAAAAGACAAACTATTAAACATTTTACAATTAAAAGAAAACGACAGTCAATCTGATTTAATTCTTGCTAGTATTCAACAGAAATCAGCAGCATTACAACCTGTTCCGTTTTTAAAAGCAATTGATTTTAAGAAAAACATAGTTTATTTAAAATATGCTTTGGTTCCTATTTTAATTTGGATAGTAACTTCATTTACAGGCAATAAAAGTATTTTTACAGATAGTTTAGATCGCGTAGTAAATTTCAGAACAGCATACACACCACCAGCATTATTTTCTTTTTTTATAGAGAATAGTAGTTTGGATGTTGTTCAAGGAAAATCGTTTACAATAAAAGTAAAAACCAAAGGCAGTGTTGTGCCCAATGAAGCAAAAATAAACTTTGCTAACCAGCAATATTACATACAAAACAATGGTAATGGTTTGTTCTCCTATACTTTTCAGGACGTTCGTAGCTCTATTGATTTTTTTATTGAATCTAACGGAATACAGTCTCAAAACTATACGATTAATGTTATTGAGATACCTACGATTAAAAACATATCTTTAAGCTTGTCATACCCAAAACATATCGGCAAGAGAAATGAAATAAAAAACAATACAGGAAACTTAACGGTTCCTCAAGGGACCAAAGTTCAATGGAATATTCAAACGTCACAAACAGAGGCTGTGGCATTTATTCACCAGCAAAAAAGAACTTTTTTTACAGAGGTTTCTGAAGGAAATTTTCAGACCACAAAGAGAATTTTAACACCTTTAGACTATACTATAACCTCTTCAAATTCTAGTTTAAAGGATTATGAAAGTTTACAATTTTACATAGATGTTGTTAAAGACGAGCTTCCTTTAATTTCTGTAAAATCAAATATTGATAGTATTTCACGTGGAACAGCTCAATTTGCTGGACAGCTGTCAGACGACTATGGGATAAATAAATTACAGTTGGTCTATTATGATGAAAGGAGTCCGCAAGAACAAAGAACATTCGATCTACAAATTACCAAAGAAAATATTCAAACTTTTTTCTATCAATTTCCAGACGGCTTAGAACTTCAAGAAGGAACTGATTATGAATTGTTTTTTCAAGTTTTTGATAATGATGGCGTAAATGGAAACAAAAAATCAAAAAGTAAAACTTTTAGCTACAGGAAAAAAACAATTAAAGAGATAGACGAAGAATTACTGGAAGAACAAAAAACAACCATTAATAATCTTGAAAATTCAATTCAAAAACAACAAAAACAACAGAAAGAGTTAGCACAAATTCAGCAAGATTTACAGAATAAAAAGAATATTAATTGGAATGATAAACAGAAAGTTCAGAGTTTTATAAAACGCCAAGAACAATATAAAAAAATGATGCAACGTCAAACAGATAAGTTGCAAGAAAATTTAGGAGAAAAAAAAGAAGAAAGTGAGAATCTTCAGAATAAAAAAGAAGCGCTAAAAAAAAGAATTGAAGAACTAAAAAAATTAGATAAACAACAAAAGCTGTTGGATGAAATTCAGAAAATGGCTGAAAAATTAAATAAGGAAGATCTAGTAAAAAAAGCCAAAGAATTAGCCCAGCAAAACAAACAACAAGAAAGAAGTTTAGAAAGAACTTTAGAGCTTGTTAAACGTTTTTATGTTGAGCAAAAAACAATGCAAATTACTAACAAATTAGAAGAACTTTCCAAAACTCAAGATGAATTAGAGAAGAAAGAAGAAAACACATTAGAAGCACAGAAAGAGATAAAAAAAGAGTTTAATTCTATAAAGAAAGAATTGGAAGAGCTTAAGAAGGACAATGAGAAATTAAAAGATCCTATGGAGCTTCCAGACACAGAAGATGAAAAGAAAGCAATTGATAAAGAGCTAAATAAATCTGAAGAGAATTTAAAAAAACAAGACAAACCGTCCGCAAAGAAAAACCAAAAGGAATCATCTAACAAGATGAAAGAAATGAGCGCAAAAATGCAAAAATCCATGATGGAAATGGAAGGAGATTCTATTGAAGAAAACATGGATGATTTGAGGAAAATTTTAGAAAATCTAGTCACTTTTTCCTTCAAACAAGAAAACTTGATGAATGCGTTTGGAGAAATATCAACATCTCATCCGGATTTTGGAAAAGAACTTAAAAAGCAAAATGAGATAAAAACATATTTCGAACATATAGACGATAGTTTGTACGTGCTTTCTATGAGATTGCCAAAAATTTCATCTAAAATTCAAGATGATTTATCATCTACACATTACAATCTCGATCAATCATTAGAAAATTTTTCAGAAAATAGATTTTCCAACGGTATTTCTAATCAACGTTATGTTATGACAGCTGTTAATAATCTTGCAGATTATTTAAGCAATATTTTAAATAGTATGCAAAATGCAATGTCTATGAAAATGGGCAAAGGGAAAAAGGGCAAGGGTAAGGGTTTTAGTTTGCCAGATTTGATTAAAAAACAAGGAGAATTATCTGAAAAGATGAAGGATGGTATGAAGAAAGGTGGTAAAAAAGGCAAGGGAAAAGATGGTAAATCCAGTAAAAATGGCAAACCTAGTAAAAAAGGAGAACAAGGTAAAGATGGTGAGGGAGGCAAATCAGGGAAGTCAGGAGAAAAATCTAATAAGCAAGGAAAGGGTAATGGTACCTCTAACGATGATTTAGATGGAGAATTGTACGAAATTTTTAAGCAACAATCTCAATTAAGACAAGAGCTTCAAAATGCAATTAAAGAAAATGAAAATGGAAAATCTAATGGCAATGCTAAAAAAGCCTTAAAATCCATGGAAGATTTAGAAAATGAAATTTTAGAAAAAGGTTTTAATGCTGGAACACTCCAAAAAATGCAACAATTAAACTATGAGCTGTTAAAACTAGAAAAAGCCTCCTTGGACCAAGGGAAAGATAAAAAACGTACATCAAATACGAATAATAATGAAAATCAAAGAAATAATTCAAAAACACTACAGTTCAAAAAGCAGTTTTATAATCAAATAGAGATATTAAATAGACAATCATTACCTTTGCAGCAAAATTATAAAAAGAAGGTTCGTCAATACTTTTCTGAACCACAGAAAAAGAAAGAATGATTGCATATAATTATGAAACATCTTTTGTCTTAAAAGATGAAAAAAGTATCTCTAGTTGGATTGAAAAATGTATTCTAAATCACAATTTTGAGATTGGTGAAATAAATTATATTTTTTGTGATGATGCGTATTTACTTAAATTAAATATTGAGTTTTTACAACACAATACCCTGACAGATATTATTAGTTTTGATAATACGATTGGTAAATTAATTGGAGGTGATATCTTTATATCTGTTGAAAGAGTTGAAGAGAACGCTAAAGAATTTAATGTTTCTTTCAATGAAGAGTTAAACAGGGTTATGATACACGGTGTTCTTCATTATCTTGGTTATAACGACAAAACCGCACCAGAAAAAAAAGTAATGCGAAATAAAGAGAATGAGTTATTATTAACCATAAATGATTGATTGTTAACGTTTTATTAATGACGTTTCACGTGAAACTATAAAAATGAGTTTATTTTCAACAAATTTTGATGTTATTGTTGTAGGAGGAGGTCACGCAGGTAGTGAGGCTGCTGCAGCAAGTGCTAATATGGGTGCCCATACCTTGTTAATTACAATGAACCTGCAAAATATTGCGCAAATGAGTTGTAACCCTGCAATGGGAGGAATTGCAAAAGGCCAAATACTTAGAGAAATTGATGCGCTAGGTGGTTACAGTGCTGTTGTGACGGATAAAACCGCTATTCAATTTAAAATGTTGAATAAATCTAAAGGCCCTGCAATGTGGAGCCCAAGGGCACAGTCTGATAGAATGCAATTTGCAGAATGTTGGAGAACGATGTTAGAGGAAACGGATAATGTAGATTTTTATCAAGACTCTGTAAATGGTTTGTTGTTCGATGGCAATAAAATTGTAGGTGTTAAAACAGCTTTAGGTTTAGAGATAAAAGCAAAGACAGTTATCATAACAGCAGGAACATTTCTAAATGGATTAATTCATATAGGAGAAAAAACTTTTGGAGGAGGTAGGGCAGGCGAAGGGGCCTCAACTGGAATTACAGAAGATTTGGTTGCAAAAGGATTTGATTCTGGTCGAATGAAAACAGGCACACCTCCAAGGGTAGATAGTCGTTCTTTAGATTATTCGAAAATGACAGAACAGCCAGGAGATACAATCACTGAAAAATTTTCTTATTTACCGTCTACAAGTGCTCTAAAAAAACAAAGATCTTGTTATTTAACATATACCAATAAAAAAGTTCACGATATTTTGCGTGAAGGCTTTGATCGTTCACCAATGTTCAATGGTCGTATCAAATCTATCGGTCCTAGGTATTGTCCTTCTGTAGAAGATAAGATTGACCGTTTTGCAGACAAAGAAAGACATCAGGTGTTTGTTGAACCGGAAGGTTGGACGACAGTCGAAATTTATGTAAATGGATTTTCAACATCAATGCCAGAAGACATTCAGGACAAGGCCATTCGTGAAATTGCAGGTTTTGAAAACGTGAAATTTTTACGATATGGATATGCCATTGAGTATGATTTTTTTCAGCCAACTCAGCTAAAACATTCTTTGGAAACAAAACTAATAGAAAATTTATTTTTTGCTGGACAAATAAATGGAACTACGGGCTATGAGGAAGCTGCTGCGCAAGGACTAATGGCAGGTGTAAATGCGGCTTTAAAAATTCAAGGTAAAGAACCTTTTATTCTAAAAAGAAATGAAGCTTATATTGGTGTTCTAATTGATGATTTAATAACAAAAGGAACTGAAGAGCCTTACAGAATGTTTACCTCTCGTGCAGAATACAGAACTTTATTAAGGCAAGACAATGCAGATTTAAGATTAACGCCAATAGGATTTAAATTAGGACTAGCTTCTCAAGAACGATTAGACCGTGTTAAAGCAAAACAAGAAAAAACAAATGTATTAATCAAATTTCTCCAAGAAACGAGTGTAAAGCAAGATGAGATTAATCCTATTTTAAAGGCAAAGAACTTAGCATTGATAAATCAATCTATGAAACTTTACAAGATTGCAGCACGACCACAATTGCAGTTTTCTGATTTTAAAAATCTAAAAAAATTAAACTCTTTTATTGAAGAAAACAATATTGACAAAGAAGTTATAGAGCAGGCGGTAATTCATTTAAAATATTCTGGTTATATAGAGAAAGAAAAAAATAATGCAGATAAATTAAACAGATTAGAGAATGTGAAGATTCCCTCTAATTTTAATTTTAAGAAAGTAAAATCCCTATCCTATGAAGCAATAGAAAAGCTTACCAAAGTTCAGCCAAGTAGTATTTCTCAAGCATCAAGAATAAGTGGTGTTTCACCCAGCGATATTTCTGTATTGTTGGTTTATATGGGGAGATAATTGTAAAGAAAAAAAGAGATGTTCCTTGTGGAACATTGATATGAAAAATAAAAATATGCTGCAAGAAAAAGAACTTTACAAGAGTTTAAAACCTTTTTTAAACTGTAAAGATTTTACAGTTTCTAAAGAAACATATGAAGTAATGATTAATCAAAAATATGATATGTTAGTTACTTCCCCTGTTCCTTCGGACTTAGAAAACTATTACAAAAGTGAAGAATATATATCACATACAGATAGTAAGAAAACACTTTTCGATAAGGCCTATCAAGTAGTAAAAAAGTACGCTCTTAAGAGGAAGGTTTCTTTATTAAATTCTTTTGAAACTGATGAAAAAACAGTTCTAGACATTGGTGCAGGAACAGGAGATTTTTTAAACTCATGTAAAGATAGTAATTGGGAAACTTTTGGTTTAGAACCAAACAAAGATGCTATTAAAATTGCAGCCACAAAAGGAGTTTTTTTAAAAGAAAGACTTTCTGAATTCAAAAACGAAAAGTTTGACGTTATAACTCTTTGGCATGTTTTAGAGCATATAGAAAATTTATCAGATTATATAGAATCACTAAAAAAACTTTTAAAAGAAAAAGGAACCTTGGTTATTGCAGTGCCTAATTATAAAAGCTATGATGCAAAACTATACAGAGAATATTGGGCTGCTTATGATGTACCTAGACACTTATGGCATTTTTCTCAAGATTCAATTTCTAAACTCTTTTCTCAAGTTTCGATGACTGTTACCAAAACAATACCAATGAAGTTTGACGCCTATTATGTTTCACTCTTAAGCGAAAAATATAAATCAGGTAAAATGAGACCATTAAAATCTTTTTGCAATGGGTTTCAGTCAAATGTAAAAGCAAGAAAAACTTCTGAATACTCATCACTGATTTATATTATAAAAAACAGTTAAAAAGCATTTACAAGGTAATTAGAGTGGTTTTTTTAACTCAAGTAACATAGTGTAAGAAATAATTTTTAAAAACCCTTAAAACAACTGTTTTAAGGGTTTTTAAAATAATAAAAACTTATACACT
>Ga0105350_10001951_pt1 | contig 12678 bp, 9 predicted proteins | sample EN1Hudsemesocosm_FD_83506 | JGI IMG/M metagenome (GOLD analysis project Ga0105350, IMG submission 83506) | Methane-oxidizing microbial communities from mesocosms in the Hudson Canyon - EN1E Hudson Canyon | ecosystem: Environmental > Aquatic > Marine > Cold seeps | place: Hudson Canyon... | reverse complement strand
TACGTGGGAGGTGTCGGCCTCGTTCAGGTGGGTGGCCACCGCGGCTGCGGCCTCGGAGGGCCCGAATCCGCCGGCGTAGCGGCCGGTGGCCATGGACTCGCGTTCGCTGCCGTACATCTCGGACCCGTCGGTCGCCACCGTGACGATGGCGTCATCCGGCCCCAGGTCCAGTTCCCTTGCAGTTTTGATTGAAGCCACTACGTTGCAGATGCTGGAAAGGCCGAAGTGGCGGAGTGTGTCGATGACTGCGCCGTCCACGCCCAACGAGGCGATGTGGGCCAGCCCCTCGAAGGTGCCGAAAGCCATCCCCAGCTCGTCACAGGCCGAGTCCGAGACGCCGACGATGACGTCCGTGTTGGTGACGTTGTGGATCAGGGGGATGTGCTTGTCGCCGATTCCCTGGATGTTGTGTTCGCCGAATCCGTTGTAGAGCATCGTCGGGCATTCCAGGGCCTCGACCGCGGCGATCCTGGCTCCGTGGTCGGCCTTGAGGCGTTCACCGGCTGCCAGCGTCCCCGACGAGCCCGAAGCGGCGACGAAGGCTGCCAGGCGTAGGCCGGGGCGCAGAGCTGCGTGGTGCAGGTAGAGGTGCTCCAGGGCCCGGCCGGTCACCTCGTGGTGGCCCACGTAGTTGGCGAACTCGGTGAACTGGTTCAGGATGAAGTTGCCGGGGTCCTTTTCCAACTCGTCGCAGGCGTCGTAGATCTCTTTGACGTTGCTCTCCGAGCCGGTGGTGCGGATCACGTCGTCAGGGTCGGCAATCCATTCGTCCAGCCACTCGAAGCGTTCCCGGCTCATGTTCTCCGGGAGCACGGCGACGCCCCGGCAGCCCATGAGGCGCGAGATGGCGACACCACCGCGGGCGAAGTTGCCGGTCGACGGCCAGATTGCCCGGTGCAACGTTGGGTCGTACTCGCCGGTGAGGATCCGCGGAACCAGGCAGGAGTAGGCGGCCAGGACCTTGTGGGCGCCGATCATCGGGAACCGGTTGCCGAACGCCACGATGATCGGCGCCGGCACGCCGGTCAGTTCCGGTGGGAGCACCACGTGTTCCGGTACGTCCGTGAAGCCGCCGTGCAGGTCGTTGTACCAGTGCACGCGAAACAGGTTCAGGGCGTCGGCGGCGTTGCGGTCGACGCCCGTCAGGGATGAGCGGATGCTGCCCGGGATCCTGGATGGGTCTGCAAGTTGGGCGAAGGTGGGTAAGACGATGCCCTGTTCCCGGAACCTGTCGACGCTGCGCTGGTAGCGGTCACTGTCGACCAGCTCGGTGGACAATCCGAAGGTGGTGGCATTGAAGGTGGAGGCGTCGAAGGTGGGCGCTGTGAAGGCGCCGATTCCGGAGGCGCTGGGTGTACTCATGTGTGAAGGCTACCCACTGGCCACCGGCCACATTGACAAAATGTTGACTCGAGGTGGTGGCCGCCTACGCCACCCGGAGGCGTCTGCCCACCCCGATCCGGCGTGGGTCGTGGCGGGTGTCACACGCCACGTTGGGTGCCGCGGAATTCGGGCCCCGCGATGCAAGGCTGTGCCCCGTGATTCGCCTGATGCTGAATGCCATGGTGACGCTCGGCGTCATTGGAGTGGTGGTGGTGTTTGTCGCGCGCGTGGCCGAACCGTCGGTGCGGCCGGTTCTGTACCCGGTCTCAGCCTCATCGGCGATGTCTACCTCGTCCACGGCCGTCGAGGCTGCGCAAACGTCGTCGGTCGACACCTCCTCGACGACTCCACCTGTGGCCACCACGCTCGCCGCTACTACAACCGTGCCGACGACCACGACCACGACGGTGGTTCCGGTGGACGAGGTGGCGGTGCTGACGGCCTCCTATGCGTGGGGGCGTAGCACGGACGCCGTCGTGCTGCAGCGGGTGCTGGGCATCGAGGCCGACGGCTGGTACGGGCCGGCGACCCGGGTGGCGCACATCGCCGAGAACGAGGCACGCGGCCTCCCGGTCGACGCCGTGGCGACGGCACCCACCACGACCACGACGGTGGCACCCACGACCACGGTTCCGCCCACCACAACGGTTCCACCCACAACCACGGTGCCGACGACCACCACAGCGGCCGCGCCGACGACCACCACAGCGGCCGCGCCGACGACCACGGTTGTGCCACCCAGCACCACAGCGGGAATGTTTGGAAACCTCGGAGCCCAGTTGATGGCCCAGTTGCTGGGCCAGCCGTGCATAGCCGACGGTGACCTGAGCGACTGCGGTCCCGAGGTGGACGCCCTGGTGAGGGGGCTCGTGGGCTGAGCCCAGCTCGGCGTTCCCGACCGGAGGCCCGCCACCCCGGTTGAGTAGCGAACACTTGTTCGATACTGTCCCTGGATGGGCTGGTCCGGTTCCCGGATGTCGTGGCGTGAGTTGGAGGGCCGTCTCTCCGACCGCCCGTTCGATCCAGCCCCCGATCGGACACCGCTCCCGGTGGGGCGATCCGGGTCCGTGGAACCGTCGTCCGGTGCAGTACCGGGAGGAGGGGTCCCCTACGCGGAGCTGCACTGTCATTCCCACTTCAGCTTCCTGGACGGGGCCTCGTCGCCCGACGAGCTGGTGGCCGAAGCCGTGCGCTTGGGGCTCACTGCCCTGGCGCTCACCGACCACGATGGCTTCTACGGGGTGGTGCGGTTCGCCGAGGCGGCCCGGGAGCACGGCCTGCCGACGGTCTTCGGCAGCGAGCTGTCGTTGGACGCGTCGACGCCTCGTAGCGCCGTCCCGGACCCGTCTTCCACCCACCTGCTGGTGCTGGCCGACGACCCGGCCGGCTACGCCCTGCTGGGCACCGCCATATCGGAATCCCAACTGGCGGGCACCAAGGGCCACCCCAGGCTCTCGCTGGACCGGCTCACCGACCTGGCCGGAACGGATCCCCACTGGACGGTCCTCACCGGATGCCGGAAGGGCGCCGTCCCGGTAGCCCTACAGAGCGATGGACCGGCGGCGGCACGACGGGTCCTGGACGACCTGGTGGAACGGTTCGGCCGCCACCGGGTGGTGGTCGAGATCTGGGACCACGGGTACCCGCTGGACGCCGAGCGGAACGACGCCCTGGCCCGGCTGTCCGTGGATGCTGGCCTGGACTTGGTGGCCACCAACAACGTCCACTACCACCGCCCGGCCCGCCGTCGCCTGGCCACCGCTATGGCGGCGTTGAGGGCCCGCCGATCCATGGAGGAACTGGATGGCTGGCTTCCGCCCACGGGATCGGCCCACCTGCGTTCCGGGGTGGAGCAGGCCCGCCGCTTCGCACGGTGGCCGTCTGCAGTGGCGAGCGCCGCCGATCTGGGTGCCCGGTGTGCCTTCGACCTTCGCCTGGTGGCTCCGGGCTTGCCGCCCTACCCGTGCCCCGATGGGCTGGACGAGATGTCCCTCCTGCGCCGGCTGGCCGATGATGGGGCCACCGGCCGCTACGGAGAGCGCACCTCCGAACGCGTCGCCGGGGCATGGGCCCAGATCGACCGGGAGCTGGACGTCATTGCCGGCCTCGGATTCCCCGGCTATTTCCTCGTGGTGTGGGACATCGTGGAGTTCTGCCGGCGAGAGGGGATTCTCTGCCAGGGACGGGGGTCGGCGGCCAACTCGGCCGTCTGCTACGCGCTGGGCATCACCAACGCCGACGCGGTGGGCCTTGGCCTGCTGTTCGAGCGGTTCCTCTCCCCGGAGCGAGACGGGCCGCCTGATATAGACCTCGACATTGAGAGCGGTCGTCGGGAGGAGGTCATCCAGTACGTGTACGGCCGCTACGGCCGTAGGCATACCGCCCAGGTGGCCAACGTCATCACGTACCGGGCCCGTTCGGCGGTACGCGACGCGGCCCGGGCGCTGGGATACGCCCCGGGCCTCCAGGACGCCTTCGCCAAGGGCCTGGAGCGTCGGCTGTCGCCCGCGGCGTCGACGAACGGTGGCGGTGAGGCCCCGGCCGGGATTCCAGCCGACGTGGCCACCCTGGCCGAGGAGTTGTGCGACGCCCCCAGGCACCTCGGTATCCACTCCGGCGGCATGGTCATCTGCGACCGGCCGATGGCCGAGGTGTGCCCGGTCGAGTGGGGGCGCCTGGCGAACCGCAGCGTCCTGCAGTGGGACAAGGAGGACTGTGCCGCCGTGGGGCTAGTCAAGTTCGACCTGCTGGGGCTGGGCATGCTCAGCGCCCTGCACCACACCCTGGACCTGGTGGCCGCCCACGAGGGAAGCCAGGTCGACCTGTCACGCCTGGAGCAGGACGATGCCGTCTACGACATGATCTGCGCCGCCGACACCATCGGGGTGTTCCAGATCGAGAGCCGGGCCCAGATGGCGACCCTGCCCCGGTTGCGGCCCCGCTGCTTTCATGACCTGGTGGTCGAGATCGCCCTCATTCGGCCCGGTCCGATCCAGAGTGGGTCGGTCCATCCCTACATCAGGCGCAGGAACGGGCAGGAGGAGGTTACCTACCTCCACCCGTCGTGTGAGGACGCCCTGGCGGGAACCCTCGGCATCCCGCTGTTCCAGGAGCAGCTCATGCGCCTCTCGATGGACGTCGCCGGATTCACCGCCGGTGAAGCCGACAGGCTTCGACAGGCCATGGGGTCCAAGCGCAGCCACGCCCGCATGGAGGCCCTCCACCAGCGCTTCCTGGACGGGGCGGGGGAGCGCGGGGTCCCGTCCAACATCGCCGGGCAGGTCTGGCAGAAGCTGGCCGCCTTCGCCGACTACGGGTTCCCGGAGAGCCACGCCGTGTCGTTCGCACACCTCGTGTACGCCAGTTCCTGGTTGAAGTTCCACCACCCGGCGGCGTTCTGCGCCGGGCTCCTGAATGCCCAGCCCATGGGCTTCTACTCGCCGCACACCCTGGTCCAGGATGCCCGTCGCCACGGCGTGGAGGTCCGCACCCCGGACCTGAACAGGTCGGGGGCCGATGCCACCCTCGAGCAGCGTTCCGCCGGCCCGGCCATCCGGATGGGCATCGGGTCGGTTCGTGGAATCGGAGGAGACCTTGCCGCTGCCATCGCCGCCGGCCGGCCGTACACGTCGATCGAGGACCTCCAGCGGCGGGTGGATCCCGGCCGCCCGGTCATGGAGGCCCTGGCCACCGCCGGGGCGTTCGCCGGCTTCGACGTGGATCGGAGGGAGGCACTGTGGGTGGCGGGGGCGTTGGCCGCCACCGGACCAGACCACCTACCCGGGGTGGCCACAGGCATCCAGCCCCCGCCGCTGCCGCCCATGGACGTCCGGGAGGTGGCGCGTGCGGATCTGTGGGCCACCGGGGTGTCTCCCGAGGGGCATCCCACCCGGTTCATCCGCCACCGCCTGGAGGCCGAGGGCGTGACCACGGCGGTGGACCTGCGGTCGGTGCGTGACGGGGACCGGGTGAGGGTGGCAGGGGTGGTCACCCACAGGCAGCGCCCCCACAGCGCCGGTGGGGTGACGTTCCTGAACCTGGAGGACGAGACCGGGCTGGTGAACGTGGTGGTTTCGAAGGGTTGCTGGGTCCGCTACCGCGACGTTGCGGTAGCGGCATCGGCGTTGCTCGTACGGGGTCGGGTGGAGGCCTGCGAGGGAGTGGTCAACGTGGTGGCGGAGCACCTTGCTCCCCTCGGGGTCCGACCACCGGCCCGTTCCCGGGACTTCCGTTGAGTCCGGCCGACGCCGCTACGGGTCGCCGCCGGGAATGACCCGGTCGACGGAGCGGCGGTCCAGCACAATGGTGCAATGCGTTCCGCCCAGCGTCTCCACGCGGCCGTCCCCTCGGCCGATGTGCGCCAGCGGATCGGGGCGCTCTCCATAGGGGTGCTGGCCGCATCCGCCGGTGGCATGGTCCTGGCTGCCTCGGAGGGGACGTTGGCCGAGCTGCCAGGCCTCCTCCTCCTCGTGCCGGGTGCTATTGCATTGCGGGGCAACGTGTTCGGGGCCATGGGGAGTCGCCTGGGAACCGCCGTGCATGCAGGGACCTTCCGACTCTCTGCCCGACTCGATGGTGTGGTCGGGCAGAACCTGGTCGGGGCTGCCGCCCTGAGCGTGGTGCTGAGTGCGGCCCTCGGCCTGATGGCCAGCGGCACGGCCATCGTGTTCGGCGTCGCCCCGACGATGACCCTGGCCGACTTCGTCGTCGTGTCGACCTTGGGAGGACTGCTGGCCTCGATCCTGGTCGGAGCGGTGACCCTCGCCCTGGCCGCCGGATCGGTCCGCTTCGGCTGGGACCTGGACAACGTCCTTGCGCCGCTGGTATCCACCCTCGGCGACCTGGCCACTGTGCCGGCCCTCGTCCTTGCAGCCGGTCTGGCCGGCCACTCCGGGTTCACCGAGGTGCTGGGCGGAGGCTTGGGAGCGGCGGCCGTCGTGGTTCTGGTGGCGGCATGGCGCTCCCCCCTGGTCGACGCCAGGCGCATCGTCCGACAGTCGTTGCCGGTGCTGGCCGCAGCCGGGGTGCTCGACCTGGTCGCTGGCGTGACGGTCGAGGGGCGCCTGGACGACCTGCTGGCCGCCGAGGCGATGCTCATCCTGCTTCCGGCCTTCCTGGGAACGGCGGGCGCCCTCGGGGGGATCCTCTCGAGTCGTCTCTCCACTCAGTTCCACCTGGGCCTGGACGACGCCACCCCTCTGCCGTCACGGTCCAGCCTGCGCGAGGTCCGGTCGCTGGCCCTCCTCGCCCTTCCTGTGTTCGCCTTCTGCGCCGTGGTCGCCCAGTTGGCTTCGGTGGCCACGGGCCAGACCACTCCCGGGATCGGGGACCTGGTCGCCGTGGTCCTGATGGCGGGCCTGGTGGCCACGGTGCTGGTCGTCCTCGTGGCGTACTACACGACAATGGCCGCCTACCGGTACGGCCTGGACCCGGACACCTACGGCATCCCGGTGGTGATGTCGGCCCTCGACCTCGTCGGGGCGTTCACCCTCGTCCTGGCCATGGTGGCCGTGGGGGTGGCATGACCGTGCCATCCGGACGCCATTTCGCAACCCTCCACGAACGTCGGACGGTCGGGAATACCATTCACCCACTACATCTAGCGAGGATCTGATGGACGAGAGACCCCGCAATCTGCGGGCCATGCTGGCCGAGGCTAAGGACACCTCCGAGCTGATGGTCGACCTGGCGTACGCGTCGGTCTACTTCGGCGACCCAGACATGGCCGAAGAGGTCGACGAGTTGGAGCAGCAGATGAGCGAGCTCGTCCATGACATGCGGGCAGTGTGCGTGATGGCCGCCCGCAGCCCCAGGGAGGCCGAGGGAATGTCGTCGGTGCTCCAAGTGGTGTCCGCCATCGAGCGCATGGCCAATGACGCCGTGGACATCGCCCGGATCGTTACCCATCGCCTCGGAATCCCCCAGCAGCTCGTCGCCGACCTCTCTGACGCTGAGGAGGTGTCGCACCGTGTACTGGTTAGCGACGGCTCCCACATGGCCCACCGGCCGCTTTCGGCCCTCGAGCTGAGAGTTCAGGCCGGAATGCGGGTCATGGCGGTGCGTCGCGGGCGGCAGTGGATCACCGACGTGGACGGAGACACCGTCCTGGTGCCCGGCGACGTGCTGTTCCTGCACGGCTCACCCGATGGAATCACCCGGCTGCGCGAACTGGCGGCTGCTCCGGTCTGGGAACCGCCCCGCCCCGATGGCGGCGAGGCCCTCACCGACCTGGACCGTGCCGTGGACGTGCTGGTCGAGATGAAGAACCTCTCGGAGGCCGCCGTGGGCGTGGCCTACAGCGCGTTGGTCCTGGGAGACAGGGGGCTGGCTGCCGAGGTGGGCCACCTGGAGCAGCGGCTCGACGAGATGAGAGACCACCTTGAGCTCTGGGTACTGCGGGCCGCCGCTGACGGCATGGACCCGTCGTCGCTCCGGGGGTTGCTCCACCTGGCCGAGGCGGCGGAGGACCTTGGTGACCAGGCCCGTGCCATGGTCTGGCTGGTCGAGGAGGGCGAGGAACTCCACCCGATCCTCGGCATCGCTCTGGGCGAAGCGGACGAGGTGGCTGTCCGGTTCCCCGTCGCCGAGGGATCCACCGTGGACGGCTCGACGTTGAAGGACCTCCAGCTGAACATTGAGCCGGGGTTCACGGTGCTGGCGATCCGGCGGGGTGGTGGCTACGTCTACCGGCCGCGTGGGCCGGTACGGCTCGCCGCCGGCGACGAGCTGATCGCCAGTGGTCCCGAGGAGGGCCAGGTCCTCCTGGCCGCCATGTGCGGCTGGGAACTCGTCGAGGACGAGGGTGGCGAGGACCAACTGGTACCCGTCGGCTAGGTGACCGGCTCGTCCGGCCTGTGATCAGTCAGCCTGCGCCGGGTCGTCCACGGGTGCTGATGGCGCTTCCGACTCTCCTCCGGCGTCTGGGGCCTCACCGGTGAATAGTTCGGCTATGGCTCCCAACGAACCCAGGGTGGCGCTCAGGTCCGCCGGCAGGAAGATCTTGGTGGCCCGTCCGTCGGCGACGGTCCCGAGGGCCTCCAGGTACTTGATGGCCAGCAGGTCAGGCGTGGGATTGCCATCGTGGATGGCCCCGTAGACACTTCTCACAGCCTCGGCCTCGCCTTCGGCCACCGTCAGCTGCCGGTAGCGCTCGGCGTCGGCCACGGCCCGGATGGCCGAGGCCTCGCCCTCGGCCTCCAGGATCGCTTGTTGCCGGATCGCCTCGGCGCCCAGGATCACGGCCTGCTTGTCACCCTCGGCCCGGGTGATTGCCGCCTCGCGGGTGCCGTCGGCCTCCAGGACCACGGCACGCCGGGTCCGCTCGGCCTTCATCTGCTCGTGCATGGCGTTCATCACGTCGACCGGCGGGTCGATCCGCTGGATCTCGACGCGGACCACCCGGACGCCCCACTTGTCGGTGGCGTCGTCGAGTACCTGGCGCATGGTGACGTTGACGTTGTCCCGTGAGGTGAGGGCGTTGTCCAGGCTCATATCGCCGATCACGTTGCGGAGGTTCGTCTGTGCCAACTTCGTGATGGCCATGAGGAAGTTGGCCACGTTGTAGATGAGTCGCTGGGGGTCGGTGGGTTCGTAGTAGATGACGGCATCGACGGTGACGGTCACGTTGTCCTTGGTTATGACCTCCTGCGGTGGCACGTCCACGACCTGCTCCCGCATGTCGACGCGTGTGATGGACTGGATCACCGGGATGATCAACTTCAGTCCCGGTCCGACGGAGGCCTTGTAGCGACCCAACTGTTCGACGATGCCCTGCTGGTACGGCCGGACGATCTTGATGCCTGCCGCGGCGAACACGAACAAGACGAAGGCGATGACGATGAGGACTATCACTGCTGCCATGGACCGGACTCCTCAGGTGGTTGGTTCGATCATCTCGTCGGGTGCTCAGTCCGTGCGCTGTACCACGGCCCGGGCGCCCTCGATCAGGACCACCCGGACGGGGGTTCCGGCGGGTAGGTGGTCGCCTTCGGAGGTTTCGGCGTGCCATTCCTCGCGGCCGATGCGGACAGTTCCCATCCGTTCCGGGTCCGGGGAGAGGTCCGTGACCACGACGCCGGTCTCGCCGACGAGGCGTCCGGCACCTACGCCGATCGGGTTGCCGCCGCGTTCCATCCGCCTGGCCATGGGTCGCATGGCGCCGAACGAGGCGACGGATACCAGCACGAAGGCCAGCCACTGCCAGACAGGATCGGTGCCGGTGAAGGCGACGGCTGTGGCGGCTGTGGCTCCGACCCCGAACGGCAGGAGGAAGAAGGCGCCGGTCATGGCGATCTCGCCCACCACGAAAGTGGCAGCGGCGACCAGCCAGATCCAGCGCCAGACTTCGGGATCCATGCTCGTGCTCCTCGGTTCTCGTCGGAACGGCACTTCCGGGAGGCTCGCCGTCCAGTATCGGCAATGTACTACGGAGGTCGGTAATGGTGTCCGCGTCGGACGTGGTGCCACCGGCTATGCGGATACGGTTTCGGATCGTGCCAGCAGTTTCCCCTGATGCCCCACTGCGCCTGCTGACGGTCCACGCCCACCCGGACGACGAGGCCTCGAAGGGAGCGGCGACGGTCGCCTGCCTGAACGCCCAGGGAGTGCACTGTGTGCTGGTGTGCTGCACCGGCGGCGAAGCGGGCGACATCCTGAACCCGGAGATGGACCGGCCCGACGTCCGTGGCGACCTGGCTGCGGTCCGGGAGTCCGAGTTGGCCCAGGCAGCGGCGATCATCGGATACGACGAGGTCGTGATGCTCGGCTACAGGGACTCGGGAATGAAGGACTCGGAAGCCAACACCCACCAGGGGGCGTTCGCCAATGCCGACCCGGACGAGGCAATCGGTCGCCTGGTGGCGATCATCCGGCGGGTCCGACCCCAGGTCATCGTCACCTACCCGGACGCCCGGGGCGAGTACGACCATCCCGACCACGTGCAGGTGCACGACATGACGGTGCCGGCCTTCCATGCCGCAGGAGATCCCGATCGGTACCCGGATGCGGGTCCGGCCTGGCAGCCATCCAAGCTGTACTACACGATGTGGTCGCGGGCCCGGATCGCCGGCCGGCACGCCAAGTTCCTGGAGCTCGGGATCGACTCGCCGTACGACGACTGGTGGTTCGAGCGACCTTCCCGTGACCACCTACTGACCACGAAGGTGCCGGTCGCCGAGCACTGGGACGTGGGGATTCAGGCGCTGCGGGCCCATGCCACGCAGATAGACCCGGCATCGCCGTTCTGGTTCGGCCTCCCGGACGACGTGGCCAGGACCATCTATCCGTTCGACGACTACCGCCTGGAGTTCAGCCACGTCGGTAGTCCCGCCGAAGGGGATCTGGAGGACGACCTGTTCGCCGGGTTGCGTGGAGCCACCACGGTCGCCGACTGATGGACGACCTGTCGTTCCTCTCGGATGAGTGGCTGGAGGCTCTGGGTGAGGCCGGTGCCGCACTGCCCGGTCGGTCGGGAGTGGACGGCGTGGTGAGGTTCGTGGTGACCTCCACCCCGCACGGAAAGGTCCAGTTCCGGCTGGTGATCGTCGACGGTCGTGTCGCCGAGCTGCTCCCCGGCCGGGATGGCGAGGCCGAGGCCACCGTGACCTGGAAGTACGCCGATGCCGTGGCCCAGTTCAGCGGCGACCTGAATCCCGACGTGGCCTACATGACCGGTCGGTGCAAGGTGGAGGGCGACTACGCCCGCTACGTGTTCGACCTGCGGCCGGTATTCGGTAGCGGGGAGTGGACCGAGGTGCTTCGGGACCTGGCGTCCAAAAGCGAATTCTGAGTCGGGTTCAGCCGGCCCGTTGGATCTCTCGGAGGTCCCTCCAACTCACCAGGGTGACCTGTCCACGGTCCAGGTCGGCGCGGAGTTCACTGTTGCCGCAGGCCAGGTCCCTGTGGTCCACCCGTCGGCCCCACTCGTCGCAGATCGCCCGGAGTTCGGGCGTATCGGCGGCCGGTTCGATCACGATCTCGGTGACGCCCGGCTGGAGGTCCATTGCCTCGCGCTCCAGGGCCGCCGGGTCCGCCAGTCGTCGCATCCGATGGTGGTCCACGGTCAGGACGCCCTCTTCGGCGGCCAGCGCCCGGAACGGAAACCCCGCCGAGGACTCCGCGGTGCCGCCCTCCAGGCGGATGGGAAGGCCGAAGTCGAGGGCAAGCTCAAGGTAGACGTCGAAGAACTCCGGTCGGTTCTGGAGTGCGCCGAGATGGGTGCTCAGGTGGCTGACGTCGAAGCCCCACAGGACGGCCCGCTCCAACTGGGCCCGGCACTCGCGACGGGTCTCGTCCAGATCTGCGTGGTTCCAAAGGTCGTCGACGGTGCGCGGGAAACCGCCGTCCCCATCGTGCAGGCTCGGCGCCTGCGTGATGGCCCGCCAGCGGTAGCAGTCCAGTTCGGCGTTCAACGTGAGGTGTACGCCAACCGGCTCCCCCCGGTAGTGGGAGGCGGCGTCCCGGGCCCAGGGCCCCGGGACCATGAGGCCGGCGCCGGTGGCCAGCCCGCTCCTGAGGCAGTCGTAGACGCCGACGTTGGAGGCGTGGCACATCCCCAGCAGGTCGGCGGTGAGGATGAGGAGTCGGTCTCCGGGATTCCGGCCGAGTCGTTCGCCCACGCTGGTCACGGCATGAACGGTACACGTCGGTTCTTCCGGGGTCATCGGAAGACCTCATCGGTCGGTCGTTGCGGCTGGTCCCCTGTCCACCGGGCGACTCGTCGGGCCCTCCCGAGGCGACCATCCACGACAAGGTTCGCACGGGCCCTAACCGCCGAGCTGCTCGTGGGGCGCCCGCAGGCAGACCACAGCCCCGGCCCGGCCGCACGCGCCTGTGCCTAGGTGGCGTTCAGTTCGTGTCGCATTCCGTCATCCAGGTCGATCACCAGGGTGTCGCCGTCCACTACGCCGACAACCGTGCCGAGGCCACTCGCAGGCAGTCCGGTGGTTGTGTAGGCGATGAGGAGGCCTGCCGTCGGCGGTCGCGACTCCACTGCTCTCAGGTATCCGGTCACCGTCTGGTCAGGCTGCCTCGGGAAGGGCCCGATCCGCGCCGCCTACCGGCGCCGCACCTGCCGGATCGTCGTTGCCGGTCGGCTCGTCGCTGCCGGTCGGATCCCGGTCAGTCCAACCGGGCAGGCCTCCGGTGTCGGATCGGCAGGCGGCCAGCACCAGGCGGGCACTGGCAACGCCGGCCAAGCCGATCTCCCGGGTCCGGGCGTCCAACTGATGGGGCGGCCGACGGTAGGAGCGGCGGAAGGCCTGCCCGGCCGGGAACCGTCGGGTGGATCGTCGACCT
>Ga0105350_10001947_pt1 | contig 12698 bp, 11 predicted proteins | sample EN1Hudsemesocosm_FD_83506 | JGI IMG/M metagenome (GOLD analysis project Ga0105350, IMG submission 83506) | Methane-oxidizing microbial communities from mesocosms in the Hudson Canyon - EN1E Hudson Canyon | ecosystem: Environmental > Aquatic > Marine > Cold seeps | place: Hudson Canyon... | reverse complement strand
GGAGACGGCTTATCTTTTTCAGTAAAAGGCTTGGAATTATTATTACCATTAACCCCAATAGAACTCAAAAAAACAAAACGCTTAACCCCTGCTTCTGCAGCCAAACGTGCTAAAATCAAAGTCGCATCGCAATTCATTTTTCTAAATTCTGCCAATGGATCAGAAGCATTATCATGCATCACATGAACACGTGCGGCAGTATGTACCAACACGTCAACACCGTTAAATTCACCTCTCAGAAAACTAGAAGAATAACTCAACGTCAAATCTACCAAGTCACCCACGACTACCTGTTTAACAGCTAAAGGCAATGCCACAGAAGACTGGCGAACAAGTGCCTTAACCTCACAAGCCTTGGACAATAAATCTGCAATTAAAGCCTTGCCCACAAAGCCGGTTGCACCGGTAACCAAAACGTACATTCAATCTTTCCTACTATCTTTAATACGCCATAAATCTAATAAACCATTAAGGTTTGTTTCTAATGGAAACTCAGGACAAAATCCAAATTTGGATTTGGCTTTATCACTAGAAAATGAAACCCGTGAAGCTAACGAATCAATACGTGCCTGAGTCAAAGGAAACTGCGGAAGGACCTTTATAATTATAGAGCTTAAAATTCTAATCATGAATTCCGGAACCACTACACTTGGCTTTTTAACTTTAAAATAAGCTACGAAAGAATTAATGAGATTCACCTGTAATGAATCATCAGAAGCAATAAAAACTTCATTTTTTGAGCGTTCCTTATTATTTACACAGAGTAAAATTAAATTGGCTACATCAAACACATGAACATAAGTAGAAATACTTTTCCTATCCCGAATGTAAAAAAACTTACCTTGTTTAACCATCTTTGCCAAATTACGCAAAGCATCACTTTTCATATTTTCGCCAAATACATTGGTTGGACGAATAATGGTAAATTCAATATTTTCAGTGTTGTTCGTTATTTTTTCTCTAATATAATCATCAGCAAGCGTTTTGGTTTGTTCGTATTCACCAATAGGCTGTTCTTCTGATGCCTCAGTAATGACAACCTCCTTTCCACGATAACGAGTTATGGCACCATAGCACCCCACACTGCTCAGCTGAATAAAATGAGTCTTTTTCGGCATTTTTAATAAAAAATCTACAATGCGTTTAACTAATTTAAAATTAACTTCTCTCATCATTTCAAGGCTATTAAGCTCTCCAACACAATTAATGACCACATCACTATTAAGCAAGAGTTCTGAAAGAGCAGCTTCAGGATCCAACAAATCTAATTTAACCCAGTACAGACGAGCATTAGAATAATGCTCCTTATTTGCTATTTCTCGAGTTACGCATGTAATACTGACATTTTCTACCTCTAACAACTTCTTCAAAACTATGCTACCGACAAAACCTGATGCGCCCAATAATAAAATATTCATTACAAAATAACCTTTTTTCTAGCACTGCTTATTCAGCAATGAAATATACTCTTCTACGAGCAACTGATTAACGACAGTATTCGAAAATTGTGTATTGGCTCTTAATTGTGCTGCAAGTCCCATTTTTTTACGAACTGTATCATTCTCAAGCAGATATAAAATAGCTCCCCTCAACTTATCAATATGTTTAACTTCCACTAAAAAACCGGTACTTCCATCGACGATTGCATCAGACAAGCCGTAAATATTTGAACCAATGGCAGGTAACCCCATTGCAGCAGCCTCAATCACCACGGTGCCAAATCCCTCTCTATAACTAGGAATACATAGCAAGTCAGAAATAGACATATATTTTTCAGGGATGTCTGTATAACCTGTAAATACGATTTTATTCTTAAGATTTGATTTTTCACCTATGCCCAATTCAGATTCAGTTAGCTCTTGTGGTCCGACCATCAATAAATGAACATTAGAATTTTGATTGATTAGCTCTTCAAAGGCTCTAACCAACTCCACAACACCTTTATCCACTACTATACGGCCCACAAAAAGCAAAACCATTGCTCCTAATGGAATGCCTAGTTCAGCTTTATATGCTCTACGATTATCCTCACTGAAACGAGAAGAACTAAAACGTCTAGTATCAACACCTGCAAGGCTTCCTTCACCCAAAACGGAAAGTTTTGTGCTACTTACAATACTTTGATCGATTAAAAACTGTTTTTGAGAATTACTATCGGTGTAACAGTGGGAATTTAACAACCCAATTACTTTATCAGCCGATTTAGCCAAGAAACATTTGGTGCCGTTCAATGTTACCCAAGGCTGTCCCGTAAAGGTGTGTAAGCGGATAGGAATACCCGCTAATTTTCCAGCAACAGCACACAACAAACCAGCCTTTGGTGTCGTTGAATGCACTATCTGAAATTTATTACTTCTAAACACTCGCCAAAGCCTAAAGAGCGCAATAATGTCTTTAACCAAGTTGATGCTTCTAGGGATTTCAATAGAAACATAATTACAGTCATCAATCTCTCTATTTAAAGATGATTCACTTGCGATAACTGTCGCTTTTGCTCCAGAGTTTATCAAATATTGAATCTGGCTATGTAGTTGAGTATCAACAAAAAAAACTACAGTTGAAACCCTTATGATGCCAATTTTATCAAGACCTGTAACTGTAAACAATATAACAACCTTCTCTAAAATTCTACGTAAAACAAACTAATAACAATATTAAAAATTAAGATGCCAATCCAACCAACTCTTTAATGAGTAGATCTGTAAAGTCTACAACTGAACTTGCTGCCATGCCAGTCATAGCTTCCTTCATTTTAAACCTCGATTTATTTTATTAACATAAAACAACTTAGATTTCTCTTGATACACAATAAACATACAGGCAAAAATAACTAAATAGCTCGGCACACGTAAACGAACTGCTGTACCTAAATTATCATTACCTAATACCCAAACAGTGGTATAAATAACAAAAAACACCAGTAAGAAACTCGCAAACTTGGTCATGAATTTTATATTTTTAAAAATATAGAAAAAAGCTAAAATGAATGGAACTGATTCAAGTATAAATACTAGTATGGCATTAAAACTTACGAAAAAAAGACCAAATAACTGTACAAAAAGACTATACAAATAATAAATAATGAACATTAGGGAATCGGTATTTAACAATCCAATTCCTAATGATGAACCACCATGGTTAAAAACATCTTTATCCCTATACAAAAGTATTGGATCGATCAGCCCTGAAGCTTTGGCCAAAACTAATGCCACAAGATACAAAAAGATCCAAGTCCTGATATATCTTTTAGTTTTCAAGAATATAATATAAACGAATGGAGTCAAGGCAAGTGCGGTACCCAAATATGGACGTAACAAAAATAGAAAAAAAGCTAAGCTCAAGAAGACAATAAAATATATACCACCTATCACTCCCCTAGCTTCAAGCATAGTTTTGTAAATCCATAAGGTCAATAAGAATACAGTAAACATAAAAACATCACGATATACATCTATCGTAAGAAAGAAAATAGCCGGATAATACACAATCAAAAAGACGGCACCTGACTTGACTAGTTTGTTTGAGTAATCACGGTCTTTCACCAATTTGTAGTATAAATAGGGCATCAGTGCCACGGAAGTGACAAACAACACATGGCTCAGTAGCTCTCGATTATACAAACCAATCTCATTCAAAAAACGTAAGATTACTGGCCAAAGGTTGACTGCATTATCAACATCGCCTAAAGCATAGGCATTGTAATAGTTTGAATCATTCCCCCCTCCAAAGAGCTGACCTTCGTGAAATAATTTTAAATACAAAAAGAACAATACCTTTAGTACTAGAGAAACCCCAGCTAATAACCAAAGGTTTTTGGGTGATTTTAAAAAATGCATTTAACAATACCCTCTATGATATCGACTGCCGCCAACACCAAGTTCTTTCGCCCGCCCATTTGGTTATTGTTGACCGTGATGAGTTTATGTTCAATGGATTTCCAATCAAATGGGTTGAGTAAATTAGTCTAACTCAGTTATGGCTTTGTGCCGAGGAATAAAGGCTTCGGTAAGGCTAGTTTGAGTTAGTTTTTTCCAAGACATTTTATGTCCCACTGATTGATGCATATTTTAAATATTAGAGGCTTCGTACATCAGAATGTTTTGAATATTTTCAAAGGGATATCGTGAAAATCTCTTATTATTTAAAACTATTTTTGTTTTTAATACCCCTGAGAAAACTCAAAATTCTTTCTTTTTTCACCCCTAGACCTACTAAAAACTTTATTAGAGTTATAAGAAAATATGGTAATAAAGTCATCCCGCCATAACCTTTAAGCACATGCACCGCTCTATTATAATCATTTACAAGATTACTAAGATAAAGCCTTATAACCTGAAATGATCTTACTTTTCTAAATCTTTTAATAGTCTCCGGATCAACTTTTGAGACATGAACATTAATTAAGCTATCTAATACTTCATCCCTATCTTGGGCTTTTTGATGTATTTTTGTTATTGCTTCTATATGCATAAATCCTTTCATATCTGATGAGTTTGAAACACTCTGCTCTCTCTCATATCTGCTATAAAGCAAGTCAGAAATATAAACAATGTCTAAACCAGCATCAATAAATCTTAACCATAAATCCCAATCCTGACATAGGTTGAATCTTTCATCATAGCCACCTATCAAGTTGTATTTGTCCTTACTAAACATTGCGGCGCCATGAGTAAAGGGCACTGCAAAATAAAAGTGGTTTTTCTCAATGACTTTAGCAGTAAATATATGACTGTCTAGCACGGTTGAATCAGCAGCCTTAATATTATTGTTAGCCGCACCACACACTGCAATATTTTTATCATTGAGCATTGATCTTACCTGCTTTTCAATCCTTTCTGGATGTGAAATATCGCCACTACCATGAATCGCAATAAATTCTCCATTAGCGATTTTTTCTACTGCTTTTTTAATAGACTTAGTAAATCCCATATTTTTATGTGTTACTACTTTTACACGTGGATCTGATTCAAAATTTTTTAGTTCTTCTAATGTATTATCAATTGATTCATCATCAACTAATATAATCTCGAGATTTGGATACTTCTGGTCTATCATGCTTTGTACGGACTCATTAACGCAATATCCACGATTATAAAATACAGATATCATTGTTACTAAAGGGTAATCGTTCATTTCATTACTCATTACCGTTTCACTCTTTGTACTTCTGCAACAAGCTGAAAACCTAATTTAATAAAGGTTTTATCTTGAACATATTTTAAAATATCTACAAACTCCACAGCAGTAGCACCGCCGGTATTCACAAAAAAATTGGCATGTTTGGGGGATATTTGTATTCCGCCAATTTGTTTACCTTTTATACCTAGGTCTTCAATAATTTGTCCGGGCGGGCCATATTTTTCGTACATGGCGGGATTACTTTTGAACACGCTACCGCAGTTTGGTTCCTTGCGTGGAAATTTTTTTCTTCGTTCGCTGAGAATGGTGCGCATGGTATGGCGAATTTGTTTTTTATCGCCTTTTTCCAGTTGAAACTTGGCCTCAAGAATAAGCCATTTATTGTTTTGGAAAATCGATTGGCGATAGCCAAATTCACAATCATTAACGGCTATGGATTTGATTTGACCTTGTTCATCTATATAACGCACAGCTATAAGCTTTTGTGCTATAGACTTCCTTTGGCTACCTGCATTCATGTTAACAATGCCGCCAATATTTCCTGGGATGCCAATGGTGTGCTCTAACCCCACCAAGCCTGCTACTTGGGTTTTTCTTGCGACATAGGGCATCCATGCGCCGGCTTGCGCTGTAACAGTATTGTTTTCAACTTTAATTTCTGCAAATTTTTCTGCAAGCTTTATGATGACACCTCGATAGCCTTCATCTGCAAAGAGCAAATTACTACCATGCCCTATGACAAAATAGGACAATTGGTTTTGTGTAGAAAAGTTTAAAGCTTCAATGATCTGTTGCTCGTTTTCAGGCTCAGCGAAGTAATCCGCATTACCGCCGATTTTAAGCGTGCAATGCCGATTGAGGGGTTCATTGGTTTTAATAAAACTTGGCCGATGCATTACATTTTTTCCGCATTTCCGTTTAACTGTTTTAACTTGAACAAGAAATCGTTATAGCCTCTTTCAATCTGCCAAGCCTCTTCTATAATTGTGTGGCCTTCTGCCACCATGCCACACAATGCCAAAGCCGCACCGGCACGTAAGTCTAAGGCTCTAACGGTTGCGCCATGTAAAATACCACCGCTCCCATTAATTTTTAACAGGTTGCCATCTATCTGGTAGTCCAAACCCATTTTTGCCATTTCATCTGCATAGCCGTATCGGCCCGGGAAGCGTAAATCGATAATCCGAGATTCGCCTCTTGCACAAGCCGCATAGGCTGCAAATATGGGTTGCACATCAGAATTTATACCCGGATGCGGACCGGTGCTTATCTCTAACGGATAGCATGTTCCGCCCCGCACAATTATTGAATCGTCACCTTTATAAAACTTTACGCCACTTTCTCTTAAATGTATCATCGATACTTCAAGGTCTTTGGTTGGAAAGTGTTTGATTTCAATATCGCCACCCGTCATCACGGAGGCCACCATCCAAGTAATCGCTTCCATGTTGTCGGGCATAACATTGAAGTGCGTACCTTTTAAACCTTCTACTCCGATAATTTCAATATGCTCTTGACCAAATACACGAATTTTTGCGCCCATACTTGTTAAAAACGCAATTAAATCTAAAATTTCAGGGCGAATGTGTGGATTCCAAACTCGTGTTATACCTTTTGCTAAACAACCGGTAATGATGGCGTTTTCTGTTGCGCCCGTTGAACGGATACTTAAATGAATATCAGCACCAACTAAACCACCATTTGGTGCTTTGGCGCAGAGATTATCGCCCTCTTGCCAAACTTCAGCACCGAGTTTTTTTAACAACATTTCATGCAAATCAAATGTACGATCACCCAGTTTGCAACCACCTGGCAATGGCACCGATCCAAAGCCGGTTTTAGCCGTTAAAGCACCTAAAATAAGCAAGGTATTTCTTATGGAACGGTCATCCCAGGCTAAGACTGATTCTGTTTTTTCTGTTGCATTTATTTGCAGTGTTTCATTATCGATTAAATGGCATTTTTTTCCTAACTTATCCAACATCCCCACATGGATTTGTGCATCTAATAATGAAGAAGGGTAATTATAAAGTGTTACCAATTCGTCCGTTAATAGCGATGCTGCTAATAACCGCAATACACTATTTTTAGCACCTGAGATCGTCACTTGGCCTTCTAGTTTAGATTTTGAAATTTTCAATTTGGTCATTAAACTTCCTTCATAATAATTTTTGCTGGCACACCTACTGCTGTAGCATTATCTGGTACGTCTTTTATAACAACTGCATTTGCACCGATTACACAATTCTTTCCAATACTTACTTTCCCGACAATAACCGCCCCAGAAAATATAACGGTATTACTTCCTATTGATGGATAGTTTTTTACCTTCCAATCACCTCGTCGAGCGCCGCCCAATGTTACATTTTGGTAAATAACAACATTTTCATCAATCTTTACACCTTGGCCAATCACTATGCCAACAGGATGAGGTAATGATAAGCCAGGTGCAATTTGTGCATCTACGTTGATGTAAATACCATATATTTTTTCAATTCGTCTATTGATCAAATTAGAGATAAGCTTCATTTTTTTTTGATTAAAAAATACAGCTAACCTGTATAGCAAAACGGATTTTCCGGAAGCCCCGCCAATGAAAAACATCCTTAAAACTCGTAAAGCTGGGAAGGATTTATCTTTCGAGATTTCTTTTTTTATACATTCTATAAACATTCTTTTCTGATTACCCTAAAAATTGACAACGTAACAATTGCATAGTGAATTGACATCACCAATGAAAATATAATAAGTGTTGTATTTATCGAAAAGCTATAAAAGTATGCAATAGTGAAGACGGTAATAAGCAGAACAGAGCGACGTATGTTAATACTTAAAAACATTCGTTGGTTATTAAAAATAGATAATGCGTTAACAATTGGCGCTGAAACAAATTGAAGCAATAGATAAGTTGCAAGGATACTTGCAAACACCCCAGCTTCACGCCAAGCGCTGCCAAATGTGATTTCGAATATCCAAGGCCCTAAGAAAAAGAGTATAAGAAAGGGTGGGATACTTACTGCAAATAGTTTTAGGGTAATATTTTTGGTTATTTTTAAAATCTTTTGAGGTTTTTTCCGGCCTAATTTGGCAATTTCTGCGTAGTACGCTTGTCCTGTGGTGTGACCAAATAGTGAAACGGGTAAGGCTAAAGCCATTAAGGCCAGTCCAAGTTGACCGGTGGTTTCAGCTCCAAACAGGTATGCACTAAAAAGCAACGGTGCTTGCATGGAAAAAACCAATAAAAACTGCGACGGTAAACGGTATTTTGGGTAATCAGAATACCATCGTAAAAGAAACTGTGTTTTTGTCCAACTTAACTTAGCTCTGTATTTCTTCCATTTGACGGTAAAGATTTTTGCCAGCGAGAGAATGCCGGTTGTTTGTAGAACAATGTGTCCGATTAATAAACCAAGTGGCTTTAGACCTATTAACCCAAGGCCTATTTGTGTTACTGCACCTAATATCGACTGCCAGACTTTCGTTTTCGCTATGGGTTTAAATGCTTTTTCTCGGATCGCCCAACTGTTGAGTATTTCATAAAGACCAGCTCCAAATATAGCAATCGGCAGAAGCCACCAGTATGGATGCAGCTTATCCATTGATAACAGTGACATAATAGGTTCAGCTGCGAAAAAAAGAAATCCTGTTGAAATCAGTGTTATTACGATAAGAAAGATAAAGGAGGCAACCGCAAGATTTAATGCCAAGGCGTCATGACGGGGTAAAGGCAAAGCTACCGCATAACGTAAACTTCCAAGTGGTATTAATAACGCGGCCATTGAGGCAAATACCGCTAATGCACCCATGTCTTCTGGGGCGTATATACGTGTTATAAACGGCATGGACAAAATACCAACGATTTTAGCAAAGCCTGTACCTGTTGCTAAAATCATCATGTTTTTAAAAATACTACGGCTATTGTTCTGACTATCATGAGTACGTTTCATTTACTTTTATTTGTAATATCCTTTATACCATTCCACAAACTTCGCAATCCCATCTTCAATACTAGTTCTTGGTTTAAAGCCTATATCGACAATCAGTTCATCCACATCTGCAAAGGTCACTGGAACATCTCCCGCTTGCATGGGGAGTAAATTTTCTTTGGCTTTTTTGCCGCACGCTGTTTCTATCGCCGTAATAAAACGACGTAGACTGACGGGTTGGTTATTACCGATGTTATAGATTTTGTAAGGGGCCTCTGCCGCAGTGTTGAGTGGTTGGCCGCCTTTAGTCACCTCTGGCAGTTTTTCCATTACGCGGGTAATGCCTTCAACAATATCGTCGATATAGGTAAAGTCGCGTTGCATCTCGCCATTGTTATATACATCAATGGTTTCGCCATTGAGGATTTTTTTAGTAAACGAAAAGTACGCCATATCTGGGCGTCCCATTGGACCGTACACGGTAAAAAACCTTAAACCTGTGGTCGGAATACCATATAGGTGACTGTAGGTATGCGCCATTAATTCATTCGACTTTTTGGTCGCTGCATACAGGCTAATCGGGTAATCCACTCGATCTGTTGTACTAAATGGCTGTTTAATATTCATGCCGTACACAGAACTTGAACTGGCATACACCAAGTGCTTCACTTTGCTATGGCGACAGCCTTCTAAGATATTCACAAAACCTACTAGATTTGAATCTACATAAGCATGCGGATTTTCAATGGAATAGCGTACGCCGGCTTGGGCGCCAAGATTAATGACGATATCAAATTGATTGTCAGTAAATAGTTGCTCTATGCCTTTTCTGTCTGCTAAATCCATTTTGATAAATTGATAATTTTCAGATTTATCGTTTTGATTGAGTATTTCCAAACGATCATGTTTAAGCTGTGGATCATAGTAGTTATTTAGATTATCGATTCCGACAATCCTATGTCCTTGCTTGAGCAAAGCTTGAATGAGGTGGAAACCGATAAAGCCTGCAGAACCTGTAACGAGTATTTTATTCATATTTTTAGTTTAATCTTTCCCGAATAAATCGCGAGTGTAGACTTTGTCTGCCACGTCTTGAATATCATCCATAAGGCGATTAGCAACGATGACATCACTAATCTGTTTAAAATCTTGTAGATCGTTAATTACTTTAGAGTGAAAAAACTCGCTTTCTTCTAAAACGGGCTCGTAGATAACCACTTCAATACCCTTAGCTTTAATGCGTTTCATAATACCTTGAATAGCACTGGCACGGAAATTATCTGAACCTTGTTTCATAATCAGGCGATACATACCAACTACTTTCGGATTACGTTTGATGATTTGGTCAGCGATAAAGTCTTTACGGGTGGTATTCGACTGTACAATGGCTTGTATCAAATTTTGTGGCACGTTGTCGTAATTAGCCAATAACTGCTTAGTATCTTTTGGTAAACAGTAGCCCCCATAGCCAAAGCTAGGGTTATTGTAGTGATTACCAATACGAGGATCGAGGCCGACACCCTCTATTACTTGTTTGGTACTTAGGTCATGAGTTTCACAATAGGAATCTAGCTCATTGAAATAGGAAACTCGCATCGCTAGGTAGGTGTTTGAAAATAGTTTAACCGCTTCAGCTTCTGTGGCATCAGTAAATAACACAGGTATTGCCGCTGCAGGTTTAACTCCACCTTCTACCAATAAATTAGCAAACACTCGGGCCCGCCCGGACTTTTCTCCCACTACAATTCTGGAGGGATAAAGGTTGTCATATAATGCCTTACCTTCTCTAAGAAATTCTGGTGAGAACATAATGTTATCAGTATCGAACTTTTGTTTGACTTGATCGGTGTAGCCCACGGGAACCGTCGACTTTATGACCATAATCGCATTTGGATTAATCGTTAATACATCTTGAATAACCGCTTCAACCGATTTGGTGTTAAACGTATTGGTCTCCGTATCGTAATCGGTGGGGGTCGCAATAATAACAAATTCAGCGTCTTGATACGCTTGGTTCTTGTCTAAAGTTGCCGTCAGATTAAGCATTCTATTAGCTAAAAAATCTTCAATTTCATTATCTGCAATCGGCGATTGTTTATTGTTTAATAAATTAATTTTTTCTGGCAAAATGTCAATCGCCACAACTTGATTATGCTGGGCTAATAATACTGCTAACGAAAGCCCTACGTATCCCGTACCTGCTACTGCTATTTTCATATTTACTCTACTGTCACTGATTTAGCTAAATTTCTCGGTTGATCAACATCGGTACCCTTAATCAGGGCGACATGATAACTAAGCAATTGTAGCAAGATGTTATATGTAATTGGTGCAGTGATCCGTCCGACATTTGTGGTGGCCTTGATAACTTTAAACCCGGCTTCCGAACTAATATCAGATTTTTCATCTTCAAATACGATCATCTGACCACCGCGGGCTTTCACTTCGTGTAGATTTGATTTTAGTTTTTCGAGCAAGTCATCCAGTGGGGCAATAGCGACCACAGGCATATTTTCATCTATCAGTGCTAATGGGCCATGTTTTAATTCGCCTGCTGGATAGGATTCAGCATGGATATAGCTAATTTCTTTTAGCTTCAATGCACCTTCTAGGGCGATGGGGTACATGGTGCCTCTGCCTAAGAAAAGTGCGTGCTGTTTATCGGCAAACAGTTGGGCAATCTCTTCTATTTCTTGTTCGTGGGCCAGGGCGTTTGCTATTAGATTGGGGAGTTTTTGTAGGCCGCTGACAATCATCGCTTCGCGTGTTGGGTTAAGTGTTTGTTTTACTTTGCCAATACTGGTAATTAATAAGGCTAGGGCAACCAGTTGAGTGGTGAATGCTTTGGTGGATGCTACGCCAATTTCTGGACCTGCGTGGGTGAGATAGCTAAGGTCTGATTCTCTCGTTAGGCTACTTTCTGGGACGTTGCAGATGGTTAGGGTTGGGATCTTGCTTGATTGGACTGGATTCCCGTTTTCACGGGAATGACGGGAAACACCTTGAAGTTCACTGGAATAATTAGACGCCTCATCTCGGGAATGTCGGAAGCTTTTTATTTGTTGTAATGCAGCTAGGGTATCTGCTGTTTCGCCTGATTGGCTGATGGTGACAAATAGGGTGTTGTTTTGAATGACTGGGTTTCGGTATCTGAACTCACTGGCGACTTCGACTTGGCAAGGTAGACCAATAATATCTTCTGCCCAATATTTGGCGACTAGGCCTGCGTGGTAGCTGGTACCACAGGCAATAATGTGCAGTTGTTCTATGCTATTAAATATATCCTCTGCTTGTGGTCCAAAACTAGATATAAGTACTTTATCTGATGTAATTCGTCCTTCTAAGGTATCGATCACAGCTTGTGGTTGTTCAAAAATTTCTTTGTGCATGTAGTGGCGATGTTCGCCAAGTTCAACTGCTGTAATACTTAGGCTAGATTGTTTTATTTCTCGTTCTACTTTCTGACCATTCACATCATAAATTTCTATTGACTGACGAGTTAATTTTGCAACATCGCCTTCTTCTAGAAAAATAAAGTTTTGGGTAACAGGTAATAATGCAGATACATCTGATGCGATAAAAAACTCACCGATCCCGACACCAATGACTAATGGACTGCCCTTTCTCGCAGCG
>Ga0105350_10001945_pt1 | contig 12708 bp, 8 predicted proteins | sample EN1Hudsemesocosm_FD_83506 | JGI IMG/M metagenome (GOLD analysis project Ga0105350, IMG submission 83506) | Methane-oxidizing microbial communities from mesocosms in the Hudson Canyon - EN1E Hudson Canyon | ecosystem: Environmental > Aquatic > Marine > Cold seeps | place: Hudson Canyon... | reverse complement strand
TGAATTTTATTCCCCTTCGATAATATTTATATAATTTATTCAAATAAAATCATACTATTAAGAGCTAAACCTAATAAATAGCCTTACAAATTGTGCTATATTAAAATTTGGCAATGTACAATATATGATCACTTAAATGCCTCCGATTTTTCTCAATGCCTTGATTCTCCTATCAATTTTGTGGCTAACAGCGTGCACAAGTGGGGGTAGTTATGCGCCCGTAATCGAACGAAAAGCGCGGGTTTTGGTCGTGCCTAAAACGCATTCGGTAGTGAGAGGCGAAACCCTTTTTTCTATCGCTTGGCGTTATGGTCTCGACTTTAAAGGGTTAGGAAGCGCTAACAAAATAAATTCACCTTACCTCATCTACCCCGGACAAAAATTACGTCTTAGATATTCCACTTCCGGCCATAAAAAGACTCCTAATAAAACAGTAAAACAGTCCGTGAACAAGAAAGGGGCCGAGCAATCGGGGTCGACAAAAACAAAAACGACCGGGGGTAGAAGCACAGTGAAAAACGGTTCCCCATCTGCTACAGGGCGTTATCCCTACCGATGGCAATGGCCAATTAAAGGTAAGGTACTGACTTCGTTTAGTTCAGCGAGCGCCGTTCATAAAGGTATTGATATTAAGGGGAAATTGGGGGAGTCTGTACATGCAGCCAACAGTGGCAAAGTTGTCTACGCTGGCAGCGGTTTAGTGGGTTATGGAAAGTTATTGATCATAAAACATAATGAACAATATCTTAGTGCTTATGGTCATAATAATAAGTTATTAGTAAAAGAAGGCGAACTTGTAAAAGTCGGACAACGAATTGCTGAGGTCGGAGATACTGGCACTCATGAAGTGAAACTTCACTTCGAAATTCGTCGAGATGGGAAGCCTGTGAATCCGCTAAAAATATTGAAATAGATTGTTGTAAAGATATGCGAGGCTATTGTCGCTAGAAGGTTTTGTTGTTCTTAAGATTTTAGCTGGTCATTGAAGTACACATAGAGGAACCGGTAATTCACAATTGAGATTGTTGAAGTTGCCGAGTTCTGGAATATTTCACGTGAGACACGATTCATCCATTACAAAACGGATAACGCCTATGCCAACCTATGCGAAAGAGTTAGAAAATTCAGTCATTAGCTCAATAGTCGGGGCTCATACCTTCGATATGGAAGCCGTGGAAGCAATGGCTCCACAATCGAAAGATCTAGCTGCTCTAGAACCCGCTAAAAATGCCAAATTAGGCAAAGCGAAGGTAAAACGTAAAAAAGCGACGGCAGTAGAAAAGAAGCCGGTAGCAAAAAAATCTGCAGCTAAGCCCGCCGCTAAAAAAGCGAAAAAAGATGCTGACTGTGCCGTTGATGGCGTAAAGGCTAAGGCGACGGCAAAAACGAAGCCCAAAGCAAAAGCAACGAAATTAAAGGCGACAGCAAAAGCTGAAAAGCCTATTAAAGCTAAGAAGGCAACCGCCACAAAAACGAAGGCCGCGGCAGCCAAGGTAAAAAGCACAGATCGTTTTCAGAGAACACTGGATGCCACCCAACTGTATCTCAATGAAATTGGTTTTTCTCCATTACTAACTCCCGAAGAGGAAGTCTATTACGCTCGCATGGCGATGCGTGGTGAAGAAGCCGGGCGGAAGCGGATGATCGAAAGCAACTTGCGTTTGGTTGTAAAGATTTCGCGGCGTTACGTCAATCGCGGCTTGTCGCTATTGGATTTAATTGAAGAGGGTAATCTCGGTTTAATTCGTGCGGTTGAGAAGTTTGATCCCGAACGTGGATTCCGTTTTTCAACCTATGCAACCTGGTGGATTCGTCAAACGATCGAACGGGCTATTATGAATCAGACTCGTACTATTCGTCTGCCCATTCATATTGTAAAAGAGCTAAATGTCTGTTTGCGCGCCGCTCGTGAATTAACCCAAAAACTTGATCACGAACCATCGACAGAAGAAATAGCTAAACTTCTAGATAAGCCCGTCACCGATGTTAAGCGGATGCTGGGACTGAATGAGCGTGTCGCTTCTGTCGATACGCCGCTCGGAGCGGAATCTGACAAATCACTGTTGGACACTATTCCCGATGTTCACATATCAGACCCCGCTGAAATGCTGCAAGATGACGATATGCGAGCTAGTATCGGCGAGTGGTTAGAAGAGCTTAGCGAAAAGCAAAGAGAGGTTGTCGCAAGGCGTTTTGGCCTTAGGGGTTATGAAAGCAGTACCTTGGAAGAAGTGGGCCGGGAAATTGGCTTAACGCGGGAACGTGTTCGCCAGATTCAAGTCGAGGCGCTTAAGAGGTTACGCGATATTTTAGAGAAACAGGGATTAAACGGAGAATCAGTCTTTAGCTAATCTCAACAGATTTACCTGAATTTATGTCGATCGAAATAGGGCATAAACAGACAGAGAGGCTACTCGCTGTAGAGTGGCCTTTTTTATGCCTGTTATGCTGGCATCAAAAGGCTTAATTAAAATAGTAGCGGCCACAAAAAAGGCGACTGCAGGGTCGCCTTTGGAGGAAGTTACTTTGATCTATTATTCGAGCAGATTTACCGCTCCAGCAATTCCAGCTTATTGGGTTTGTTTTCCCATTCTTCCGCGTCAGCAGGGCTCTCTTTCATTTCTGTAATATTTGGCCATACTTCTGCTAATTCGGCATTAAGCTCCAAAAATACTTGCTGGTCTTCGGGCAGTTCATCCTCAGAGTAAATAGCATCGACGGGACACTCAGGTTCGCACAGCGCGCAATCTATGCATTCGTCGGGGTGAATAACCAGGAAGTTGGGGCCCTCATAGAAGCAATCAACGGGACACACTTCTACACAATCTGTGTGTTTACACTTTATGCACTGTTCACCTACAATAAAAGTCATTTTCTAGCAGCACCTTCTAAATTCAATTAACCGTAAAATCGAGCCTTTAGCGGCGCGTAGTCTATCATCATCAAAAAAAGATGTAGATAGTTTTTAGGTAAACAAATGCCTAATTAAGCAGTTTTTTCAGGGAATAGAGCAAATCAAGCGCCGATTTGGGGCTCAATTCGTCGGGATTGATCTCTCCGAGCTTGTCTATTGCGGGGTGATTTCCAGCGGAAAACAGCTCGGTCTGCAAAGGAGATGCCTCAGAATTCGCGATCGTTTTTTCTGAATTTAATACGTCGGCCTCTTTTTCGCCCTGTTCACTCTGTTTCCTTGAATTATTCTCAAGGCTGGATAACTTGATTTTTGCTGCCTGTACAACTTCATCGGGAATACCGGCAAGTTTTGCAACCTGCAATCCGTAACTCTTGCTGGCGGGCCCTTCCTGAATACTATGCAGAAAGACGATGTGGTCATTGTGCTCGGTGGCATCCAAATGAATGTTATGAGCGAGGGAGTACAGGGTGGGAAGTGCTGTCAGCTCGAAGTAATGAGTGGCAAATAAGGTAAATGCCTTGATTTGGTCAGCTAAATGCACGGCGCTTGCCCAAGCTAAAGACAGTCCGTCAAAGGTACTGGTACCTCGTCCTATCTCGTCCATCAATACCAGACTTCTATCGCTGGCATTGTGCAGAATATTCGCTGTTTCTGTCATTTCCACCATAAATGTCGACCGGCCGCTGGCTAGGTCATCGTAGGCCCCGATCCGGGTAAAAATTTGGTCTACCAGGCTTATCTCTGCGCGGCTTGCCGGCACATAGCTCCCAACATGTGCCAGTAAAACAATAACAGCCGTCTGACGCATGTAAGTCGATTTACCGCCCATATTGGGGCCGGTAACGATTAACATGCGGCGCTGATCATCAAACAGCACGTCATTGGGGATAAAGGGTTGATCGAGGACTTGTTCGATGACGAGATGCCGTCCCTGTTCAATATTAATGCTTGGCTTGTCGGTAAAGAACGGCTGATTTAGATTTAACACATCCGCCCGTTCCGCTAGGTTTGACAACACATCTAGTTCTGACAAGGCGTTTGAAGTGGTTTGTAGCTCCGCGAGTTGGCTATTTAACCGTTCGACTAATTCTTCATAAAGTGCTTTTTCCCGGCTTAGGGCACGGCTTTTTGCGCTCAGTGCTTTGTCTTCAAAGACTTTAAGTTCAGGGGTAATAAAACGTTCAGCATTCTTGAGGGTTTGTCTGCGAATGTACTCGGTCGGAGCTTTGTCCGACAACGCACGGCTAATCTCAATGTAGTAGCCGTGTACTCGATTGTAACCAACTTTTAGCGTGTTAATTCCTGTACGCTCTTTTTCACGCGTCTCCAAATCGACCAAAAATTGACCGGCGTTGCTGCTGATGTTACGCAGTTCATCGAGTTCTTCGTCGTAGCCTTCAGCAATGACACCCCCTTCGCGGATGACTACTGGTGGGTTTTCCTTTATCGCTTTTTCGAGCAATGCGGTTAGTTCTGGATAAACGCCAGCATTGACGGCTAAATCTCGAATGCGTTCGGCCTCTATCCCAGCGCATTGCTGTTGAATTTCCGGGAGGACCGCCAGAGAGATGTTGAGTCTTGACAAGTCTCTTGGTCTTGCCGAGCGCAGCGCCACACGTGCCAGAATTCGTTCCAGGTCGCCGACCGGTTTGAGGCTTTCTCGCAAGCCTTCAAATTGATAATTACTTAAAAGAGCTTTAATTGCCGCTTGTCGCCGCTCTAGTATTGATTGATCACTCAGCGGACGGTTAAGCCAGCGGCACAGTAAACGCCCGCCCATTGGGGTTTTGGTTTTATCCATAACCCACATCAGCGTATGGTCGGTGCCACCTGTCATATTCGTGTCGATTTCCAGGTTACGGCGGGTCGCCGCGTCGAGAATGACGCTGTCCTCACGACGCTCGTGGATGAGGCTGCGAATGTGGGGAAGGGCGGTACGTTGTGTTTCACGCGCATATTGCAACAGGCAGCCGGCCGCTGGAACGGCCAGGTTTAGCGCGGAACAACCGAACCCACTCAGATCTTTGGTATTAAACTGTTGTGTTAACAGGCGCTCTGCCGTTTCCTGTTCGAACTCCCAGGGTGGCCTGCGTCGCACGCCTTTTCTGGAAAGGATTGAGTCGTTTTCAATACTATCGTGAACGAGTACTTCGGCAGGATCTAATCGTTGTAACTCGCTCAAGACCGCGTCGATACTGTTGACTTCAAACACCTGGAAGCGGCCGCTGCCTATATCGAGACTTGCCAGGCCATAGTGGTCTTCGTTTACATTAATGGCGAGGAGTAAATTATCGCGTTTTTCTTCTAATAACGCTTCGTCGCTGATGGTTCCGGGCGTAACCACACGCACGACTTTACGTTCCACCGGGCCTTTGCTGGTCGCTGGATCGCCAATTTGCTCGCAAATGGCAATTGACTCACCGCAGCGTACTAATTTTGCCAAATATCCATCGGCGGAATGGAACGGAATACCCGCCATCGGGATCGATTCGCCGCCCGATTTGCCGCGGGCGGTGAGGGTGATGCCCATTAATTCAGACGCTTTTTTTGCGTCGTCGAAAAAAAGCTCATAAAAATCGCCCATGCGGTAAAACACCAGCTCGTTTGGATGCTCAGCTTTTATCTTAAAATACTGCTGCATCATGGGTGTGTGGTTTTTGGGACTGGTAAGGTCTTGATTCATAGAGGAATTTTTTAATCCGCGCGCACAGGTGATTTAGCCCTGTATTGTACTCAAAGTGGGAGGCAGACCCAAATAAATCTATCGCTTAAAGATTGAAGTCATTTGCTCGCGTAGAAAGCGTATCACCGGAAACGGTTTGTGCTGTCGAGGTTTTTGCTATGAAGATTTTTTTGCCCAGAATGTTATTTGAAAGTATCAAAGTGACCCGCGGTAGTAGCGCGCCGATTATGAAACATCTTGCAAAAAAAATCGATTTTAGGATTATTGATGTCTTGACTTTTGTCGCCGACAGGGCAAACCCATTAGCCTTCGCAAGGGAGAGCAATGACTCAACGTCCTCGCTTGCAATAATAGTCGCTGGTAAAAACTATGTACTTTAGTGCAAGGCTTTAGCTGCTAAACAGATCCCCGTCACCCTTTGTGTGAAATATCCTTATCCGTGAAACCCCACGCCTTCCACACTAAAATCCCAGGGTAAGAAGGCTGCTTTTTCGATTCATTGAAAAAAAGATATGACAGCACATAGTTAATTGTGGCACTGGGGATATAAATGAGAAAGCTTCCGTTGCTACGATGGTGATGATGGCAAGCCTTACCGATTGGTATGAACTTACTAATTACTACTGGCTTTGTAAATGAGGCCAAGAACGAATTTGAAACACTAATGCTGATAGAAGTTACCTTTTAGTGCGTAATGTTCAAGAGAGTACGCTCTGCTATAAGCGGGCTCGGTGAGGGCCTCTGTCGATTTTGCACTTTACGGGAACCGCTGAAGTTCATCGCAGTGCTTTAAAGAAGCGAGTTGTAAGTTTGTGATGTTTGATCGATATTGTGTGTTCAATATTTGCTGAAACCAGGTGGCAGAATGCACCGAATAGTCAATTTACCGTAGTACAATGTCACTTCGTCGTAAACCTCTTCCATTAGCTGAACTCCAATTTAGAATGGTGTTCAGTATCACTGTAGGAATGCAGTTTTTTTTAATCGTAAGAGGATAGTAAGATGAAAAGACATAATATTCGTAAGACAGTAATGGCTTCTCTGGTATGCGTTGCCTTAGGTGCTTCCGCGATGGCTAATGCAAAAAATATCAATCTAGAAACCGAAACCGTGGAAGTCAGTTACAGTGATCTGAACCTTGCGACTGAGCAGGGTCTCGGTTCGATGCATAGTCGACTGAAGAGAGCGGCCAGTAAAGTTTGCGGGGCACAAAGTTTGTCGGGTGCTGGTTCACTTTCACAGCTGTCACATAACAAGAGTTGCTATCAGGAAGCGTTGAACGATGCACTTCACCAGGTCAAGAAAGTACTATGATGTCCTAGATGAAGCGATACGCTGGTACGACGCCGACGATATTAGATGACCGTTTGCGTCGCCAGCAATCACCCGTTAGTAAAACTGTAACAAATGAATCGCCATGGCAGCTTACGCCGGGAGTACAAGCGGAATACCCCCCGGTACAACTTCAAGGTAATCAAAAAACAGCTTGTTGGTAATTGCTCAGCCGCCAATTACCATAATCGATTCTTCTTACAATAACTAACATTTTCATCACTGCTTCTAAAATCTTCTAACCAAAAATTATAATGACAAAATAATTTGGTGTAATGCTTTTACACGGTTTAGCCAAGTAAACTCAAAGAAAGTGCTAGACTCGGCCAATGAATACTTATAAAAGACATCGCTTCCCGCCCGACATCATTTCCTACGCAGTTTGGCTGTCCTTTCGCTTCAACTTGAGCCACCGCCGTATGCGGAACACTCATTGAAGATCTCCTAGCCGAGCGAGGCATCACCGTTAGCCGCGAAGCTATCCGACTTTGGTGTATTAAGTTCGGGGCCGTCTATTCTCGGCGGCTAAAACGTAACCATCGTGGCTTTGGTGACACCTTCTACATCGATGAAGTCTTTATCAAAATAAATGGCGAGCAGCATTACTTATGGCGGGCCGTCTGCGCGACCCGGTAGACCAAGATGGCGAAGTGGTAGATGTTTATCTTCAAGGAAAACGCGATGGTGCGGCGGCTAAGCGCTTCTTCAAGCGACTGCTATGAAATCACAAGGGTGAGCCTCTCAAGATCGTAACCGACAAGTTGCGCAGCTACGGAGTTGCACATCGAAAGCTAATTCCAGAAACGATTCACAGCACTAAGCAGTATGAGAATAATCGTGCAGAGCAATCGCATGAAGCAACCCGGGTGAGAGAGCGAGGGATGAGTGGCCCGGCATTCCGGAAGTTTAAGTCTGTTAGACCGGCTCAACGTTTTTTGGATGCTCATGCTGCTGTCTGTAACCTGTTCAATTTGGGAAGGCATCTGATCCGAGCTGAGCACTATCGGAATCTCAGGAAAGGTGCGTTTGCAGAATGGAGTAGGGCAGTAGCTTGAGAATCAAAGCTGGATTTCGTTGATCCCAAAAAGTTAATTTGGCAGAACCATTTTCCGGACTGTTACAGATGTATCGAAGAAAATTAAGGGATGTGGTTTATTCGATCAGCGTAAAATCCCCTCGTGCACCGGCTACGTTAAATCAACAGATTTTATATAATCCGGTCGCCCCGGAATTTTCGGATTTCTACCTCTATTTGGGCATCGCCAGTCATGTATATTAAAATCGTCAAGGTCACTTAAAGAGCCGCAATTAAATTTATTGCTTAACGCATCAGGTCCCTGTTTAGTGCATTCAACCAAGGCTTTAAACACGTGTTGCAATCGTTCCATTCGAATAGGTTTAGTCAAATAGAAGCACAATCTTTCACTCTTGTGGATAACCTCTTTAGGACTACCCGTCATTAGAATAATCTTTTGCTCCGCGTTTGTTTTTCTAATTTCACAAGCCAGCTTATCGCCAGACATTTTTGACATTTGCAGGTCAGTGAGAACGACCAACTTAGGAGCGAAATAATTCTCGCTAACGAAATACTCTAGATAATCTTCTGCTGAAGAAAATTTCTGGGCTTTTAAACCCGTAACTTCAGCGCAGGATCCGAGAATTTCTTGTAAGAATTTGTCATCATCTACTATGTGAACGTCCATACCAACTCCTTGTCGGCGTAGGAAAGTATTCTTATAACGACTAAATATTAGTTCGAGAATGCCAGTTTTGACAAACAGAGAATGGTCTGATTTTGGGACCATTAACCTGAGTTCTGCGATCTCTCGTTAAGTGAATTCAAAAGGTTCAGCTAGATATAGAAAAAACTATTCCATTTTCTACAGTCTCTTTTGGGTCAATACAGACCGTTACGGAAAATCGATCGCTTAGGTCGGCTGTACACCTCAGCTACGGACATTAAAAAGCCGTAAACTGGCCGAATCATAATGCTCCAAAAGTGCCAGAAGTAGTCATTAACAGAATCAATAAAGTGCCGAGTGTAGTCCGAATTAACGCCACTTTCCTCCTAAATCACCCTAATCCGAAGCCCTTGGGAACGTGGGGTGCACAAGCCGCTAAAGGCATTGGAAGCCGACAAGTCCTACCACGAGATATTCGGCGGTTTTCATGAGAGAGATTAAACGGAACCTTTCAAATAACTTTCAGTAGTTCGTTCTTCGTGTTTCTGCACGACAGGTTTGCTCGTAAATAACTGCAGTATCTTTTTTATGAATCGGCTTACCCTCGATTTATAAAAGAAATTTGGATCGCGAGTAGCTGTAATGAACTATGATTATTGGTAGAAAATATTTTATGAGTCAATGAGAAATCTACTATTGATGAAAATTGTGTCGGGCAATAGCACAAAACAATGGACGGTTCAGGAAAAGAATAAACTGCTTTTGTTCATGTTTTTTCTTTTTTCGAACTGTTGCTCTGTAGCACTGTCTGACAACTTGAAATTTGGCATAGTGGGACTGGAGAAGCAAAGCATAGGTTTCAGGCAGTCGCAGTTCATCGCTGATGAGCTCGGCGTTCGTATTGGGCACGAGATAACGTTAGTTCCGCTGCCTGCAGAACGTGCGCTCTATTACTTAAGTGTTGGGAAAATAGATGGGGACTGGTCACGAATAGACGGATTCGGAAAGGATATACCCGGACTCATACAGGTTTCTGAACCGATAGCGGTTCATCCTTATATTGCTTATTCAGTCAGGCAAGATATTTCGATCAAGGGGTGGGAAAGTCTGAAGTCATACAAAGTGGCACATCTTGCGGGGATGGTAGCCATTGCTAATAATCTCGCTCCATTTCATGATGATCTTTTCCCTATGAGAGATATTGAATCGGCGCTTAATTTTGTACGTGTAGGAAGAGCCGATATATTCATCACGATTCCATTTATAATGGATCCGTTGTTAGAAGCGGGAGAGGCTTTTACTAAAGACATTCGCGCGCTGCAGCCTGCAATCGATTTTCTGAATATGTATATATACCTTCTGCCGAAACACGTCGATTTGGAAGCTGTTATAGCCAGTGAATTGAAAGCAATGAAAAGCGATGTTACTTATGGTTGGGGTCAAAAGTGAGCCTCCTGCCAACCAACAATACAACGGCAGCCAACCTTTAACAACGGACCAAAAAGAGCTGGTTAGCTCGGTCAAATTTACGTCGCAAATGTGCTCATTAGCACAAATAAAAAAGACCCAGATGAATGGGCCTTTTTACAAAAATTTTGATATTTACTTTTCGAGTATGACCGGAATATAAACTTTTTTTCGCCCAATCTACTTAGGTGGATCCCCTCTGCCAGCAACAAAAATCTATCAACTCAAAAATAAATGCGTGGTTATGTTCGAACTCTCTTCGAGCCCCAAACTCTGGCGTATTGATAGTTACCCGAACTGCATCCTGAAACCTATAAAGCGTGCTAAGGGCTTTTAGTAGATTACTGACTCTGACGGGTAAGTAGAAAAGGTATTAAGCCATTTCACCTTAAGCTATCTTCTCTTAAACAAATACGAAACGGTTAGCACTGAATAGAAGTGAAACCGTTCGCTTTATGGATTTACGTATTATCGTCCTCGCCGTCACAATTACTGTCAATTCCATCTCCGTCGATTTCATCTGCGCCGGGGAATACTGCATTATCACTATCGTTGCAATCGAGCTCTTCCGGTGAGAAACCGTCTTCATCAGTATCAACAGTAAAGAGGCGCGCCTCGATAATATCCAGACGATCAAGTAAGTCATCGACGATGTGTCGCAGTCCGTCTAACTCCTCATCATCGCTAGTTTCGTCGATTTCCCCATTACAATTATTGTCTATGCCATCGTCTGTATTCTCTTCTGCATCTGGGTTCACACTAGCGTCAGCATCGTCACAATCACCTTGGAAAGGCGTGAAGCCGTCTGCATCGCTGTCTAGCGTATCCGTATCATCTTCATCAATTAAATCATCACAGTCATTGTCTATTCCGTCACCAATGATTTCCTCAGCATCCGGATTGACGCTTTCGTCACTATCGTTGCAATCCCCGTCTTCGGGCGTGAATCCGTCTGCATCGCTGTCTAGTGTTTCCGTATCATCTTCATCAATCAGACCATCACAATCATTGTCAATGCCGTCATCAGTATTCTCGTCGGCACCAGGGTTCACATTCGCGTCACTATCGTTACAGTCACCGTCTCCGAGCGTGTAACCGTCTCCGTCGATATCTAGTGTTTCGGGATCATCTTCATCTTCATCGCCACCTCCACACTCTCCGGTCACATCGCCGTGACTAAAATGGGCGTTGATCGCATTGATTGATACCTCAATCGTATTTTTATCCTTGTGGCACATCACTACTTTCTCGGCGGCATAAGTGAGCGTACAGAACGTCGTCATTACAAAAACGAATAATGAAAGAGCTAGTGTTCGCATGTTAATCTCCAAATTGTTTATTGGGCCTACAATAATTAATACATTCTATGAAGGCAAATACTGCACCAATTAGAAAATTCTGATATTAATCAAATAGTCGCAAATGAACCCCATGATATCATCAATTAAAAGTGTAAAATTTGTCGACACCCAATAATAGGCTTGATGATTGCGAACAACATCACAAATACAGTATAGACTCGGACATTGTAAAATTGGCGTTTGAATCAAAGCCAAATCTATTCAGAGGTTTTACTTTCTTACTGAACTTTTCGGAGTAAGAGTAAAAGTTGCGTCAACGCTACTACTCCTTCCTCATTTGCCCGAAACGTTAGCGCTATCCCGGTTAAGCCGGGCTGCGTCACGACGAGAAAAACAAACAACTTCACCCATCGATCAGTTACTTTATTCAATGATTAATGGCCGTTGTGGGTCAGTTTGTAGCATTATCTGAAGCAATTCGTCTTAGACGGCTCTACCGCGTATAGCAGACATAAAATTGCCCCGAATCTATCGAGCCTTTAGGCTCAAAATGTGCCATGAACAGTCATTAACACCTGTCACGAATAGTGATGTCAGTGTATCTAAATTGAAGAGATAAATACTCCCCAATATCTGGTTTGACTTTGAGGGCGTATAGTAAATGAATTGAACGTGAAATATTTCTAAGAATCACCAACGTTTCGATATTCACAAGATTGAATGAAAGGACCTTCATCAACGAGGACGCGGGATGGAAACAATTCTAAAAAGCGTTCGTTGAGAGGGCTATCAGGAAACCGTCGACGGTAAGCTTCATATTCATGCCAAGTATAATATTCAAAGCCGCTTTCGTTATCGTCACTCAATACAAAATTATCCCAATTATCGCATTGCTCTTTAATCTCGCAAAAGGAAGTGTCAAAGATACCCTCTAAATGTTGCGTGTATCCGAGCAAAAGAGAATTGTCCTCCAGTACTGACATATGAAAAGCGATAACGTCGTGCAAAGAAACTCCGTTTACTTCCACTTCGTAAAGATCATATCCCTGGTTAGACGCTAACTCCGCCATGCGAATCAATGGGGCCGTGGATCCAATGGAGTATAATAATGCAGCTCCACCTCTTTGACTTTCCGCTACATGACTACCATCACTCCTAATTAACCCATCTAACACAGCAAAAAAACGGGCTATTCCGTGCTGAAGAAAACTATCATTCCCTGTGTAAACTCCGTAAGCCATAACAGCCATATCAGCACTCCAGCCATGATTCGTGAAGTCGACATATCCAGGGGAACGCTCTCCTTTGTTAGTTGTATTATTGTAGTAC
>Ga0105350_10001941_pt1 | contig 12716 bp, 13 predicted proteins | sample EN1Hudsemesocosm_FD_83506 | JGI IMG/M metagenome (GOLD analysis project Ga0105350, IMG submission 83506) | Methane-oxidizing microbial communities from mesocosms in the Hudson Canyon - EN1E Hudson Canyon | ecosystem: Environmental > Aquatic > Marine > Cold seeps | place: Hudson Canyon... | reverse complement strand
CTAAAGATAAAGGCCAAAATGCAATATTGCTGAGTTGTTCTTCTTGTGCTTTAAGATGGCTTTCAGCAAGATTTTCCAGGCTGTTTTCAACCGCTAGCACATCAACATCGGTAAAGTGACGCGCATAACTAAATGCTTTTTGTGATGCATCTACCCCAGCGACTAATAATAAGAGTCGATCAGGTAAGTTGGAACCATCAATACCAAAACTTGTTACCAGTTCTGTTTTTAATGATTGTTGGTTAAAGAAGTCTATTTTATTCCAGCGAGGGAATGGAGCGGGCATGTCCTCTTTTGCAATTAAAAGCTCATCCTGTTTTTCTGGAAATTGTTGTTTAAATGCTTCTCTTTCTGCTCTGCGATAGAGTGAACCTGACATGAGAGGGATAAGTGCGTCGGGCCAAGCATTTAATTGCACCTCGGTAAGGTTAACAGCGTAGGTTTGCGCAAAGAAAGATTGATACATGCCGATTACAATTAACGCCCCTGCCACTTCTTCCATGAGCCATGGTTGTTGGAGCGTTTGAGTAAGCACAAGATTAAAATGTTCAACCTTTGAAGTTTCATCTTCATTTAGAATAAGTGCGTAGTTATTGCGCTCATTATATGTCGCGATAGCAACCGCTAAAAGTTGTAATTCATCACGTAACTGTCGTGTTTCGGCCGCTTCTAAAAGAATACTTTGACGTAATAAAGTAATAAATTCTTCAACAAATGGGTTTGGTAGACTACATTTTAAAAGTGAATGATACACAAGTGGATCGTATGCGACTTGAATAATATCGATAGGCGCATTTGGGTTTTCTAAATCATATTTTTTCGCGATCAAAGCCGCGGCAAAATGACCGAGGCGTTCATGTGCAAGCTCTGAGTATGAAAACAGGTTTAAAAGGTCAGCTTCAAGCTCTGCTTGGTAGCTATCTATTTTAATGTGAGCGCAGCAATTAAGCATACCCTGTAAAATAGTATCATCATTATGACCATGATTTACCAATGAACGGTAGTGTAAATAAGCAATGTCATAGTTTCTTAAAGACTGCTGAACACGCGCAATCCCTAAAAATGCATTCTCTAAACCTTTATCAATTTCGAGTGCATCATTGAAATACTTAAGTGCAAGTTCAGGTTCGTTATTCATGAGCTGTAGATAGCCCATATTGCTTAAATACTGTGTGTTGTCAGGTGACTGCTGTAAGCATTGTTCGAATAATGCTTCGGCAGGTTTGATATTTCCTCGGTCTAATTCGATACGACCTAAAAGGTTCATTGCCGGAGTATTGTTCTCATCACGACGGATAACTTGTGTAATAAGCTCTAAAGCATGATCGAGTGATGCCTGTCGCTCAGTCGCTGGTGTAGAAACGCTGTTGTACATTTTATAAAGGTCGTTTGCATGAATTAACAAGCGAGCTGTATCTGAACATTGTATCTTTGTTGAATTACTAACAACAGGCTGAAGCTTAGGTGTCATAGTTGTCATTGTAGGCAAACCTCTTCCGCTTTATTTATAAAAATTAAGATCGTATTCATGACTAAGCGAAGGGTGTGCCAACATGAAGAACTAACGTAATTTTATATTTGTGAAGTGGTTTTTAGCTGGAGTGCTGATAATGCTTTGACTGTTTTTTCTATATCATCAAAAGACAGATGATTATGAAAGGGGAGTGCCAGGCCTTGTGTAGAAACACGCTGAGCATGCTTAAAATTTATGTTAGCAAGAAGGCAGCTGTGTTTAAATGCAGGAAAATCTTGAATTAATGGTAAGTAAAGGCGTCGCGTCTCGATGCCTTGATTAATTAATGCTTCAAAAACATCACCAAAGTCGCCTTGGTTAAAAATAATATACAGAGAGGCCGGCGTATACGTTTTTATATTTTCCTGAGTAGAAACATTTAATTGATACTTATCAAATAGTGTCAGGTAAGAGCTTAGTATGTTGTTACGTTTATTTTTAATCCATTCTAAACGATCCAACTGGGCTAAACCTACTGCACAATGATATTCGCTCATTTTTGCATTCGTGCCAATTTGGGTGATTGTACGATTGGATTCAAAGCCGAAATTTGACATTTTTTGTATGCGTAGAGCCTGATCTTTACTTGGACAAACTACTAAACCGCCTTCACCTGCTCCCAGCGGCTTGGTTGCATGAAGGCTAAAAGCGTAAATCAATCTGTCATGAATTGATTGATTTAACAATGCAGCAGCGGAATCAACAATGACTGGTAGTCCTGTTTTATCATGAAAATTAGCCCAGCTGTTGGAACAGACCGGCATACCAAAAGCGGCAACAGGTACGATAGCGGCAATGTCATGCAGCAATAAATTCCGCTCTGCTATTTTAGGTGTTAAGAACCAGTTATTTTCATCGATATCACAAATGACAGGTTTAAGGCCTGCATTTATTATGGCTTGAATAGTGGCAGGAAAAGTAAAGGATGTTGTGAGTACCTTGGAACCCTTTGGTAAGTCCAGACTTTTTAAGGCTAACTCAATAGCCGAGGTGCCCGATGAGACTAGTGTGATTCGCATATTATCAATGCCTGAAAGGCACTCAGCTGCAATTCTTTGTTTAAGTTTTCCATAGAGTGGCCCGAAGTTTGAATACCAAAGATTATTATCGATTTCCTTGAGGTAAGGGATCAATTGATTTGTGCTTGGCATATCGGGTATGAAATACGAAATCATGCAGTTATTACCTAGTTAGCGATACAGTAATTCAATAGAAGCAATTTATACGCCTTAATTTACAAAGCATTCTTAAAAGGTTATCGACCAAAGTCAGTTTTTGTATAGTATGGTAATAGAATGAAATAAAAACAGCATTTTTTATAAATTTTTTATATTCACAGAAATAAACGGTATAAATTAAGGTAATTATTTAACATGAAAGGGATTATTTTAGCGGGCGGTACAGGCTCTAGGCTTTACCCAATAACACAAGTGGTATCTAAACAGTTACTCCCAATCTATGATAAACCAATGATTTATTATCCTATCTCTGTTCTGATGCTAGCAGGTATAAGGGATATATTAATAATCTCATCCCCAGAAGATTTATCTAATTATAAAAAATTACTAGGTAATGGTGAAAGCTTTGGTATTAATCTGTGTTATGTAGAACAACCCAAGCCAGAAGGGTTAGCTCAAGCTTTTATTTTAGGAAAAAAGTTTATTGGCGATGAAAGTGTATGTTTAGTTTTGGGTGATAATGTATTTTTTGGCCAGGAGTTTTCACCAAAATTACATCAAGCAGCAAAATTAAAAAAGGGCTCAACGATATTTGGTTACCGAGTAAAAGATCCAGAACGTTTTGGTGTAATTGAATTTAATGATAATGGTGATGTTGTTTCGATTGAAGAAAAACCGGCAAAACCAAAATCAAATTATGCTATTACTGGCTTATATTTTTTTGATAACGATGTGATCGAAATAGCTTCAAAAGTGCAACCTTCAAAACGGGGTGAGTTAGAAATTACCGATGTGATAAATGCGTACCTTGATCGTGGTGATTTGAAAGCTGAATTGTTAGGTAGGGGGTTCGCGTGGTTGGATACCGGTACACATGATAGTCTTATTGATGCAGGACAATTTGTTAAAACTCTTGAAGAACGGCAAGGTTACAAAATAGCATGTCTCGAAGAGATCGCATTGAAAAGAGGGTGGCTAAGCCGAGAAGAGCTTATAAACAAAGGCAATGAATTAGTTAGTACCAAATATGGCCTGTATCTATTAGAAGTTGGGCAAACAATATGAAGGTGGCCATCATGCAGCCATATTTTTTTCCATATGCAGGGTATTTTAGGCTTTTTTCAGAAGCTGATCTTTTTGTAATTTATGATTGTGTACAATTTCCGAGACGAGGGCGGGTGCATCGGAATCAAGTTTTTTTTGACTCGAAGCTAGAGTGGGTGACTCTACCAATTGTTAAGTGTTCACAAGAGACTAAAATTTGTGATTTGTCATTTGCGGAAAATGCAGATGTTTGGTCTAGTTCAATTATAAAAAAGTTGAAGTCGGTATCAAATCACAACGAAGAGGATAATAATTTTGATTGGTCTTTATTACAACTTAAAGGACCGGTAGTGGAGTATTTGATTGATACGTTACTTTGGAATTGTGAGGCTTTAGGCATAACTTCTAAAATAATTCGATCTAGCTCATTAAAAATAAATTCAGAATTTAAATCTCAGGAACGTATTATTGAAATATGTCGTGCGGTTGGAGCAGGTAGTTATATAAATTTGTCTGGAGGCATCTCATTATATGATGAGGGAGCGTTCAAGTCAGCAGGAATTAAGTTGTCATTTTTACCTCAGTTTGAAGGAGGTTATGAGTCCATGCTAGGTCGTATACTCAAGGAGCCTTCCATGGTAATTAGGAATGAAGTGCTCTTACTTTGAATTAAAAGGGTTTATTTTAATACTATAAATTTTTACTTAAATAACTCATAAAAATGTTGAAAGGAAAGGTATGTTTGATCTGCCCGAAAATATATATAAAAAAGAAATAGCTGATGAGGCAATTGCAAACTTAAAAACTGTTTATCCCCAAAATTTCTGCGGAGATAGTATGTTTGTTGCAAATCGTAATATGCATTTCTATCAGGATAAAAAATTCATGGAATGTATGGATGCTCTTGTATCTGGAGAACCATACTTTGGAATGGCATGGCGAATGCATACTATGATTTGGGCTGTCTCTCAAATTTTAGATTACCCAGGAGCTATTATGGAGTTTGGAACTTTTCGAGGCTTTAAGATGAAATTCGTGATGGAGTACTTTGGTAAACAACTAAAGAATCATGATGTTTATTTGTTCGATACTTTTAATGGTATCGACCCAAATCAAATGGATGGCTCTCCAAACGAACCAGATGAGCACCAGAAAGCACAATTGTACTCCTATGTCATAAATAGGTTTAAAGACTATGAAAATTTACAAATTGTTAAAGGGGCTGCTCCAGATTCGTTTGAAGAGGTAGATGTAGATAAAATTTCTTTTATTCATTTGGACATGAATAGTTGGATGGCTGAAATTGGGACCCTCGAAAGAGTGTGGGATAAAATTGTTTTAGGTGGGGTGGTGCTATTGGATGATTTTGGCTTTACTGCTCATAAGGCTCAAAACGAAAAAGAATTAAAGTGGTTTAATGACAAAGGCCATACACCACTGGAACTCCCAACGGGCCAAGGGTTGATAATTAAACATGTTTAAATATGACGATACGATTTATGACTCAAAAGAGTTGCAGTTAATTAGAAATGAAATTTATTCGAAATCGGGTTACTTTGTAGTTAAAAATTTTTTAAGTAAGCAGCTTGTATCAGATATCACTGAGCGGTGGTTAGTGGGAGATTTAGAGTATTATTTTGACTCCTTCCATAAAAATGTTGATGTTAACTTTGAAACACCGAATTATCTAATCAAAGGGGCTTCAAATGGTGACCGTTCCTTTTGTATGAATATTTGGAATCCTGCTCCTGATATTGAGTTGAATGATATTGTCATTGAGGCAAATAAAATTCGGAATGTTATAGAGGGTAGGCCATTTTATTTTGCTACAAGGTTGTTTGATGAATCTGTATTGCAATATCGTCTATCTCGAACTACATCAAATGGGTTTGCAGTAAAAAAACATGCAGATCTTTTTGAAGAGTTTCGCCCGGATCCGGCTGGTTCTCATAAGTTTGACCCCAAAAGGTGCCAAATGACCCTTTTTCTTTCTGACTATGATAAAGACTACAGTGATGGTGGGTTTTATTTTCACAAGAATGATAACACAGAGATATTGTTTGGTCGTGATGAGAAGGTTACTGCTGGAGATTTGGTAGTTTGGAAATATTCTAATACCCACTGTGTCAACAATGTGAGAGCTTTAAATGAAGATAAGGGCTTTTCCCGTATTATTTTTCCACAATTTGATAATATGAATAATAAGGTGGTTAACGGATGAAAGTTCCCAGTAACTATCCTGATGAATTAGCGGCTATATTGGATGTTCACATTGCTAATAAGCTACTTCCATCTTGGTATTGTGTAAATTATTTAAATTTAAAGAATGACTTTGAAAGTTTCTTTGAGAAGCAAGCAATAAAAAATGCAAATATATGCGATTTTTTTGGCCGCTCTCTCCCATACGCTGGTTGTTCTGCGGTTTCGAGTATCTCGACGTTTGAGCATCGTCATAAATTTGCGGCTGTTGGCACTGAATTGTATCGTGAAAAAGTAAAAACGCTCGATATGTCCACTGTAGTTTTCGATAATTATGATGTAATACTGATCAATCTAGAATTTGGTGGATTAACTGGTCATGGTATGCCTCGGTGGGTTAATGAAAAGTTTACTCGTAATACACTAATTTTTGGTTATGAACTAAAGCAACCGATAAAAAAAGGCTTATTCTATCGTTCTGATGATAATGAACGTGTAAACGTGATTGAACAATTTCGTTGGTATAAACACATTGTGAGTCATGTACATGAAGGGGTTAATAGAATAGAAAGCCCATTCATTACCTTCTTTGATTTGAATCTTAATTATTAGGTTGAAGTATTTAGCTTTAAAAAGGATAACTCTTGTCAGAAATATGCTGTATTTCTAATGCTTGAATTATGTTTTTTACCCACTAATTAGTGAAGGAGTTTATATTCTAATCGTTCTATGCTTTGGTACTTTAACTGGAGTCTACTCATAGGAAGCGTGGATTTTTGGTTAAACATTTAATAGGAAATTGGGTGGAACGTATATTATCCATCAACTAAAAGGTAAGTGAGTTGATGCTGGAAAAGAACAATATTATATATTCGAAATTTAAATCAATGGTGATGAGTTAATGAAAGAAAAACAAATATTCGATTTTGCAGCGCGTGATGAACGGCGGTGGGAGGTTTTGGAAAATTTATGTAAAAAAAATAATCTAGGTATTGAAGAAATTTTAAAGAATTTCCCAGCCTTTGTACGAAGAAGAGAGCTTCCGAGATTTTTAGCACATTACGAGTTGTTTAAACACACAATAGATTTACCAGGATGTATCTGTGAATTAGGTGTTTCCCAAGGGGTAAGTTTAATTACTTGGGCGAATCTAATGGAAACCTTTTGCCCAGGTGATAGGACAAGAATGGTGTATGGATTTGACCATTTTAAGGGCTTGCAAGATTTTACTGAAAAAGATGGCATTATTCCAGATGGAAATAAAGTAGGAAAAGATGTGGGAGGTTGGTCTGCTCCTGAAGAAATAGCTAAAACACTCGTCGAGCTATTTAATGAGGATACAATTCCTCCTAATATTGATCGTGTTAAAATTGTAGATGGTGATATTTTTGATACTTTACCAGTGTTTTTAGAACAAAATCCGGGTTTTAAGATATCCTTGTTGCATTTGGATGTGGATCTTTATGAAGTTTCAAAATTTGCACTTGAACAGCTTTTTGATCTGGTTTGTGTAGGTGGTGTTATTTGTTTTGATGAGTATGGTTTAGTTCCATGGCAAGGGGAGACATTAGCTGCGGATGAATTTTTTAAGTCCCGAGGCATGAGTGTAAAGTTAGAAAAATTCCCTTTTTCAGCGACACCTAGTGGATATTTTATTAAAAAGTGAATTAAGAAATGAAAGAGTTTTCAGTTGATGAGGTTTTAGATAAAAATAACTTAGAGTTAGTTAGGAAAACATATCAAAACGAAGGGATTATTCTAGTTCGTAATGTCTTTAGTGAATCAGAAACAGAGCAACCCATTCACGATCTTCTAGGGTTATTTGCTTCTGGGTTTGAGATGAGCGACTTTAAGGCTGGAAGTTTTGATGAGCAATACGAAAAAATATGGCAGACTAATTCTGAGGTTGCTAGGCTTTCTTTAACTTTAGGCAGAGATTTGCCTAGTTTTATGAACTTGATTACAGATATGAAAATAAGGTCAATTGTTCAAATTTTGTTGGAAAGCAGCAATCTTATCGTTCCGTATGATTGGTGCCTTTTTAGAATAGATGGCCAGTCAACAAAGGTAAGCTATTTTGACTGGCATCAAGATTACCCATATAACGTAATTAACCGCTCTGCCATTACCTTTTGGGTCCCCTTGAGCGATGTAGAGTCAAATATGGGAACGCTCGAATATATCCCTAATTCGCATAGAAGTATTTTGCCAGTTAGCCCCTCGAAAACAATAACAACAAATAATCCAAATAGATTACCAATTTACAATGTAAAGCAGCTCAGTGAAAAATGGGAAAAAGAAAAAAAAACAACGGGTCCAGTTAATCGAGGGGATCTTTTGTTATTCAACTCTTTACTAGTTCATCGTAGTGGAATAAATACTTCTAATAAGTATCGATGGATCGCGAATGGCCGTTATGGCACAACCGACGATCAGGAGCTAATACGCAGAAACTATTATATGGCAAGAACAAAATACCCAAATTATTTTGGAACTGCTCATCCAGATTTAGTAATTAACGATGAGTCTAAATAGGGGAGGGTATCTTTATAAATGACTGAAATATTTTTTGTGACCTCTCACGGCTGGAGCGGTTCAAGTTGGTTTGCCAATGTATTGAATAGTCATTCTGATATTTTTTGTAGTCATCTGATGTATAACAGGGTTCCGGGTATAGATGACGGGGAAGAAAAGCTACAAAAGAACAATCTTTTCGATCTGGTTAGAAGGGATAGTGTGGATCGTTTGACTACGCCTATTAATGAGGTAATTGTCAAAATAAATGACTTAACAAACAAACCTTACCAAGGCAATGTAGGCCTTTACCGTGCTAGGGATCTACCATTTTTGATCGATAAATTTGGTGATTTAGAGCATAAAATAAAAATTATAAACTTGGTAAGAGACCCTCTTTCTGTCGTTCTTTCAGGTTATGGGCAGTTTCAAAAACGTTTCAAATTTGACTTGCACGAGCTTCATTGGAACCTAGGGAAACTTTTGAGTAATAACTATGAGTTTATTAGTGCATTAAGTAAAAGATACGGAATAAACCTAGGAAATATCCAAAACCTTAGCTTTTTAGCTGCGGCACAAGTTATGGCAAGCCTTCGCCTAGATATTGATGCGGTGTCTCATATTAATAGAATGAAGAAAGTTGAGTTTCTCGGGCATTGTAAGTTAGAGACGTTAACGACTGAAAAGGAGTACTTTAGAGAAATTATTGAACGAGTTGTACCCGGTTTAAATTACTCAGATGAATATTTGCACAGTGCATTGAGTACAGGTCCAATTAATAGACACTCACAACATGCAGCTACCTCAGCTAGTGATCGGTTCGAATTATTGACAAGCTGGCAAAAGGAAGCCATTAACCATTTTTGGAAGTTAAACAAGTTACAGTCGTTTTACAGCTCTATTGGTTATCAGTTTGAGTACCTAGAACGCACCGACGAGTAATTTAACTTCCAATAAACAAACCCCCAAAAGAGTTACATTGAAACTCTTTTGGCTATCTACAAAAATCTTGAAAGTTCCATGCTCATCAGATTTAGGTCAATGAGAATTACCCGACAATTAAGTAACTTTGTTGTGGTGATAGAGGTGAACGAATGATTTCAAAGTTTGATAATCCCCATGCGTCTTTTAGTGCTTGAGTTTCTCCAGGGAATTCTTGGAGTGCTAATTCATCAAAGCCAATTACACTATTTTTTGCTAAGTGAGGTCTTATTAATTCAAGGCATTTTTTTGTGGGTTCATAAAGATCGAGGTCAAAGTAGGCTAGAGAAATAATCGTTTCTGGGTGGTCTTGAAGGTATTGCGGAAGCGTTTCTTCAACACGTCCTTTCACCAGCTCATGTTTTTTAATGTGACCTCGAGGTGCCAGTTGTTCATGTGTGGTTAGCAGTTCACTAAGATGATGTTCGTACCCTTCAGGAACTGAAAAGGCGCCTGGTTGAATGGCATTGAAGTTACCATCTTTTTCGCTAACGTCAGGAAAACCCTCAAATGTATCAAAGCCGATAATTTTTCTGCTTAAGTTATAGGGCTCATAGAGATTTCGGAGAGTCGTAAATAAGGCCATCGTTTGCCCCCATCGAACTCCAAACTCCATAATTACGCCCTGGGTAGTCAAAGCTTTTTGGTACAGCATATTAAAAAAAAGAGTTCGACCGATTGTTGGCCTTACTTGGTATAGACCTAAATTAGATAGTAGTTCATTATCAGGAATAGGGCTGTGTTTACTAAACTCGACAAGTTTTCGATATGCTTCGTTTTCATTGTCGCCTGCGTAATTTGTTCCAATGGTCATTTCACTATGATTATTGTCAGTATTCATTTTTAATTTATTTCCTGCTACTTTATTTTTGAGGGGTGATTGAGTTATTTCTTCTCTGCATGAAAATAAAAAAAATCACGACGAAAACCCATCAAATTATCTGAAAACTCTCCGATGGTTATATTCTTGAAATTAGGGGATAGCATTTCTTTGGTGTGTTGAATGGAATTTGCATAATGGAGTCTATAACCATTTCTTAATTGTAATTGATCTTGTCTAACAATTGCTGATCCATCCTCTAGCCATTCAGCGTCTTTTAACCCGGTATGAGATGCTTTGATAATTGAGCCTATAAACCATCCTCCAGGTTTTATTTTTTTCTGAATTTCCAGAAGGTTATCTGCAAAGCAGACATCTTCATCAAGGTAATAACATGAATTACATGCCACAATGCCATCAAAGAAGTTATCTTTGAAAGGTAGTTGATTTGCCTTTCCAGTTTGAAAGTCGACACCTGAAATGTTTTCTTTAAGGCTCTGAACAATCTCTTCGGTGATTTCTGTGGCATAAAGATCAAACTCAAGGTTCTTAAGGAATCCTAGGTTGCGTCCATATCCGCAAGAAAGATCAAGTACTTTTTTACCTTTATAATCAATGTCTGTTACCACTTGACTAGGGAACTTACTAGTCAGCAATCTAACAATGAAACCTTCAGGATTAAGTGTAGGTCGTTCTTTTTTTTGTCGGTAATGATTCGACCAAGTGCTTTCATTAGTTTTATTGATTTTGTTCATGAATGCTTAGGCTGTCCCAGTAAGTGCTAAAAGTTGTGGGTATGATCTACTATTTTGAATTTTATCAAGAGGTATTTTAATCCCCATTTGCTGCTCGATCTCCATTAAAATATTCATGTGCTGGAGAGAATCCCAATTAAATACCGTTTCAGAAGATGTTGTTTCGTCTATTGAATGAATATCAATATTTAACGTGTTTGAAAGTATTACTTTTAAGGTGTTCTGCATACTTAATTCTCAACTATTTTCTGTAGATTTTCAGGCCAATTTTTATAATTGGTACCGTATTGCGCATAAAGTGCATATACAAGTCTTTCGAAACCAATTCCAAAGCAGCCAGACCAAACCGGTTTATTTTCCGGTAGTTTGATATCAAATGCTCTTCCAAAGAAGTCTTGATGGAGGTTAATAGAGCCAATTGCCATTTCTTTATTGCTAAAAGGCAGCTTTACAAGGAGTTCGTATTTTAATTGTGAAGCATTTTGAATTACGCTTTTCATTACGGTGTCATTGGAAAAAAAGGGGTCATTTGCTGTTGTTATGGTACAGTCCAGATCTAGCCATGAGAGAAACTCCTTGGCAAACTCAATCATTTTTTGTCTTTGTTCCAATACAAAAATTTCATCCCCAACAAACATAATATCTCGAACTGAAAAATTAGTGAGCCTGTCTAACGAGTTTGTCTCAGAGGATTCATTGCGGAAAACTTTGTTATAAGTAGTGTAGAGTGTGTTTTCGTAGTTTCTACTACCTTCAAGCGCATAGTAACAGATATCACACACAGCGCATTGAAGGCCGAAATGACTATCTGCCATATGCTCTGACATATCAAATGTGTTGTAGTCTTGATGTTTGCAGTACTTTGTTGCGACAGAACTAAGGGAAAGATTATTTGCTTTGACAGGGCTAGCCATAATAACTTGTTGAGGAAACTCTGAGAAATAGTCAATTTTTTTGTATAGATCTACCGGCCATAAGGTAGGGTACTCTTGTTCAATAGCGCCAATCGATAGTGCCTTTTCACGCCAGTAATCGTTAAAATGCCGAAAAAGTTTCCAGAAGCCACCCTGAAACAAAAATAAGCCTTTACCTACAGGTTTAACATCACCGATAGCTTGTAAAGTATCAATGGGGTCATTTTTTGGAAATTCACGTTGTGGGGTGTTATCAAAGAGTGTGGTATTGTTTAAGTAACTACAAACGTATAGCAAACGATTTAAGGTAGTTTTTAAGTTTTCTTGATCGATGCCATTATCTTTTATTTCAATTTCAATATTATTGCTTTTGAAATTAACAGTGCTGAGTTGAAAGCTACGAGCCAGACAATCAGTTAACCAGTTTTTCTGATGTTCGTTTAATTCAATTGTTAACGGAATCATTAAAGTAGTCATGTTGATTGGTTCACTTATTTTTGGTCACTTTTATAAAAGCGGTCTTCGTTTGGTTTATAAAACTCAGAAATAGTTACAGGTGTGAGAGCATTATATCCAAGTATCTGCTTTAACCGGTTTGATATTTTGTAAGCGAAATCGTAACCAAATGCTCTAGGGTAATCCAATTGTTGTTTAATGAAAGGTTTAGTGTAAATGGGCGTGATTAGATTACGATTTTGAGTTGATGTGTTCTTGCCTGCAGCGTGCCAAATATTACCGTCAAAAATAATAAGGTCACCCGCTTTACAGGGGACTCTTTCGGCATTTGAAAAAAACTCT
>Ga0105350_10001940_pt1 | contig 12718 bp, 9 predicted proteins | sample EN1Hudsemesocosm_FD_83506 | JGI IMG/M metagenome (GOLD analysis project Ga0105350, IMG submission 83506) | Methane-oxidizing microbial communities from mesocosms in the Hudson Canyon - EN1E Hudson Canyon | ecosystem: Environmental > Aquatic > Marine > Cold seeps | place: Hudson Canyon... | reverse complement strand
TTCGCGAGAATGACGATGGTGCCTTACATCTATAACAAGCAAAAACGCCCCACACGAATGTAGGGCGTCGCTCAACACTGACTAAAATTTATTTAATTTTAGCTAACTCTTTTTCTACAACTGATGCTGGTAATGGAACATAGCCGTCTTTAATAACAACTTGTTGACCCACTTTAGATAACATCATTTTTACAAATTCACGGTCAATCGGTGCTAAAGGTTTGTTTGGCGCTTTGTTAACGTAAACGTATAGGTAACGAGATAATGGGTATGTACCATTCGCAGCATTTGCTTTAGTTGCTGCAATGTAAGGCTTGCCAGGATTTTTAGTTAACGCTACCGCTTTAACGCCTGATGTTTTATAACCAATACCAGAATAACCGATACCATTTAATGATTTAGTCACACCTTGAACAACTGATGCTGAACCAGGCTGCTCGTTTACATTGTTTTTGTAATCACCTTTACACAATGCTTTTTTCTTAAAGTAACCGTATGTACCAGACACTGAGTTACGACCATAAATTTGGATGCTTCCAAGGCCATCAACACCTGCTTGACCCCAGTTAGTAATATCTTCTGCATGGCCACATTTACGTGTTGCAGAGAAAATCGCATCTACTTGAGGAATAGTTAGACCTTCAATTGGGTTATCTTTATGCACATAAACCGCTAAGGCATCAATTGCTACACGAATAGGTGTTGCTTTGTAGCCATATTTAGCTTCAAATGCGGCTGTTTCTTTATCTTTCATTTTACGGCTCATTGGACCGAAGTTTGAAGTACCCTCTGTCAATGCTGGTGGCGCTGTTGAAGAACCTGCCGCTTGAATTTGAATGCTTACATTTGGGTATTCACGTTTGAACTCTTCAGCCCAAAGTGTCATCAAATTAGCTAATGTGTCAGACCCAACACTAGAAAGGTTGCCAGAAACACCACTGACTTTTTCGTAATCAGCTAAAGCCGGATCAACATCAGCATACGTTGCTGCAGAAAATGCCATTGTTACTGCGGCACCCAAGATTGCAAGTTTTTTAGTGAACATCATTTGTCCAACTCCTAAGAATTAAAATCGAAATACATGTAATAAATCTAAATTACGCTGAGTAGTATCTCGTTTGAATGTGACAATGATATTAAATCTATATTACAGTTCTGTTACAGAGCGTGGAGCCTTACGATATCTAAGCTATATGTTCTCAACTACCCAGATATCGTTTCCATTTTGCGGGCTTAAGATACGTCAAGTCAACCAACACTAAACCATCAATACAATGACCAAAATTGGCATCGACATTAAAATCTATATAACGAACACCTTCTTCATCACATAACTCGGCATATTGTTTATATAAGGTCGGAACAGCGACATTCATATAGGTCAATTGCTCTCGCATAGCACGAAAATCATCTGCGTAATCAACTCCCGTGACAGTACTCTCTACAATCTCAGATTCTTCTTTCGACAAACAATATGGGGTTTTTGCCACCGCCAAAGCATCATCATCAGGAAAATAGTGCTGATAGAAACCAACAATCAATGCCTTGGCAAGTTCAGGATAGCTATTGCTCAAACTCACTGGGCCAAATAAATAACGGATTTCGGGGTAACGCTTTAAATAAGCGCCAATACCATACCAAAGATAATCTAAGCTTCGTTTACCCCAATATTTAGGGCTAACAAAACTACGGCCCAATTCAATACCCTGTTCAAAAAATGGGGCTATTTTATCAGCATCATAATCAAATAAGTCTTGACTATAAATCCCTCTACTATCTGGTTTATCAAGTAAACGCTTAACCTCACCAATCCGATAAGCACCTGCAATTTCTAGCTCTTGTTCATCCCATAAAATCAAGTGGCGATAATCTCGATCATATTTATCTAAATCACGATAACCTCCTGTCCCCTCTCCGACTTGGCGAAACGTCACCTCTCGTAAACGACCAATTTCATGCATCACAGCAGAGTCAGATTGATAATCGAACAAATAGATCTTCATACCGTCTTTAGTTTCACCCAAACATTCAGCCTGCTTTAACTCTCTTTTAATTGCACGACGTTCTTCTGGATGAGCAATTACCTTCTCAGTGATAAATAACGATGATTTTCCTTTACCGATTCTATATAAATGGCGACGCAGTAATTTTACTTTCTCTTTTTTTATCAATGGCAATATCTCAAGCTGTTGATAGGGAATGGGCTCTCCTACATTAATAGCAATCGTTTTTGATTTTTTATTAAACATTTCATGTGCAAGCAATACTCCAGCTAAAGGCTTGTACACCATTGATGTGCTATAAAATAAAGGGGAGTTTTTCGCATTGACAAATATCGGTAGAATAGGTGCATTACTTTTCTTGGCAAAACTCAAAAAACCATTCGTCCACTTAGCATCTTGCACACCGTTGGGACGAATTCTTGATACCTCACCAGCAGGAAAAACAATCACAGCCTCTTCATTTTTTAAGCAATCTAAAATAGTGCTAATGCTACTTTTTGCTGTTGATTTTTTTAAATTATCAACGGGGAGTAATAAGCCTTCTATCGCCTTAAAATCCATCAACATATCATTAACAACAATTTTGACGTCTCGGCGAACCTCCCCCACTAACCTTAATAAAGCTAGGCCATCTAAAGCTCCTAGGGGATGATTAGCGACAATCACGACACGACCTGTTGCAGGAATATTTTGTCGATCACGGTGAGAAACAGAATAACTAAAATTGAAAAAGTTAAGCACTTGCTCAACAAAATCAAAGCCTGTCAGGTCTTGGTGCTCATCTAAGAACTGATTGACCTCTTCTTCATGTGTTAACTTGCGAAGAAAACCTAATGCTGGACGTTTTACCCAAGGACTTCGAGTTTCAAAAGTAGGAAATTTTTCTTGAAGTGCATTTTCGATATTTAACATAGGTGCCCCTTTATATGATCTCTTTCAACAATCATATAAAGGGTATATGACACCTTTATAACAACATGGTGATGCTTTTATGACAAGGCTTATAACTATTAAGGCTTAATCACATGCGTTAATGGAAAACAGCAACAAAATTGTGAGCCTTCACCTACCTCACTACTAATTCTCAGCTCAGCACCATGACGCTGTAATATATGCTTAACAATCGCTAAGCCTAAACCTGTTCCACCCGCTTCCTGTGACCGCCCGCTATCAACACGATAAAAACGCTCAGTGAGTCGATCTAAATGATGCTCGGCAATACCAAAGCCATTATCACTCACCTCAATACAGCCTCGATCTTTATATACAATCCAACGAATAGTGACTTCTGAATCTGTAGGCGTATATTTCACCGCATTAAATACAAGGTTAGAAACAGCACTGCGTAGCTCATCACTATTTGCTAATAACAATTGGTCACTTTCAAGTTCAAGCGTAATCGTATGTTGCCGATATTGCTGTAGTTGCTCTGCATCTTTAACAATAGAACGTAATAAATCTCCGACATTGATAGGCCGTTGTTCAAGTGGTTTTTCTCCCATCTCTAGCTGTGACAGTGTGAGAAGATCTTTGATCATTGCATCCATTCGCTGAGTTTGCTGCTGCATTACAGGCAATGCATTACCCCACTGCTCGGCAGAGCTTTCAGCCGTAAACATTTCCAAATAACCATGCAATACCGTCAATGGCGTGCGTAATTCATGCGAGACATTTGCCACAAAGTCACGCCGCATCCGTTGCAAGTTGATTTCTTGAGTCATATCTCGGGCAATGAGTAATCGTCCCTTGCCCATATAGTTAACAATTTTTACTTCCAGTCTCAGCTCTGGCCGTATCGGTGAAGCAACAATTGCCACATTACCTTTACTAATAGGAGAATGTAATAACTGATGGAATTCAGGATCACGAATCAAATTATTGACGCGAACATGACTATCTTGTGGCCAACGAATACCTAATAACTGTTGTGCCGCTTTGTTTGCCCATTCAACCTTACCAAATTCACCCATCACAACAACAGCATCAGGCAATGCTGCCGTCGCAGCTTGAAACTGCTTCAAATAGCCTCTTAGCCGCTTTTTACGGGAGCGGTTCTGTTTGCCAACGCGATCAATTTCTCGACAAATATCATCAATCACGCCATCAACACTCGGGGGATTATTTTTCTTAGGTTCTTTTAACCAACGGTATAGTCTGTTCCACACATTTTGTAACCACACAGCATAAGCAAATGTTGCTATAAACATGAATGACAACATTTGATCAAATAAAAGACCTACAAATCCAGTCAAGCTGACGATGGTAATTAAACGCCAATAATCCCAGTGCATCATATTAATTAGTCTTCAGCAAAACGATAACCTACACCACGAACGGTTTGGACTAGACCCTCATGATTTGAAGGTTCCAATGCCTTACGCAAGCGGCGAATATGCACATCAACAGTCCGCTCTTCTATATAAACAGTATCGCCCCAGACATGATCAAGTAATTGGCCACGGCTATATGCACGCTCGGGATTACGCATAAAGAAATGCAATAAACGAAACTCCGTTGGCCCAAGATCTATTCGCTGCTCATCCACACTCACCCGATGACTTTTTGTATCTAAAACTAATCCTGCTATTTCAATTTTTTGATTGTCATCTGTTTCAGACAGATTACACCGACGCATCACAGCCTTAATTCTGGCCATCAATTCAGGAGGAGAAAATGGCTTATTCACATAATCATCAGCGCCAACACTTAAGCCTTTCACCATGTCTTCGCTTTCGCCTTTTGCAGTCAACATAATCACAGGAATTCTTGCCCAAGACTCAACCGCTCGTAAACGACGAATAAATTCTATTCCATCGATACCAGGCAACATCCAATCTAATAGAATTAAATCAGGCTGTTGATTTGATAACCATGCCAAGCCTTTTTCAGCATCACTCACTGAGTCGCATTCAAAGCCTGAGTGCCTGAGTGAAAAACACAGCATATCTCTGATTGCTATATCGTCTTCTATTACTAAAATTGCCGTTGCCATTAAGCCACCTTTAATTAATTGATCAGCTCATCATACTGACTATATATTACAGATTTGTAACAGTCAGTTAAATTGATGACTGCACGCAACGTAAAACCCCATAATCATATTCACCTTCCAACTCATCATAGGCAGGCTTTAAACGTCCCTTCTCTTGGTCTTCTTGCGACTCAAGCACAAAAACAATCTCATTGTATGCAGCATCACTTAACTCTAATACATCTCGAACATCAAGCAAGCCTACTTCAATCGCATCAGCGAGATGCGTATAAATTGTGCTCTGCTTAACATCTCGCTGCTGTGCAATCTGTTCGATATCTAACCCTTGCTGATAACACATTAATGTTTCATTAACGGTTGAACTCAAGCGATTATTCAATAGCTCTGACAAAGGGTGCAATGCTATTTCCTTAATGAAATCTTGCCCATATCGAATTAACTTCTGCTCACCAACACCCGATATTTTGCTCAAATCCACCAGCGTCGTCGGCCTTACTTTTAACATTTCTTGCAAGGTAGCATCATGAAAGATGACATAGGGAGGCACGCCATGTTCTTCGGCCAAACTAAGTCGCAATGCTCGTAGCCCCTCCCATAACACCTCATCTTGAGGCCTCACGGAGCCTTTCTGTTTTTTCTCTTTCGCTGTTTTTTCTAGTGTCGCTTGCTTACGTAATTGTAATGTTTGTTCACCACGCAGTAGTGTTCGACACTTCTCAGTCAACACCAAAGCACCATGCCTCTCAGCATCGACATCTAAATACCCTAAAGCGATCAATTGCCTAAATAAGCCTCTCCATTGTGTAACCGGTGTATCACTACCGATGCCAAATGTACTGATCTGATCATGGCCATTGCGCTGAATGCGGTCATCACTTTTGCCATGTAAAATATCAATAATATAGTTCACACCAAAACGCTGCTGTGTACGATAAATACAGGATAGTGCTTTTTGAGCGGACTCAGTGCCATCCCACTTATCAGGCGGGCTTATACAGTTGTCACAATGACCACAAGGTTTAGCACCTGTTTCATCAAAATAGGATAATAATGATTGCCGACGACAAGTCACCACTTCACATAAGCCCAGCATAGACTCTAGCTTTTGGTGCTCAACACGTTTATGTGCCGCATCAGCATTAGAGTCCTGCATAAACTGGCGTAAGGTAATAACATCTTGCAAGCCATAAGCCATCCACGCATTGGCAGGCTCACCATCTCGCCCTGCCCGACCCGTTTCTTGATAATAGGCTTCAATACTTTTTGGCAAACTCAAATGAGCAACAAAACGCACATCAGGTTTATCAATGCCCATTCCAAAGGCAATCGTTGCCACAATGATCACGCCTTCTTCCCGTAGAAAGCGCTGCTGATTTTTTTGCCTAACATCCTGAGATAACCCAGCATGGTAAGGCAAGGCAAGACGACCTTGATCGGCTAACCACTCAGCGGTAGCCTCTACTTTTTTACGCGACAAACAATAGACAATTCCAGCATCATCAGGATGATTGTCTTGCAAAAAAGTCCACAAGCGTTGTTTAGGATTATTACCTTCCGAAATAGCATAATGAATATTGGGGCGATCAAAACTATTAATAAAAACACGGGCATTATCTAACTGAAGTTGCTTAACAATTTCATCACGTGTTCGTTGATCTGCTGTTGCGGTCAAGGCGATACGAGGAATGGCAGGATAACGTTGATGTAATAATTTTAACTGCTGGTAGTCGGGCCGAAAATCATGCCCCCATTGTGATACGCAATGGGCCTCATCAATAGCAAACAAGGACAAATGACATTGATCTAATAGGCTTAGAAACTGACCATTTAACAATCGCTCGGGAGCAACATAGAGTAGCTCTAACTCTTGATTGAGTAGTTGCTGCTCCACTTCTCGCGCTTGGGCAGCGTTGAGGCTTGAGTTTAAATAAGCAGCATTAATACCCAATTGTTGCAAAGCATCAACCTGATCCTGCATTAAGGCGATAAGCGGAGAAACAACAATTGCAGTCCCCTCTCGTACTAATGCAGGGATCTGATAACACAATGATTTACCGCCGCCCGTAGGCATCAACACTAAGGCATCATGCCCGTTCAATAATTCTTGAATAATATCCTGCTGAGCATGACGGAAGTGGTCATAACCAAAGGTAGATTGTAGGATTTCTTGGGCGCGCTTCATTAAACCATTTTACATAAAAAAGGCCTCAAGCGAGGCCCTTTTCTAATCAACATAAGACAATAATTAGACCTATGACATAAGGCCTTTAATCATAAAGAATATACATGCAGCCATAACCGCAGCTGATGGCACCGTGATAATCCATGCAGTAACGATCTTTTTAATCGCATCACGCTTCACATACAAGTTTTTCTTATCTTCTTTTAAGTTTTTCTTAGCTTGTTTAAGCAGCTCTTCCTCATCATCAATTAAACGATAAAGTGTATTGACACGATCATAATCTTGGTCTGTTTTATCTGCTTTTTTATCTACTTTTTTTAATTCGTTTCGCAAAGCAGTTAAGGCTTTTTTCTCACCTTTTATCTCTGCTTTATCTTGAGCAATTTCACTCTCGATACTCACTGATGAGTCTAACCACTCACGCAAAAAACCAACACCAAATATACCACCAATGGCAATGTGTGTTGAGCTGACAGGTAAGCCTAATTGACTCGCAATAATGACTGTAATAGCAGCTGCCATCGCGACAGAGAATGCACGCATTTGATCCAATTCTGTAATCTCGCTACCCACTGTTTTAATCAGCTTTGGTCCATACAAGGCTAAACCAATGGCAATACCAAATGCACCCACACCCATCACCCAGAAAGGGATACCGGCTTTAGCAGAAATACCTCCCGTCATAACGGCATCATTAATCGCAGCCAAAGGACCAATCGCATTCGCCACGTCATTTGCACCATGAGCAAAACTTAATAATGCTGCCGCGAAAATTAATGGCACAGTGAACAAAATGTTCACGCCATTACGATCATTTTGAATCGTGTCTAATTTTGCTTTTATTCTTTTTTTCATAAAAATAAAAACAATCACAGCAACGATAGTCCCTAATAACAATGCGGCACCTAATGTTGGCTTTTTTGTCACTTCAACCGAAAAGAACATAATGTCATTAAAACTGTTGACCATTGGTTGCCATACTTTCTTAAGCCCTTTGAGCACCAAGTAAGTAACAAAAGACAATGACATAATCGCCACATACACCGGCACCCATTTATAAGAGGCTTCAACCTTATTTTGTTTAAAAATGATTGTTTTCTTTATCGCAAATAAGAACGCGGCTGCAATCACACCACCGATCACCGGCGAAATAACCCAAGAGCTTGCAATTTTACCCATTGTGCCCCAATCAACAATGCTAAAACCGGCAGCGGCAATACCTGCCCCCATGACTCCACCAACAATTGAATGCGTTGTTGAAACAGGTGCTTTTGCCATGGTCGCTAAGTTAAGCCAAAGTGCTGCAGCAAGTAATGCTGCCATCATAGCCCACAAGAAACTATCGGTATCATCACCAAAAGCCTCTATATCAATAATGCCTTTTTTGATAGTAGAAACCACTTCACCACCCGCAATGATGGCACCACTGGCTTCAAAAACCATCGCAATAATGATTGCCCCAGTCATTGTTAAGGCTTTAGAACCAACTGCTGGCCCCACATTATTGGCAACATCATTAGCACCGATGTTCATCGCCATATAACCACCAAAAACGGCTGCTATCGCTAGAAAAACATTGTTAGGGACACCACCACTTGTAGCAAAGCTATAAGCAAGTACGCCAACAAGGAAAAATAATGCAAAGCCTATTCTGGCGAGCTCGTTGTGGCTCTTTTTCATTGCTTGCTTTTCAAGCTGGTTAATTGTTTTAATTTCCATAATGCACCTATGTGTAAGGAATAATTTTGGCAATTATTACAACTTTGTGACGGTTTGACACCATTAATTATTTTTTACTCTGTATGCTGTAACTATCACTTGTTAGTATTGTCTACTTAAAACACTCTCTTGCGACCGATGTTAATCATGAAAAAATATATTGCACTTTTGTTTTTGCTACTCGCTTTTAGCGTTCAAGCGCGACCGGGCTTATTAGATAGTCTTGGTTTTTCAAATGAATTTGATACCCCACCTGATGTCGATGAAGCCTTTGTTTTCACCGCTCAAGCAAAAGATGCCAATGCAATACTGGCTCGCTGGGTGGTTGCTGAAGGCAACTATCTATATAAAGATAAAATTCGTTTCGAGATCATTGAACAAGATAAGGTCCAACTAAAAAGTATTTCACTCCCTGCTGGCGAAAACAAAATGGATGAAATCTTTGGTTTAAGCGAGGTCTATAAACACGATATTGATATTATTCTGCCTATTAATCGCAGCAGTGGCCTTTCTGAAATAACCTTAAAGGCTTATTATCAAGGATGCTCTGAAACATTCAATATCTGTTATCCACCAACAGAAAAAGAAATACTCATTACATTACCGCCCCTATCCAGCGATTTAAATGATGCCATCACTTCAATAGCTTCTCCTGCATCCACCCTTGTTATTCCAGAACAAGATCGCATTGCTAAAAGCCTAGCCGAAGATGGTGTTATCAAAATCCTATTAGGTTTTTTTGGTTTAGGGTTATTACTTGCATTTACCCCCTGCGTATTCCCAATGATCCCAATTTTATCTAGCATCATTGTGGGCGAAGGTGAACGGATTACCACACATCGTGCATTCATATTGTCACTCACCTACATCTTAGCCATGTCTGTAACGTACACCGTCGCAGGAGTTATGACGGGACTATTAGGTGAAAACCTACAAGCTATGTTCCAAAACCCTTGGATAATTGGTAGTTTTAGCGCTCTATTTGTTGTGCTATCCCTATCTATGTTTGGCTTATTTGAATTGCAATTACCACACGCTCTGCAACATCGTTTGCACCAAATAAGTCATCAACAACAAGGTGGACATATCGCTGGGGCGGCATTAATGGGATTACTCTCTGGTTTAATTGTTGGTCCCTGTTTAGCACCACCATTAGCAGGCGCACTTATTTTTATCGGCCAACATGGCGATCCTGTTTTGGGTGGTAGTGCCCTATTTGCATTAAGCATGGGCATGGGCTTGCCACTACTCATTATCGGAACCTCTGCCGGAACATTACTTCCTAAAGCTGGCGACTGGATGAATACCATCAAATCTATCTTTGGGGTATTAATGTTAGCTCTTGCCATTTGGATGTTAGAACGAATCATCCCTGGCTGGGTGAGCTTATTATTATGGGGGGGGCTGCTTATTGTTTCTTCCGTATATTTGGGCGCGCTCAACTCGCTTCATATTGATGCCAGCGGCTGGGAAAAACTGTGGAAGGGATTGGGACTTATACTATTAATATACGGTGGTCTGTTAATGATCGGCGGAGCTGGTGGCAGTCATAATATTTGGCAGCCGCTACAATCCATTATCTCCAGCTCATCTACTGCCGCCCCTTCTCATACTGGCGTATTATTTACCAAGGTCAATAATGTCGAGGAACTAGAACAGGAGTTATCCCAATCTAATAAGCCTGCCATGCTCGATTTTTATGCCGACTGGTGTGTAGACTGCAAAAAAATGGAAATCACCACATTCCAAGATAATACGGTAATAACAGCATTAAAAAACACGCATGCACTACAAATGGATCTGACAGCCAATACTGCTGAGCATAAAGCACTGATGAAACAGTATGGCGTGTTTGCTCCACCAACCATCTTATTCTTTGATGCTAGTGATCAAGAATATAGTCAGCACCGCATAGTAGGCAGTATCTCTGCCGAAAAGCTGGTTCAACATATCGCATCACTGCCACCATCAGCACAATAAGAAAAAACTTTTTCGACGAACTTAGCGACATAATCCACGTTTTTCGAACAATAAAGCTAGATATTTTCTAACCATTAGTGCAAAATATGTCCACATTCACTATTCCTAATGGCGCAATATCTAATGGCAAAAATCTTAGTGCTACATGGTCCCAACCTAAACCTGTTAGGAACACGCGAACCTGAACATTATGGCGCTGACACACTGACTGATATTGCCCAACAATTACATGCCAGCGCTGAAGAAAAAGGTCATCAGTTAGAAAGCTTCCAAAGTAATGCTGAACATGAACTTGTCGATAAAATTCATGCGGCACGAGGCGATACTGACTTCATTATTATTAATCCCGCAGCCTTTACTCACACCAGCGTAGCGCTGCGTGATGCACTGTCTGCCGTAGAAGTACCTTTTATTGAGGTGCATCTATCAAACGTTCATGCACGGGAAGAATTCCGTCAACACTCCTATCTATCAGATATCGCTGTTGGCGTGATCTGTGGCCTAGGCTCTCAAGGTTATCAGCTGGCATTGCAAGCAGCTATCACTAATCTCCGTAACCATTGAAGATGCAAATTTCTACTACACATTCTAACTACGCTAGCCGCGTTATATCATTGAGCAATAGAGTAACTATTACATCAATAATATGCCTTGCTATCGCAGCTATTATGCGCACTAGAAAAACAGCATCATCAATAATAACGGACATACACTAATCAATAGGATTATCTTCATGGATATTCGTAAAATAAAAAAACTGATCGACTTAATTCAAGAATCTGATGTAGCAGAAATTGAAATTCACGAAGGCGAAGAATCTGTACGCATTAGCCGCAACAGCTCTGCTGCACCCGTCATGATGGCTGCTCCTGCCGTTGCAGCAGCGCCTGTAGCCGCTGCGCCAGCACCAACAGCGGCACCTGCTGAAGAGGCAACGCCAGCAGGTCCAAATACAGCTAATGCTGTTAAATCACCAATGGTCGGTACGTTCTACCGCTCATCATCTCCTGAAGCAGCTTCATTTGTCGAAGTAGGCCAAACAGTTGCTGCGGGTGATGTTATTTGCATTATCGAAGCGATGAAAATGTTTAACCAAATTGAAGCTGACCGTAGCGGTACAGTGAAAGCTATTTTGGTTGAAAATGGTCATCCTGTTGAATTTGATGAGCCGTTAATCATCATCGAATAAACCTTCTGCTTGCACGCTATAAGGCTGTGCAATCACGTAACAACAGCGGATAAAAATATTATGATCGATAAAATAGTCATCGCCAACCGAGGCGAAATAGCCCTTCGAGTATTAAGAGCTTGTAAAGAATTAGGTATTAAAACTGTTGCCGTTCACTCAGATGTGGATCGCGACTTAAAACACGTTTTATTAGCAGATGAAACAGTCTGTATTGGCCCTGCACCTTCAGCGGAAAGCTATTTAAATGTGCCTGCTCTTATTAGTGCTGCAGAAATAACTGATGCATCAGCCATTCACCCTGGTTACGGCTTTTTATCTGAAAATGCTGACTTTGCTGAACGCGTTGAGCAAAGTGGTTTTATATTCATCGGTCCTAAATCAGACACTATTCGTATGATGGGCGATAAAGTATCCGCCATCAAAGCGATGAATGAAGCCGGTGTACCGTGTGTGCCGGGTTCTGACGGTGGGCTAGGTGATGATGATCAAACAAACCTTCGCATTGCTCGTGAAATTGGTTTCCCACTCATCATCAAAGCATCTGGTGGTGGTGGTGGTCGCGGCATGCGAGAAGTACATAGTGAAGCACACTTATTAAATGCTATTGCATTAACCAAGAGTGAAGCTAAATCATTATTTGGTAATGGCATGGT
>Ga0105350_10001939_pt1 | contig 12722 bp, 1 predicted proteins | sample EN1Hudsemesocosm_FD_83506 | JGI IMG/M metagenome (GOLD analysis project Ga0105350, IMG submission 83506) | Methane-oxidizing microbial communities from mesocosms in the Hudson Canyon - EN1E Hudson Canyon | ecosystem: Environmental > Aquatic > Marine > Cold seeps | place: Hudson Canyon... | reverse complement strand
CATCGCCGTTCCATGCTGACGCCAACACTATTTCCGACTGTCACGCCCTGCTCAATTAAATAGCTCGCAAGAAGATCCGAGCGCTTATCGAGTTCAGCATAAGTCAACTGTCCATCCTGGCCAACAACTGCGATATCATCAGCGCGACGTGCAGCAGTTTCTGAAATCAAACTATGCAAAGTAGCACTTTCTGGAAGCGCCAAAGCCGTTTGATTCATATCTTGATATAGATTTCGCTCAGTATTCGTCAAAATAGACAAACCTCTGAAATCTGATTTCGAGTTATCAATAAGTGCATTTAAAAATGTAGCAAAGTGTTCGCTAAGTCGTGCAATGGTTGACTCAATGAAGACATCAGTGTTGTACCATATCAACCCACTCAAACGACCATCTTTTTGCCAAATCCAGACATGAATGTCGTACATTGCTCCGCCCGAATGTACAGGTATTAACTCTGAGTCCAAGCCATCTAACTCAATGCCTGCTGGAGGTTCCTGAAAAATAAATCCAACCTGAAATAAAGGGTTATAACTCAAATCACGCGTAGGATGAACCGCATCGATAATTTTATTTAAAGGCACATCCTGATTATCATATGCCTCAAACATAACACTTTTAACTTCCGAGATGACTGATTCAAAATTGTGGCAGTCTACTAAATTAGTCGCTAATGGTAAGGTATTAATAAAACAGCCAACCACATCCTGAAGGTCTTCTTGGTCAGCCCGATTGGCAAAAGGAGTTCCGACAATCACATCATCTTGTTTACTATAGCGATTCAGAAGAATACAAAAATTAGATAACAGGGTAATGTACATAGATACTGACTGTTCACTACTAAATTTCGCAGCTTTTTCAGATAACTGAGTATCGTATTCAAACAAATATTGGGCACCAGCTCCAGAAGCCATAGCAGGCCTAGGCTTATCAAGAGGCAAGTCAAGAACGCCTGAGAAGTTCTCTAGACGTTGCTTCCAAATCTCAATTTTATCTTTTTGCTCCTGTTCATTTGGCTGTTGCTTCAACCAATGAACGTAATCTGAATAATGCAGATACGGTTTTTCAAATTGAGGAACTTTACCTTTAGCAAATTGATTATAACCCTTCTCAAGTTCTCTCATTAATTGCAACAAAGATGTGTGATCTACTGAAATATGATGCAGATTAAGTAACACGACATTGTCATCTTCAGCCACTTTAAAAACATGGCAGTAGATTGACGAACCATTACGCAAGTCGAAAGGTTCTTGAGCTGCTTGATTCAAGATTTCCTCTAGCTCTGCAACATCCACCTGACTTTCTCGGAAATCAACAATACCGGTATTAGATACAACTTGAATCATGTCACCATGATTTTCTCCATAAGTTGTACGCAATATTTCATGGCGCTCAATTAGCAATGCAAATGCACTTTTAAGCGCAGATATATTCAAACTACCTTTATAACGCATCGCTAATGGAATATTGTAAGCCGAATTATCGTCGGCTACTTCATGAATGAACCACAGTGATGATTGCGTTGGAGAAAGCGAATATTCAAACTTAACTTCTTTTTCCGTTGTTGCAGCCAGAAAAGCTTCATCTCGGACAAAAGGCTCAATATTATGATCGTGTGCTACTTCGCTAGTCTTGCCACCTGCAGTAGTTTGCTCTGATGCAAACTCAGCCCACTCCCTTATCGTTGGGCTATCGAATAATTTAGATAGTGGTAATGATGCTCCTATCTCCTTCTTAGCTTTTGTAGCTAGCTGAGTAAGCAATAATGAGTGCCCCCCCAATTCAAAAAAGTTATCTTGCACACCTATATTTTCTATACCTAAAGCAGCAGACCAAAACGCGGCCATTTTTTCTTCAAATGGCGACTGAGGCGCTTCATAGTCAGCATCAAGCGTTGGCCGTTCAACGCCCTCCAATTGTTGTCCGGTACTTTCAGGCTGTCGAACTTTATTAATCACACCATCAAAGCATTCAGGTGAAATAATTATTTGCGGACAAGCCGAAACACTTAAAATGCGATTCAGTACGTCCTGCCCTTCCGCTGGCATAATACCTAAAGATAAATCAACCTCTAGTTCAGCTGATATAGCGCTATCAATTTCATCAAGTGCGCTAGCCCCCATTCGCTTAACTACAAAATTTTCAATATCCAGCAAACATTCACCACGTGCATTGCAAATACGCACATTAAATTTAGAACGGTCTGCGTCATCACCTAACCAGGTAATGTGGCTGAACATCTGGACCTCAAAAGCGCCATATACCGTTACACGGCCATAATTCAGCGGCACAAAGAAATCAAGGTCAGCATTATAATTACTCACCAACAGGTGACCCGCCCCTGTTGCCATATCAAGCATCCCCGGATGCAGGGGAGCCATCACCAAATCACTTTCAAATTGCTTGGGAAGCTCAAGCTCAACAAGCGCTTCACCTTCTCCGACATGAATTTGATCGATACATGCCCAACGTTTGCCAAAATCCATATGCGGATGGCTAGCATCGCCTTTACGAATAACCGTTTCTTTCTGGCAACGCTGACGCAATTCTGCCAGATCAAGATGGCCTATTACCTGGCGGTCGACTAACTTAACCACTCCTTCGACATGTTCACCGAGCCACTCATGGTCGTCTGCACTTTCTAAGCTATCGGCGCTAGAAATAACCAAGCGCGTGCCAGATAATTTTCGATCAAGAGTAATATCCAAGACTTTTTGTTCGCCATCATGTACCAACATCGGGGAGCTAAAAAAGATTTCACTTAACTCAATACATTTATTCGTTAACTCGTCCGCGTTTTTGGGCAACAGTTTTGTCGCTGCCTGATAAGCACAATCCAAATACCCCGTTCCTGGAACCAAAGCCAAACCGGTGTTGGTTCTATGTTCGTCAACCCACCAACGCTCACTGTCGACATGAATTCGATAGTGTTCACCGTCCTGGAAAGATGAAAAATGAGGCATTTTCCCGCCCATCATACGCTCACCAGAAGCCAATTCCGCCGCCATACCTACATGCTGCCAAGCTGACCAGTTAACACTGATAGCCGGTATACCTACTCTGCGAGCCTGATGTGCGTATGAATCCAGAAACGCATTGGCTGCAGCATAATCAAATTGGCCGGACATACCAGTGATAGAACTCACCGATGAATAAAGCACCAAAAAGTCTAAAGGGTCACTCGCAAGAGCTGACACTAAAGCCTGCGCGCCTGAAATTTTGGGCAATAAAACAGCCTGACACTGCTCTAGCGTTTTAAAGGAGAGTAGCTGATCATCAATAGCACCAGCTGTATGGAAAGCGCCTGATATAGGCCCCAATTCACTACGCACCCTAACAATAACACTGGCAAACTGTTCAACATTGGCGACATCGGCTGTATACACTTCTAACTGCTGTGCGTGCTCCGCAAGGCTTAACAAGCGCTTGATTCTTCTCCCCATTCGAGTATTCCGCCGGCTTTCTTCAAGCCAGTCCTTTTTCTCAGGGATATCTCTATGACTGATGAGTGCTAGTTTCACCCCAGGACTCATCACTAGTTGTTCTGCCACTGTTAAACCTAGGCCACCCAAACCACCAGTAATCAGATAAACCCCTTCCTTTGGCTTAAAGGTTAAGGATTCAGGCAAGGCACTCGCGGCAAAGCTCTCGATATAACGATACCCGCTTCGGTAGCAACTCGCTTCGAAAGTAGCAGGGCTAACCATCATCTCAGCAACTAAAGCTTTTCCTGCACTGTTTTGTGACCAAACAGCAAGAGTAGCATCATCAATATCTACCAAACGAATCGTTGCGCTCGGCAACTCTTTTGCTAATACCCGTGCTGCTCCAGAAATGGTCGCAACAAGAGGATGTTTAATATCTTCACCTGGATTTGCAGCTAACGAACGCTCGAGCACTATTGTTAATTTAAGCCCAGTAATATCATGCTCGATCAGACCTTGAGAAAAACGGAAAAAATGCTCAAAGGCTTTATCATCTGGCTCAGATAATGGCCATGCATAGAGTATGGCCATTTCATCCAATTTTGCTTGCTCCAGATCACTTAAAACTTGGTTTAACTGCTGAGCATCAGACATATCTATTTGATAAGAGGTGCGACTGTGGCGTTCAAAGTTCGTACCAGGACTTACTGTTATCAATGACAAATCCTGCCCGTCAATCAGATCAGACACCGCTTTTAGAATAGCGATACTCGGCTTACCAAAGATAACAGAAGGTAAATTTCTCTCTGCATCCGTAATAAAACCTGGCTGCCATGAAGGCTGATAAAACCATTTATCCAGTGTCTGCTTTCCTTCAGGTAATACCCCTACCGTCTTGCCTGGTGCGACCCAGTGCTTCTGTTTTTCAAAAGGGTAAGTAGGAATCGATACTTTTCGGACATTGTCTGAATAGAACTTATCCCACTCTAGTGCCGCACCACCACACCATAGCTTCCCTAAAGATAACAGCATAAATTCAATGTCATGAAGCGTTTCTTTAGGGTGCTTCATTGAGCTAGCAATCATATTATCGCGTGAAACAGAATTATGTTGACGAGCAAAAGAAGCCAATGTATTGCCGGGCCCAACCTCTAATAATACCGGTGCAACCTCGTCAGATAAGAGTAAAGATAAACCATCAGAGAATCGAACCGTTTCTCTAAGGTGCCTTACCCAATACTTGGGATCCATCGCTTCCTCATCTGTTAGCCATAGGCCGGTAAGATTTGATGCAACTTTTTTCTTTGGTGGGTGGTAACTAATTGTGGATAAGAAACTACCAAATTCATCTAATATTGGATCTAGCATCGAGGAGTGGGCTGCTACCGAGATACGTACTCTTCTACACTGAACCTCAATTGCTTCAAGTTTTGCCTGTACCGACTCAATCAATTCAATTGGCCCAGACAAAACACATAAACTCGGGCTATTAATCGCAGCTAAGGATAAACCTTGTTCAAGGTAAGGCTTAACCTCCTCTTGATCAAGCATCACACTTAGCATCGCTCCATCAGGTAAAGCTTCAAATAATGCTCCGCGTTTTTGCACAATAGCCAAAGCATCTTCAAAACTAAATACCCCTGCCAAACACGCAGCAGTATACTCTCCCATACTATGGCCAATAAAACTGTCAGCTTCGACTCCCCAAGACCCCCATAATTTTGCCTGGGCGTACTGAGTAACGAACAAAGCGGGTAAAACCCTAGAGGGCCGAATTATATCCAGTTTGGCCTGTGCTTCATTCTCTTCTGTCGGAAAAATAACCTCTTTCAAGTCATAATCAAGAAGTTTCTGGGCAGCACTTAAACATTCATTTAATGTTTTTCTATAGTAAGCATCACTCTCATATAGGTCTCGCCCCATATTAATATACTGAGCACCTCCACCTGCAAACATAAACGCAACCGGCACCGTCTCATCCGGAGCTTTATGACTTGCCCGAACAGCACTTTTAGCCGCATTTAGCTCACTCGACATCTCTTTAGTCGTTGCAGCCACCACAACACGCCGGTGCCTGAATGTTTTCCGGCCAACCGCTGAGGTATAAGCAATATTTTCAAGATGTTCGTTAGTACCTTCCAGAAATTGAGCATGTGATGCAGCATAGCGATCAACTACTTCTTTTGAGCGCCCTGACATCAACATCAGCTGGTAGGGGCGCTGCGCATCAGGGGCTTCTGCAGCTGCTTGATATTCTTCCAAGATAACGTGGGCATTAGTCCCCCCCACACCTAAAGAACTAACACCAGCACGTCGAGTAGTATCACTACTCCAATTTCTCAAACGGTCGTTGACATAGAAAGGACTATTTTCGAAATCAATCGCGGGGCTTGGAGCATTGAAGTGTAGCGTGGCCGGTATTTGCTTGTTTTTTAGACTCATCACGACTTTAATAAATCCGGCAATGCCTGCTGCCGTATCAAGGTGCCCAATATTAGATTTTACAGAACCTAAGGCGCAATATTGTTTCTTAGGGTTGTCGACACTATAGGCTTGAGTCAATGCAGTGACTTCAATGGGGTCGCCCATTGCAGTACCAGTACCATGGCACTCGATAAAACTCACACTCGCCGGATCAATCTCAGCCAATTCAATCGTTTCTCTGATCGCAGCCGCTTGGCCATCAACACTTGGCGCTAAATAACTGACCTTAGTAGAACCATCGTTATTAATAGCAGAAGATTTAATTACTGCATGAACATTATCGCCATCGGCGACGGCATCTTCCAAACGTTTCAACAGAATACAACCGGCACCACTACCAAACACCGTTCCGCCAGATGCCGCTTCAAATGGACGGCAATGCCCATCGCGCGATAATATTTCGTTCTCTTTATAAAGATAACCTTGGTTATGTGGCATATTAATAGTGACACCACCAGCAAGCGCCATATCACACTCACCACTAAGTAAACTTTGTGCAGCTAAATGAACACCTACCAGCGAGGTAGAGCAAGCGGTCTGAACATTGACACTTGGCCCGAGTAAATTAAAGATATATGACGCACGTGTTGCGAGGAAATCTTTGTCGTTACCGGTATGGCGTAATAGGAAAAAACCAACTTGTTTTAATAGTTCGGAATTAGTCATTAAGTTAAAAGGCAAATAAGCATTATGCCCAGATCCGGCATATACACCGACAGAACCTTCTATTTCACTTGGAATATAACCCGCATCTTCAAATGCTTCCCAAGCACACTCAAGAAAATGCCGATGCTGCGGATCCATAATACGGGCATCTTGTGGACTAAAACCAAAAAAACCTGCATCAAAACACTCCATGTCCTCTAGAAACATGCCCGATTTAACGTAATTTGGGTTTGCAATATCAGCTTCACTCACATCGGCAGCTCTAAGCTCATCATCCGATAGTGTTGTTATGGCCTCTCGTCCATCTTTAAGGTTCTGCCAATACTCTTCCGGGTTACTTGAACCCGGAAGTCTACAAGCCATCCCAATAACTGCTATATCATTAGCATCCATATCTGTACCCGTTAAATCATCGGACATGAAGTCTCTATTCCTTATTTATACTATTTTCTGGTGTTAAATATCTTAAAAACGCTTATTTCTATCGACGACGGCGCCGATTTTGAGCCGCCTTTCTTGCTGCCACACGAGAACTGGCCACTTCAGAAGTTGCTGATGCAGATTCGTCTGCAGCAACAAATTTAGCAATGCTCTCAATAGTAGTGAACCTAAATAAATCCGTCATTTGAACTGGTTTAGTAATGCGCTCACTTTCCCGTAATTCTTTTAATACCTGAATGACCAGTAGAGAGTGACCACCAATATCAAAGAAATTATCTTTTCGACCAATTTCAGACACACCTAAGGCGCGCTTCCAAATATCCGCAATCAACTCTTCCCAATCATCTTCCGGTAAGGCAAATTCTTCACTGCCTTGGTGTCGCTGTTGAATGGGTTCAGGCAGGGCATTTCTATCTAGTTTGCCATTTGGCGTCAATGGCATTGAGGCTAGTTCAACATAGAACGCTGGCACCATAAACTCTGGCAACTGTTCTGCTAAGTGCGCTTTTAATGCTTCTGCATCGACATGTTTTTCAAAGTGAGGCCTAACATATGCAACCAAACGTTTGTCGCCGGCGTTATCATCTCTAAGGATTACAGCACATTCTCGAATAGAGTCATGTGTTTGTAATAAGGATTCAATCTCACCTAACTCTATTCGGTATCCTCTGACTTTGACCTGATGATCAATACGTCCGAGGTAAATCAAGCGCCCATCTTCAGCATACTTGGCCAAATCACCGGTACGATAAACTCGCCCGTTTGAACTTTCTATGTAATTGTCGTCAATAAATCGCTCTGCGGTGAGTGCTGGTCGGTCATGATAGCCACGAACAACGCCATCTCCCCCTATTAGCAGTTCACCCGCTACACCAACAGGGAGCTGTTTTAGGTTTTTGTCAACAATATAAATCTGGGTATTGGTTATCGGCTTTCCGATCGATATTTCCTTGCCACTTTCAACATCAAAAGTAGATGACCAGATCGTAGTTTCAGTTGGACCATACATATTAGTCAAACGTCCACCAATGGCTCCTTTCAATTCATTCGCCAATACAGAAGGTAACGCCTCGCCTCCTACCATCATATGCTTGATATGGCTCAACTTGGCTTTCGATTCTGGTTCAGCCAATAATATGGTTGCCATTGAAGGTGTACACTGCAAATGCGTCACATTATGTTTTTCAATCAAGTCAGGCAAAGAGTAATTTGCTTGCGACTTATTTTTCGCTGTACTTTCAGGCGCAGAGGTATTTAACCTCAGTTTGTTGAGATGAGGTAGATGTTTAAGCACGATATCGGTATCTATACCGAAGTCGATCAGACAACCTATCTCATCGACGCCAATGTCTTTACATTTTTTCGCTATTTCCATGGCGACTTCAGGGGTTCCGAATAAACCACTCGTCCTGAAGTAACGCTGGAAAGCAAATTCCAGCAAGTCATCCATATCTTCATCTGATACGGTTTCGAAAAATTCATCTAGGGACTTTCCTGTTTCTTCGGACATTTTCTTAAATGTAGGAAAATTCCAGGCGGCACTTTTTACCAAGAACATCGCACTCTTCAGGTAATCTTTCATTGGACCACGAACAATCTCTTCGACTTGATCCATGTCGTCACCAATTAAGGTATGCAGCATCAATGTAATCGTGCCCTCACCTTCATGCCCTGCCTCTTTCCAAGCAGTACGATAAGCATCTATCTTTTCTTTCACTTCTTCAAATGTTTGTCCCAACAAATGGGTCAACACATTTGCGCCTATTTTAGCGGCTTGGGTGAAGCTATCAGGGTTACCTGCTGTGGTAATCCAAACAGGTAGTTCTTTTTGAATAGGAAGCGGCAATACTCGGACATCTACCTCTCCGGAAGGTCCGTCAAATAGCACTTTTTCGCCACGCCATAGTTTTCTTACTGACTCTAGAGACTCAAACATTATTTTTTTAGATTCAGCAAAATTTTCCGGCTTAATAGCAAAATCTGGTGGCGCCCAACCGGATGCGACCGCAATACCTACTCGGCCATTTGAAAGATTGTCAATAACTGACCATTCTTCAGCAACACGAATAGGACTATGCAAAGGAATGACACAACTGCCAGCCCTTAACTCCACATTTTCTGTAATCGTAGACAAGGCCGCACAAGTAACAGAAGGATTTGGAAACAGGCCACCAAAAGATGCAAAATGACGTTCTGGGTTCCAAACAGCCTTAAAGCCATTTTTATCCGCAAATTTAGCCCCTTCCAAAAGTAGCTTGTATTTATTTTGCTGATTCAGACTATCTTCATCTGCGACATTCCAATAAAACAGACTGTAATCCATATTAAGATTCACAGCTTGAGTTGCATCTTGAGATTGCGCTTCTTGTTGCTTATCGCTAAAAATCACTACTTTGAAACCACGAGATAGGGTCCAAAAAATTTCTAAAACTGAAATATCAAAGGAAATACTGGTAACAGCTAACCATGTGCCCTTTTCAGTGCCGATACAGGCATCCATACCGACAAAAAAGTTCACGACGTTTCGGTGCTCAACCATCACGCCTTTTGGTTTCCCCGTTGAGCCTGAAGTATAAATAATGTAGGCAAGGCTAGAACTGCTGATCTTCTTATCGAGATTTTCTTGAGGGTAAGTCTGTAATACACTTTCAAGTTCATCATGCACAATCACTTGTGTTTGTAATTCACCTAACTTGTTTGCATGCCTGCTTTCAGTCACCAATACACTGAGTTTTGAATCTTCAACCATATAACGAAGTCGGTCAGCAGGGTAAACCGGATCTAAAGGTACATAGGCACAACCAAGTTTATGTATTGCAATAAGGGTGACTACCATATCGATGGAGCGATCCATCATGACACCAATTAAGCCACCTTCTTTTGCACCACGTTCGAGTAAAAATCGCGCGATTTTATTAGCACGAAAATTTAAGGTCTGATAACTAATTTCTTCGTCATCAAAGGCTAGGGCAATTGCATCAGGAAATGCTTTAGCCTGCGCTTCAATCAGCTGATGTAAACAAAGGTGATTATCGTAGCTAAGGTTAGTGGCATTCCAAGTATTTATCGATACAACATCCTGTTCAGAAAGAATGTTAATGTCTTTAATCGCCTTGTCTGACACATTAGATGCATCTGTAGCGATCAGTAAATACTGGTCCGTTAATTGTTTGATACTACTGTCGTCAATAACACTGTTACGATAGCAAAGTTCTATATCCTGACCGTTCTTTGCCAACACTACAACCAACTCACTTGCATCACAAGACTGCTTTAGCACAGTATTTAGCTCGATTGATTCAAACGAGTCAACGAAAGCTAACTTTACTGAGAATTGCTCAAGACCAGTATGGTTTTTCAGTAATGGTTCCCGAAGCCAAATATCATTCATCAAACTGCCGGCTTTTTCAAACGCAACCATCGAGGCATGAACAGAGGTAAGCAAGGAGGAGAAGTTCTGAGATTCATCGACATTTACTTCCAAAGGAAGATAATTAGAGAAGCAATTTTTAAACTGCGCTTCTTCTAAGGACAAGGTTGAATAAGTAAAAACACTTTTACTATTTAGCCTCGCTAGTAATGCAGTCAAAATAGCCACATTAAATTCAAGCGGTGTTTTCTGAAACTGCTCCATTCCCAGTACGTTCGCAGGCAATGCGATACGTACACGGCGCATTTCATCACCTTCGTTTGCAGCAACTTTTTGAGCATATGGAATATTAACAGACTCGGCATTAAGCAGCCTACTTACCCAATAAGACTCATATCGACACACATTTCTCACTTGCGTAGATAGAGCTTGACGCTGGCTGTCAGGCCAGTTTATCAATTGACTACCGTTAGCTAGATTATTTGCTTTAAGCAGACTGATAATACAGGGGTAATTTTCACCTGTAAGAGTATAGAAGTCACTTAACTCTACAATCCCTTGACCACAGGCTACCTGCAATGAGTCCGCATTATGCTCAATTATTTGTCCAGCGGATAATGTACTTGTGCCAGCCACAATTGTGGTTTTCTTAACGACTACTAGCTCATTACCCAATTCAAATTTTACCGTCACTAACGGGTTAGCATAGTTACCATGATCTAAAGCTCGTACCAATCGATCAATGTCTGATGCTGATTTGCTCCAATCAATAAGCCCAGCTGCTTCTGGTCGTTCAACTAAACCAAAATAACTTCTATCCTGTTGGCTTTGAGTTTGAGGCTGGTTTGAACCATCAATCAACTCTTCAATTAATCTTTCAAATGACTCCAGCGCCGTTTGGTAACATTTAGCATTGATTGATAAAGCGGTTTCACCCGGCACGACAGGGAATAACTGCTGCGCCAATATCTGTCCGGCATCAACATCTGTTGTCATTTCATGCCAAGTAATACCATGCTCGGACTCATCATTTAAAATCGCCCAAATAGGTACATTCAAACCGGCATAGCGAGGTAATGGACCATCATGAAAATTAATCGCTCGGTGGCCAATTTGAAGCAACCAATCGGGTAGTAATTTAAGGTTTGTAATACTAAAAACATAATCAACAGATTTTTCAGGGTAATCCTCTTGAAGCTCTTGGTAATTATCTAGATGTGGTATGTTTTTTTGAACACACCAGTCACCTATTGTACTGTCCTCACTGACAACACATTTAATCTCCCAGCCTTTCGAAATCAGTCGTTCACCACATTGAATTACCAACGACTGCTCGCCAAGAAGAATTACACTTTGAGCCAATCCATTCATTTTAAAATCCCCAAATTTCTTTAATTTTTAGAACTATTTCATTTTGACCAAAAATCAATCACTAATTAATACTTAAGCATAGAGTGATTTTTAAAGTATATATATTTACTTATCATTTAAAGGCCAATTTATGAGTGCTATTTCGTACTTTTCATTATCACTCATGGTAATTCATTGTATTTTCAAGACATCATGACATCCGTTATTCAGAAAAGAATGTTATAGTCCCCAGTTTTTAAGGCGCAATTTTAATTGAAAGTTGCGCGAAAGTCACAATATTAAAGATGGGAAACGGATAATGAATCCATTCTTTTTTGGTGCGTCGACGCAAGCACTATATGGCGTCTATCATCACCCCAACAAACGCCAAACCAGAGATGAAGCTATCCTACTTTGCCCTTCTTTTGGGCAAGAATATATGCGCTCGCATCGTGCAAACCGACAATTAGCCGCATCACTTGCCAAACAAGGGTTTCATGTACTCAGATTTGACTATCGAGGAACCGGCGACTCCTCGGCTGATATTGAAGATGTGACCATAAATGACTGGCTTGAAGACATTGAAACAGCGATTGATGAACTCAAGGAAACTGCCTGCACTAAAACTATTCATATTATCGGATTAAGACTTGGCGGTTTATTAGCGAGTACAGCAGCGCTTAACAAAAAATTGAAAATCAAAAAAATGGTGCTTTGGGACCCTCTTATCTCTGGTGAGTCTTACGACAACGAACTACAAGCAGAAATTAATAAAGAAAACAGTTCGAAATGCAACCTGATTGATAATCAAGGCACACTACACTTTAATGGCTTTCCCTTAGCACAGGATATGCGTAACGATTTAAAAGGCATAAATTTATGTGATCAGGAACCGATCGCGCGAAAAATTTATCACATTGTTTCGAGCGAATCAGAAAACGCTAACGCACTTAAAAATGCATGGTCCGAGTTTTCTGCCTATCAGTATG
>Ga0105350_10001938_pt1 | contig 12722 bp, 8 predicted proteins | sample EN1Hudsemesocosm_FD_83506 | JGI IMG/M metagenome (GOLD analysis project Ga0105350, IMG submission 83506) | Methane-oxidizing microbial communities from mesocosms in the Hudson Canyon - EN1E Hudson Canyon | ecosystem: Environmental > Aquatic > Marine > Cold seeps | place: Hudson Canyon... | reverse complement strand
TGGATAGCACAAGCTCCAGCCTGAATCATTTTTTTTGCTAATAAATATGTAGCTTCTTCATTTCCAAAACCTGCATCAATGTCAGCGATAATTGGGACAATATGAGATTCAAAATTATCAATCTCACTTTGAACGTCTTCACCGTTTTCAAGTCTTCTAAATAAATCATTCAATTCTACGGCATCCGCTTGTCGTAAAAAATCATAAATTTCTTCAATAAGAGATGAAACTGCAGTTTTTTCATGCATCGATTGATCTGGTAATGGACCAAATTCTGAACGCAAAGCAGCAACCATCCAACCTGAAAGGTATAAATATCTCTTACTTGTAGTTTTATGATGTTTTTTTACGGCAATCATTTTTTGCTGTGCTACAAAACCATGCCAACAACCTAAAGATTGCGTATAATTTGAATTATCAGCATCATAATCTGACATATCTTTTCTCATGATTGAAGCTGTGTATTTTGCAATATCTAAACCGGTCTTAAAACGATTTTGTATTGTCATTCTTGCAGCATTATCTGAGTTAATTGCACTCCAAGTAGCTCCATATTTTTTCTTTAATTTTCTTACAGTTTCTAGAGCTGAACTGTAGTTAGTTTGTGCTGAATTTTTCATAATTTTGTCTTTTAATTATTAAGGTTATAGATTTTGATAATTTTGTCTCGTTAACTATGCCAGTAGTTGCGAGACTTTTTATATATATTTATATGCTTCCAGTGTTAAAAACTCTTGAAAATCTTTTGCTAAAACAAATTCGTCAAATAGTTGTATCGCTTTTTCGAATTTTCCAATATTAAATTTATCTTCTCCAACATAATCTTTAATTTTTTCAATCTCTTGATGTTTGATTTTTTCATAAGTATTTGTGTTAAATGTAATTCCGTCTTTTAATTTTATTTCATTTTGAAGCCAAAGCCAAATTTGTGTTCTAGATATTTCTGCTGTTGCAGCATCTTCCATTAAATTATATAAAGCCGCAGCCCCGTTTCCGCGAAGCCAACTTTCTATATATAAAATACCTACGTTTATATTTTTACGAATTCCCTCTTCAGTAATTGTTCCAACAGGAATTTCAACCAAATCTTTTGCAGATATATTTATATCCGCTCTTTTTACATGAATTTGATTCTTAGTTACCATATTTTCATTAAAAACGTTCATAGCTGTGCTTACTAAACCCGGATGAGCCACCCAAGTGCCATCGTGTCCGTTTTTTACTTCTTGCAGTTTGTCAGCAATTACTTTTTTGAAAGCGATTTCATTTCCAACTGCATCATTTTTAATAGGAATTTGAGCAGCCATCCCGCCCATAGCATGCACTCCTCTTTTATGACATTTTTGAATAACTCTTAGTGAGTAAGATTCCATAAAAGGTGTTTTCATAGTAACCTGATCTCTATTTGGCACCATAAAATTTGAATGATTTCTGAACTTTTTGATGTATGAAAAAATATAATCCCATCGTCCACAATTTAATCCAGCCATATGGTTTCTCAATTCATAAATAATTTCATCTAATTGAAAACTCGCTGTTATTGTTTCTATTAAAACTGTAGCTTTGATTGTGTTTTGAGGAATATTTAAATACTCTTGTGCAAAAACAAAAATATCATTCCATAGCCTTGCTTCTAAATAATGTTCTAATTTCGGTAAATAGAAATAAGTTGCAGAATTTTGGGCTTGTAAAGTTTTGATATTATGAAAAAAGTATAAACCAAAATCAACAAAAGAACCTGACATTTGCTCACCGTCAATTATAAAATGTTTTTCATTTAAGTGTAAACCTCTTGGTCTTACAATTAAAACTGAAGTTTCATTATTTAATGTGTAAGTTTTATTCTTAATAGTATTAAAAAAAGAAATTGATTTTAGATTAGCATCTCTTAAATTAATTTGACCTTGTAAATTATTATGAATATTTGGAGAATTACTATCTTCAAAATCTGCCATAAAAGTTTTAGCACCAGAGTTTAAAGCATTAATTACCATCTTTCTATCTACAGGACCGGTAATTTCTACTCTTCTGTCTAATAAATCTTCTGGTAAAGGCGCACAAACCCAATTAGCATCTCTTATCTCTTTTGTCTCTTCAGGAAAAGAAGGATAATTTCCTGCATCAAAATAAGCTTGCTCAACCTCTCTTTCAGCCAATAAAGACAATCTTCTTTGATTAAATCTAGCATGTAACTCCAATAAAAAAATTTGCGCTTCTGCAGTTAAAATCTCATGATAATTCTCAATTTTAAAACTATTAAAATTAATTCCTTTTGTAATAACTTGTTCTTGCATAGATTATAATTTTTAATTTCTATTAGGCAATAATATAATTTTTTTTTGAACTCCACAAGCGAACGTTCGCTAAATTTACAAAAAACTTTAATTTAAACTAATCGCTAATAATACTTATATTTGAAATATGATATTAGAAAACGAATACATTCGCTTAATTTTTGGTTTAAAATTGAAGCAAATAAGAACAGAAAGAAATTTATCCCTATATGGGTTATCGAAAATTACAGGGCTATCAAAATCCTATTTAAACGAAATAGAAAAAGGGAAGAAATACCCAAAAACAGATAAAATAATTTTATTAGCAAAAGCTCTAGAAATAAGTTATGACCAATTGGTTTCTCTTAAACTTGATAAAAACCTCGCTCCTGTTGGCAGAATTTTTCAATCAAAAATCTTAAAAGAAATCCCTCTTGAACATTTTGGAATCAAAGAAAACACCTTAATAGATATTATTGCCAATGCGCCTGCAAAAGTTAATGCGTTTATAACTACATTAATTGAAATTGCCCAACATTACAACTTTACGAGAGAAAGCTTTTACTTAGCGTCTTTAAGAAGTCATCAAGAAGCGAATAATAACTATTTTCATGAATTAGAAAATCAAATAGAAAGTTTTTCAAAGGCATTTCATATCGATCTACTACCTCGTGTTGAAACTAGTGAACTTAAAAAAATCTTAAAAGAAGAATATGGCTATAAAATAAAGAAAATTGAATTTGAAAAACATTCTGACGAAAAAGGATTACGCTCTATTTACATTAAGAAAACAAAAACATTATTACTTTCAAAAAAATTGGTTGAGCAACAAATCGCTTTTATTTATGCTAAAGAACTAGCTTACAATTTCCTAGAATACAAAGAACGATTGTACACTTTTTCTTGGATTAAATTTGATAATTTTGACCAAGTAATCAATAATTTTTATGCCTCTTATTTTGCAGGTTCACTCTTAATATCTAAGCAGACAGTAACCGAAAAACTAAAAAATATCTTTAAGCAAACTGAAGTTGATTACGATGAACTCAAAAATTTAATCCAATTTTTTAATGCTTCGCCACAAACTTTCTATCATCGTTTAACAAATATTTTACCCAAAGAATTTAATTTACAAAACCTCTTTTTTTTAAGAGTAAGTCATAAAGTTAACAGTAAAAATTACCATATAGAAAAAGAATTAAATCTTATTAGCAATCCTTCTTTAACACATAATGATTCTGATGAATACTATAACAGACGCTGTGTTTGTGTAAATGTGCTTAAAATGTATGTTGATCAAAAAAAGAGTAATTTAATTGATGTTCAAATATTAAAATCTCCTCAAAACAATAATAATTACTTAATATTTTCTACAATCACAAAATCAAAATCTATTGAAAATGTCTACAGAATTATAAGTTTAGGCATTTTAATAAATAAAAATACAAGTAAAAAAATTAAGTTTTTAAACAACCCTTCTCTTGCAAAACAACAAACTAAGGACTTAAGTGAAGATTATCAAATTTTTGATAGTCAAAATAGAATTGCAAAACCTGTTGCCTTAGAACAAAAGGAACAAAACAAGGCAACTCAATCAGCTGTAGAAATGATAATTGACAAATACGCAAACTAAAATATTTATCTAAAATGAATACTGTAAAATTTTAAAATATTGGTTTTCATTTTAGTAAATTTGTAAAAAATTAAAGACTATTTATGGATATCAACTTCAATAAAAACGAAGATTATAATAAACTTTTAGTTTCAGATTTAAAAAAACGCTTTGCAAAAGTAAAAATGGGTGGAGGTCAAAAAAGAATTGATAAACATCACGAAAAAGGAAAATTAACAGCAAGAGAAAGAATTGATTATTTATTAGACAATGATAAAAAATCTATAGAAATTGGTGCTTTTGCTGGCGAAGATATGTACGCAGAACATGGAGGATGTCCATCTGGAGGTGTTGTGGTAAAAATTGGTTATATCACAGGAAAACAATGTATTGTTGTTGCCAATGATGCTACCGTAAAAGCGGGTGCTTGGTTTCCTATCACAGGAAAAAAGAATTTACGAGCACAAGAAATATCCATAGAAAACAAATTACCAATTATTTATTTGGTTGATTCTGCTGGTGTGTATTTACCAATGCAAGATGAAATTTTCCCTGATAAAGAACATTTTGGACGTATTTTTAGAAACAACGCCGTAATGAGTTCTATGGGAATCACACAAATTTCTGCAGTTATGGGAAGCTGTGTTGCTGGAGGTGCATATTTGCCAATAATGAGCGACGAAGCTTTGATTGTAGATAAAACAGCAAGTATTTTTTTAGCAGGAAGTTATTTGGTAAAAGCAGCAATTGGTGAGTCTATAGACAATGAAACTTTAGGAGGTGCAACAACCCATTGTGAGGTTTCTGGGGTTACCGACTACAAGGCAAAAGATGATAAAGACGCTTTGGACAAAATCAGATTTATTGTTGATAAAATTGGTGATTATGATAAAGCTGGCTTTAGTAAAACAAAAGCTTTCTCGCCAAAAGAAAACGAAGATGATATTTTCGGAATTCTACCTAAAGAAAGAAACGCGCAATATGATATGGTAGAAATCATAAAAAGATTGGTAGATAAATCTGAATTTGAGCAATACAAAGAAGGATATGGACAAACCATTCTTACAGGTTATGCAAGAATTGATGGTTGGGCAGTGGGAATTGTTGCAAACCAAAGAAAATTAGTAAAAACTACCGCTTCAAAAACTAAATCTACAGAAATGCAATTTGGCGGAGTCATTTATAATGATTCTGCGGATAAAGCTACACGTTTTATTGCAAATTGTAATCAGAAAAAAATACCATTAGTTTTCTTGCAAGATGTTACTGGCTTTATGGTAGGTTCTAAATCTGAACATGGAGGCATTATTAAAGATGGGGCAAAAATGGTAAATGCTGTAAGTAATTCTGTTGTACCAAAATTTACAATTATTATTGGTAATTCTTATGGTGCAGGAAATTATGCAATGTGTGGTAAAGCTTATGATCCAAGATTAATTGTTGCATGGCCTAGTGCAGAATTGGCTGTAATGAGTGGTAATTCAGCAGCAAAAGTTTTATTACAAATTGAAACAGCATCACTTAAAAAACGCGGAGAAGAAATTACTCCAGAAAAAGAAGCTGCTTTATTTGACAAAATAAAATCTAGATACGATAAGCAAATTTCTCCTTATTACGCAGCATCTAGAATATGGACAGATGGTGTAATAAATCCTCTAGACACAAGAACATGGATTTCTATGGGAATTGAAGCTGCCAACCATGCTCCTATTGAAAAACCTTTTAATATGGGGGTTTTGCAAGTCTAAATATTGTTTCAATTACTTCTACAGGTTTCAAACTTTTTTATGACTTATGTCCGCAACACAAACTTAAATAAATGAGTAAAGCAATTTATGTAACCACCATAGAATCTGACAGTGGTAAATCTTTAGTCTCTTTAGGATTATTAAGAATGATGCTAACAAGATCTCCTAAAGTAGGATATTTTAGACCCATAATTAATAAAACAAAAAATGATTCTTTCGACAACCACACAAACACAGCCATCAACTTTTTTAATTTAAACACAACTCATGACGAATGTTTTGCATATCATCAATATGAAGTCGTAGAATTATTAAGTGAAGGTAAAGAAGATGAAATTATTCATACAATTATCAAGAAATACAAAGAACTTGAAAAAAAGTTTGATTATGTACTCGTAGAAGGTACAGATTTTTCTGGTGAAGGCGGTTTTACAGAAGTAGATGTGAATCTAATGATCGCTAAAAATCTAGGAATTCCTGTTTTAATTGTTGGTGCTGGAAATGGAAAAAAGAAAAAAGACTTCATAAATACCATGCAGATTACTTACAACTCTTTTATGCAGAAAGAAGTTGATGTTTTAGGGGTTATTGCCAATAAAATTGAAGCAGATGAAGTTGAATTCATAAAAAATGAACTTAATAGTTTTATTCCTAAAAAGGTATCTATAGATATCATACCAAATATCAATTTATTAGCATATCCAACTGTTAAAGAAGTTGTAGATTCTTTAGAAAGTAAAATTCTATTTGGTGAGCAATTTATCAATAATGCTATTGGAAGTTATAGTACAGGAGCTATGCAGTTGCGTAATTATTTAACCAGAATTCAAGAAAATGCTTTGGTAATAACTCCTGGAGATAGAGCCGATATCATTTTAGGTGCATTACAAGCAAACGCCTCTAGCAACTATCCAAAAATTTCAGGAATTATTTTAACAGGAGGATTAATTCCTGAAGATTCTATTTTAAAATTGATTGAAGGTGTGCAATCTACAATCCCTATTATCTCTGTAAATGGTGGTACTTTTAATATTACCAATAAAATTGGCGCCGTAAAGCCAAAAATATACGCAACAAACCAACGTAAAATTTTATTAGCACTAGATACGTTTGACAATTATGTGAATATAGAAAGATTAACTAATATCCTTTCTACTTTTCAATCGGACAGACTGACACCAAGTATGTTTCAATACAACTTGTTACAAAAAGCAAGAGCACATAGAAAACATATTGTTTTACCTGAAGGAAATGACGAACGTATTCTTGAGGCTGCAACCCGTTTGCAATTATTAAATATTGTTGATTTAACTTTATTAGGTGATAAAAGAGAAATTCAATTAAAATGTGATCAATTGGGATTACAAATAGATTTAGAAAAAATAAAAGTACTAAATCCAGAAGACTCTATCCATAACGAATCTTTTAGCAAAACTCTTTTTGAAGCCCGAAAACATAAAGGGATGACAGAAACTACTGCAAATGATTTAACCAGAGATGTTTCTTACTATGGTACATTAATGATTTTAAATGGTTTAGCAGACGGAATGGTTTCTGGTGCAGTGCATACAACTATGCATACCATAAAACCTGCATTACAAATCATCAAAACAAAACCTGGAGTTTCTGTGGTATCTTCTGTGTTTTTTATGTGCTTATCTGATCGAGTTTCAGTAATGGGAGATTGTGCTGTAAACCCAAACCCGAATGCGGCTCAATTGGCTGAAATTGCAATTTCTTCTGCACAATCTGCAGAAGCTTTTGGCATAAATGCAAAAGTAGCCATGTTGTCTTATTCCTCTGGAAGTTCAGGAAAAGGAGAAGAAGTAGAAAAAGTAAGAAAAGCTACAGAAATTGTAAAAGCTAAAAAACCTAATTTAGAGATTGAAGGCCCAATTCAATATGATGCTGCTGTAGATATGTCTGTGGCAAAAACCAAAATGCCAGATTCTAAAGTAGCAGGACAAGCATCTGTATTAATTTTCCCTGATTTAAATACAGGAAATAATACCTATAAAGCCATTCAAAGAGAAACAGGCGCATTAGCAATTGGACCAATGTTGCAAGGTTTAAATAAACCTGTAAATGATTTAAGTAGAGGCTGTACTGTTGATGATATTTTTAATACAGTCTTATTAACAGCAATACAAGCAGAGCAAGAATAATATGAATATTTTAGTTTTAAATGCAGGATCATCATCTTTAAAATATCAAGTGATTGAAATGCCTTCAGAAAATGTAAAATGTGCGGGTTCAGTAGAAAGAATTGGTGAACTAGATGCCATTTTTACACATAAAATAGGAGAAGAAATATATTCCGAAGTTTTGTCAATTTCAAATCATAAAGAAGGCTTAAAAAAAATTACTAGTACTTTATTAAATGCCAAAATTGGTGTTATAGAAAATGTGGACGAGATAAAAGCTGTTGGCCACCGTGTTGTGCATGGAGGAAATAAATTTAGTAAAACATCAATTATAAACGCGGAGGTTAAAAAGAGTATCAGAGAGTTATTTGATTTGGCACCTTTGCATAATCCTGTAAATTTAGTAGGAATAGAAATAGCAGAAACTATTTTTACAAATGCAAAACAAATTGCAGTTTTTGATACTGCTTTTCATCAAACAATGCCAAAAGAAGCGTATCAATACGCCATTAAAAACGAGTTTTTGAATAAACATAACATCAGAGCTTATGGTTTTCATGGAACAAGTCATAAATATGTTTCTGAGAAGGCAATTGAATATTTAGGTAAAGAAAAGTCCAAAAATATTATTACGATTCATTTAGGTAACGGTTGCAGCATGTCTGCCGTTAAAAATGGAAAAAGTATTGAAAATTCCTTAGGTTTTGGACCAATGAATGGTTTAGTCATGGGAACTCGTTCTGGAGACATAGATCAATCTGTAATTTTCTTCTTGATGAAAAAACTTAATAAATCTGCTGATGAAGTGACTAATTTATTAAACAAAACTTCAGGAATGAAAGGGTTAACAGGTTTTTCTGATTTACGAGAGATTTCCGAAAAAGCAGTAAATGGAGATCAAAATTGTAAAAATGCTCTCAATTTGGCTGGTTATCGAATTCGTAAATATATAGGAGCGTATTCAGCTGCTTTAAATGGTCTAGACGCAATTGTATTTACTGCTGGAATTGGAGAAAATTCTGCTTTAATGAGAGAATTATCTTGCGAAAATTTAGAATTCTTAGGCATCAAATTAGATTTAGAAAAGAACAAAATTCATTCTAAAGAAAAAAGAGAAATACAAGATGCGATTTCAAAAGTTAAAATACTAATCATTCCAACTAACGAAGAAATAGAAATAGCGAAGCAATCTTATCAGCTTTTAAAAAAAAATATACCCAAATTATAAAACATCATACTTTGGGTATATTTTTTTTAACAGTCTATTTTTTTAGAATTCTTTTTGTCATAATTTCACCACTTATAGTTTCCATCTTTAACAAGTACGCTCCGTCTTTTAAGTTTTCAATATTCAATTTATTTTCAGTAGTTGAAAGTAATTTTTGTCCTAAAAGATTAAAAATAGTGATATTTTTTAAGGAAAAAGTACTATCATCCACATTCACATATGAACTAACCGGATTTGGATAAACCGAAAAAACTATTGAACCAAAATCTTTGATTCCTGCAGTTGCCTCTTCATAATTATAAGTAGTTCTCTCACCAAATGTACTTGATAAAGTTAATATTTTATTTACCACATTCATTGGATCTATTAAATAATCTATGCCAGACTTATCTTTAAAAGGATGTGTATAGTTAGACATTAAATCATTTGAATCAAAAGTAGCAGTTTCTTCATAATTAATCACGAAAGTTCCATTGTCCAAATCATAATCTTTTTCTGAAATTATATTACCATTGGTGTCATACATATATTCAACTTTAGACTCAGTTATCCAATCAGAACCACTCCAAAATTGCCTTTCTTGTAAAATCATATTATCACTTGCATCATATGAAGCTAATACACGACCATCAGTAACCCAATCTGTTCCATTCCAATCATCAGAAACAAACGAATTAAAAGTTTCGTTTCCATTATAATTAATAGTAACGTTTTGTTCTTCATTCCAATTATTCCCATCCCATTCATAACTTAATCCTCCTGAAACTTGATTGTTTGTATATGTTAAATCTGTTTTGTAGGAATTTTCCCAATCAGTACCACTCCAATCTTGTTCTAGAAATTGAATTAAATCACCATCAGTATTATAAGTGTAATTTGTTCTTGATGACTCTATAAATGAATTCGAATTAAAATCAAATTCCTCACTTAAAGCAACCTCAACTTTATTATTTGTATTGTAGCTGTAAGAAATTTTATTTGCAGCCTCCCACTGGGAGCTTGTTGTTTCCCAAAAAAATTCTATTTCTTCAGTTAAATTACCGCTAGTATCATAATTGTATTCTATTTCATTATTATTTTGCCAAGTGCTACCGCTATAACGCTCTGTTAAAGCAGATGTTAATTTTTTTTGACCAAATAAGGATAAGCCAATAAATGTAAAAAGTAAAAGTGCAATTTTTTTCATTATTTAATATTTTGGATTTAAAAAAGTAAATATATTAAAATTTAGAGAAAACAATGTTTGCTACAAGCTTTTTGAAAGGAAAAACAATCTTTAAAAATTGGCAATCAGTTTACAAATTTTTACATTTGTACGCATTTAATTAAAACATTTTTAGAAATGGGTAGAGCATTTGAGTTTAGGAAAGCAAGAAAAATGAAACGCTGGTCTGCAATGGCAAAAACTTTTACCAGAATTGGAAAAGACATTGTTATGGCTGTAAAAGAAGGCGGTCCAAATCCTGATGCTAATTCTAGACTAAGAGCAGTTATGCAGAATGCAAAAGCTGCAAATATGCCCAAAGACAATGTAGAACGAGCAATAAAAAAAGCAACCGACAAAGACACTGCCAATTATAAAGAAGTTCTTTTTGAAGGTTATGCTCCTCATGGAGTAGCCGTTTTATTGGAAACTGCTACAGACAACAACAATAGAACAGTTGCCAATGTTAGAGCAGCTTTTAATAAATGCGATGGAAATTTAGGAACTTCTGGTTCTGTAGTTTTTATGTTTGACCATACTTGTAATTTTACCATTAAAAAAGAAGATATTACAATGGATATGGAGGAACTAGAACTAGAATTAATCGATTTTGAAGTGGAAGAAGTTTTTGATGATGAAGAAGGTATTATTATTTATGCACCTTTTGAACAATTTGGAGCAATTCAATCCTTCTTTGAAGAAAATAATGTTGAAATTTTATCGTCTGCTTTTGAAAGAATTCCAACAACTACCACAACACTAAATGAAGCACAGCAAGCTGATGTAAATAAACTTTTAGAAAGGTTGGAAGAAGATGATGATGTTCAGAATGTATACCATTCTATGCAAGAATGTAAATTGACACAAATCTAGCACTATTTACCACTATATTTGTGTTTTTATTGTGTATATCTGTTTTTTTTAAATGTTTTGTGGTACTTAGTGGTACTTAGTGGTATATATATCGGAAAAATGTCGTAATTTTTTTTCCCCCGAAACAAACATACACGAAAATCTATCATTCTAGTTAAGCTAATATTTGAGCATAGATTTATTAAAAAAATCAATGCAAATTATGCCAACAGTAAATTTTAAAATCTTATCGAAGAAAAATCCTGCAAACATCTATTGTAGATTCTTGCACACAAGAAGTATAGACATAAAAATGTCCATAGGTGTCTATGTGAATCCAAAATACTGGGATGTTAAAAATCAAAAAATAAAGTATGTAATAGCGATTAAAAATAGAGAGGCCATCAATCGTAAATTGGCACAATTAAAGATAGAGATAATTGATAATTTTAATATAGATTACATGAATGGAGAAGTTATTGATAGGCATTGGTTGGAAAAAGTTATTTCTCAGTTTTTTAAACGACCTTCAGGAGAGCTTAATTATATAAATAAATTGCATACTGCCTATTTAGTTCCTTTTAGTGAATGGTGGATGGAAAACAAATCAAGTACGTGGGTAATATCTTCTGGAAACTATATGAATAAACTTTATAAGAGTTATTATCTAAATGTGATCTCTTTGATTAAGGATTTTCAAGGCAAATCAAAAATCAAACTAAACAAAGATGCAAACCGACAAATTTCTGATTTTATAAAGTGGTTAAGTGATGAAGGTTACTCTGAAAAAACTATAAGAAGGCACGTTGGTCGAGTTAAATTCTTTTATGCAAGAGCTAAAGAAGAGGGTTTTAGCGTTGATAATTCTTTCGAGAAACGTCTTTTCATTCCTAAATCAGAAGAAGTTCTTGAACCTTATTTATCGCCAGAAGAGATTGATGTTATTTTTAACCTTAAAATAGATAACAAGACGCTTGATGATGCAAGAGATAATTTAATTATTGCTTGTTGGACTGGTTTAAGGGTTTCGGATTATCTAAATAAGTTAAATATTAATAATTTCATTGATGGTTTTATTGATATTAAAACCACGAAAACAAAAAAAAGAGTTTCAATTCCTGTTCATCCAATGGTTGAAAAAATACTCATAAAACATAAGGGTTCTTTGCCTAAAAAAATGGGAAATATATCTTTTAATATAAAAATAAAAGAAGTTTGTAGATTGGCGGGATTGAATCAAAAAATGAAAGGCAAACTATATGATTCAAAAATTAAACGTAAGGTTTTTGGCTCGTATGAGAAATATAAATTAATATCTTCACATATTGGAAGAAGGAGTTTTGCTACAAATCATTTTGGTAAAATTAGCAATTCTGTAATAATGGGAGTTTGCGGATGGAGTAAAGAGGAAATGCTTTTTACCTATGTACAGAAATCCAATAGAGAAGATGCCATTGCATTAAAAAAACATTGGGAATCAATATTAAAATCGAATGAAAATGAATGAAAAAAAAGATAGCGAAATAATTATTGCAGTGTTAGATGCTTTAGGAGTAAATTCTATTACTTCGTTTTCAAAATCATTAGGTTATGCAAATGGCTCTAGTCTTTTTCATATTATGAAAAACGTAAGAGGTCGTAAAATAAACGAGCATTTAATT
>Ga0105350_10001936_pt1 | contig 12735 bp, 14 predicted proteins | sample EN1Hudsemesocosm_FD_83506 | JGI IMG/M metagenome (GOLD analysis project Ga0105350, IMG submission 83506) | Methane-oxidizing microbial communities from mesocosms in the Hudson Canyon - EN1E Hudson Canyon | ecosystem: Environmental > Aquatic > Marine > Cold seeps | place: Hudson Canyon... | reverse complement strand
TTCTACTTTTGGTGAAAGTGCATTATGTGAATTGAAGGCTGCTTGGGCTGAGGTAGATGATTATCCGCATGTGAATGAATTTTGTTCAGAGCAAGATATTAAACTGCAATTGCAAAAGTCGGGCTTTAAAAATATAAGGACTGTAAAGCATACCTATCTAGTTAAATATGCCAATGTCATGGAGTTGATGCGAGAATTAAAAGGTATTGGTGCGCACAATGTTAGTCGGCAGCGAAACAAGCAGTTGACAAGTAAGGGGCAGATTCAGTCGATGGTAGCCGCTTATCCGGTGGATGAAGAGGGTCAGGTTACAGCAAGCTTTGAAATCATATATATACAAGTAAGAGGTAAGTAATAGACATGGCAAAGGGGTATTTTATTACCGGAACAGATACAGGTATTGGTAAAACTTGGTCAACAGCAGCACTTATGCAGTACTTTAAAAATCAAGGGCGTAGTGTTATTGGCATGAAGCCGATTGCGTCGGGTTGTGATGAAGTAGAGGGTGAATTAAAAAATGAAGATGCTTTGTTATTGCAAAAGCATGCGTCGCTAGAGTTACCTTATCAAGAAATTAATCCTTATGCTTTTGCTTTGCCGGTCTCCCCGCATATTGCAGCTGCAGAGGCAGGAGAAGAAATACAAGTCGATTCAATTGTTGAGCTGTATCAGCAACTGGAAAAGAAGGCTGAGATTGTATTGGTTGAAGGGGTAGGAGGTTGGTTGGTGCCTATTAATAAGCAGCACAGTGTTGCTGATTTAGCGATTGCATTGAAATTGCCAGTTATTATTGTGGTGGGTGTTCGTTTGGGGTGTATTAATCAGGCTAGGTTAACCTTTGCTGCGATTGAGCAGGCAGGGGTGGAGTGTTGCGGTTGGATTGCTTCATGTGTGGAGCAGGATATGCTGATGCTTGAAGAGAATATTCAAACAATTAAGGAGGGAACTAGCATGCCTTTATTGGCTGTATTTCCGTACAGTAAAGTTTTGGAAGTCGATGAATTTTCAAGAAAGTTAAATAAAACATTATAAATTTTATGAAAATAAAGCATTATAACCTTTGTGATTATATGTATAATGGCGCTTCCTATAATAAAAACGGAGAAAATAATGGCTTTAATTACTTGGAATGAAAAAGATCATGGAACAAACGTTGGTTTTGCTGATGATGAGCATAAAGTATTATTTGGTTTATTAAATGATTTGTATGATCTTGCCATTGCCGGTGCAGATCGTGCTGATATAGGTAAAGCGTTGGATGCATTAATTGCCTACGTTGTAGATCACTTTGCACATGAAGAAAAAGAAATGCAAGCTAAGTCGTATGGTGGTTACGCGGTGCATAAAGACGAACACGATAAATTAGTTGCCATTTGTGCTGGACTTCAAGCAAAATTTCACGCAGGTGAAGCTGACGTGACTGATGAAGCGGGTCAGATGGTTAAGGGGTGGTTAGATAGCCATATTCCAGCATTTGATATGCCGTATGCCGATGCATTAAATAGCTAATGTAAAAATTAAGCTATGGTCATTAGGCCTGTAAGGTTATAACCTTACAGGCCTTTTTTATGTCCAGAAGAAAGTCAATAATAAAAACACTGTGGATTTTCTAGCTTAGAAGGGACGCATACGGTAGAATTGAAAAGTTTGTTTGCGACAAGAAAAAAAAGGATAAGGCTAGCAAGGGAATAAAGCTAGGGTCGTAATCAGTTAATATAATGCATTCAATCAGTTTCTAACTTTTAGGGGAGGCTACTCCGTGATAAAAACAAAGCAATTATTCGCCAGTCTGCTCCTTATGGCTTATGGCCTAGGGACAGCTCAGGCGGACTATACTCTTAACCTAATGGAGGGGGTAACATCGATTAGTAAAGATGTTTACGGCCTACATATGTTGGTGTTGTGGGTGTGTGTATTCATAGGTATCGCAGTATTCGGTACTATGTTTTACTCCATTTACTTTCACCGTAAGTCTAGAGGGTACAAAGCAGCAAATTTCCATGAAAGCACCAAGGTGGAAATTATCTGGACAATTATTCCAACCATTATTTTAATTTTATTAGCAATTCCTGCGACTAAAGTTATGTTGGAAATGGATGATGTTCAAGACTCAGAAATGACCATTAAAGTCACTGGATGGCAGTGGAAATGGGAATATGAATATTTAGACAGTGGTGTTCACTTTTTTAGTAGCTTAGATGAAGCTAGTAATAAGGCTAGACAGCTTGGATCAGGTATTGATCCACGTACAATTCCTAATTATTTATTAGAAGTTGATAAGCCTCTTGTTGTGCCTATTAATACTAAAATCCGTTTCTTATTTACAGCAGCAGATGTTATTCATGCTTGGTGGGTTCCAGATTTAGGTTGGAAAAAGGATACGGTTCCTGGTTTTATCAATGAGGCGTGGACGTCTGTCGATAAAGCAGGTACTTACCGTGGTCAATGTACTGAGCTCTGTGGTAAAGATCATGGCTTTATGCCAATTGTAGTGATTGCAATGGAAAAGGCTGATTATGCAAAGTGGGTTGCTGAGCAAAAAGGTATTGAGGCAGTAACTGCGAGTGCAGCTGAAAAAGAGTGGACTCAAGAAGATTTAATTGCAAAAGGCGAAAAAGTTTACGCTAATAACTGTGCATCTTGCCATATGGAAGATGGAGCAGGTATTGCGGGTACTTTTCCAGCAATTTCAAAAAGCCCGCTAGTAACAGGGGATATTAATGCACAAGTTCAATTGATGCTTAATGGTAAAGGAATGATGCCTGCTTTCGGTCAAATGTTAGATGCAGTTGATTTTGCGGCAGTGACAACATTTACACGTAATGGTTTAGGCAACTCAGTGGGTGATTTAATTCAGCCAACTGCTGTTAAAGCTCTACAATCAGCGGCTCCAGCAGGCGAGTAAGATCGTCATTGTGTATAAAGAGAATCTTTTTAAGTATTAAACGAGGTATTTACTATGTCTGCTGTAACAGCTGAACATGATGATCATCACGATCACGGGCCTGAGAAGGGCTTTTTAAGGTGGATTGTTACCACTAACCATAAAGATATTGGTACGCTATATCTTTTATTTGCACTAGCAATGTTTTTTGTTGGTGGAACGATGGCATTGATTATTCGTGCTGAATTATTTGAACCAGGAATGCAGTTTGTTAGTCCTCAGTTTTTTAACTCGATGACAACTATGCATGCCTTGGTTATGGTGTTCGGTGCAGTTATGCCGGCATTTGTTGGTTTTGCTAACTGGCAAATACCTCTAATGATTGGTGCGCCAGATATGGCTTTACCACGTATGAATAACATGAGTTTTTGGATGTTAGTCGGTGGTGTACTATTATTAGCAAGTACTTTATTTATGGAAGGGGGGGCGCCTGCTTCAGGTTGGACTTTATACCCTCCATTAGTATTGCAAACAGGTGCAGCTTTACCATTCGCAATTTTTTCAGTACATATGTTGGGTATCTCATCGATTATGGGAGCGATTAATATTATCGCAACTATTTTCAATATGCGTGCTCCAAAAATGACATTGATGAAAATGCCATTATTCGTTTGGACTTGGTTAATTACTGCTTTCTTATTGATTGCAATTATGCCGGTTTTTGCGGGTGCGGTAACCATGTTATTGACTGACCGTTTCTTTGATACCAGCTTTTTTAATGCTGCAGGTGGTGGTGATCCTGTTCTTTATCAGCATATTTTCTGGTTCTTCGGACACCCAGAAGTATATGTAATGATTCTGCCAACATTTGGTGTTGCTTCAACAATTATCCCAGTATTTGCTCGTAAGCCTTTATTTGGTTACAGCTCAATGGTTTATGCGACTGCTGCAATTGCTTTCTTGTCATTTATTGTATGGGCGCATCACATGTTTACTGTGGGAATGCCGATGGCGGGTGAGTTGTACTTTATGTATGCCACTATGTTAATTGCAATTCCTACTGGGGTTAAGATTTTCAACTGGACTGCAACAATGTGGCAAGGGTCTATGACTTTTGAAACACCTATGTTGTTTTCAATTGCTTTCGTTGTCTTGTTTACTTTAGGTGGGTTTACTGGATTAATGATGGCATTAGCGCCGATTGATTTTCAGTACCATGATACTTATTTCATTGTTGCTCACTTTCATTACACATTAGTACCTGCATCAATTTTTATTCTAATGGCGGGTGGTTATTTCTGGTTACCTAAATGGACTGGAAATATGTATGATGAAAGATTAGCTAAATTCCATTTTTGGTTATCTGCTATTTCAGTAAATATCTTATTCTTTCCTCAGCACTTTTTAGGCTTAGCAGGTATGCCGCGTCGTATTCCTGATTATGCTGTACAGTTTTCTGATTGGAATATGGTGTCGAGTGTAGGTGCGTTTATATTTGGCTTTAGTCAATTGTTATTCCTTTATATTGTTATTAAAACAATTAGAGGAGGGACTGGTGAAAAAGTAACAGATGAAGTTTGGGAAGATGCTGAAAAGCATGGCTTAGAGTGGACATTGCCTTCTCCTGTTCCTTATCATACTTTTGCAACTCCGCCAGAAAAGATTCCAACTGAACATTTCTAAGGAGTATGCTATTCGCTCATATGAAACTGTATGGGCGAATAGTAAAAAAAATGACTACTAAAACAAAGAATATATTAACTGCAGTCGCATTGGCCGCAGTTGCTATTTCAATTTATGTTTTTGCTGTATTAAGGGTTACTTCTTAGTGAGTATAGATTTAGATCAGAAGAATAAAAAAACAGTACGCTACTTACTTTTACTGGTATTCGTCATGTTTTTATTCGCGGTTGCTTTAATACCTTTGTACGATATTTTGTGCGAGATAACAGGTATTAATGGAAAAACGAAAAAAGATTCTTCTGTTTTAAATTATAAAATTGATACTCAAAGAGAAATTAGTTTTGAATTCGTTACATCAGTAGGGGCAGGTACTAGCTTGGTTTTTAACGCTGAGCAGTATGAAAAGAAAATGCACCCTGGTGAAGTAGTAACAATGCTTTATACAGCAACAAATAAAACAGCTAAGCGTATGCTTGCTAAGGCAAACCCAAGTATTACTCCGGGGCCTTCGGTAGCATACGTTAAAAATACTGAATGTTTTTGTTTTGAAAATCAGGTTTTTGAAGCGGGAGAGACTAAGCATCTAGAAGTGCAGTTAGTTGTGGACCCTGCATTACCTGAGCGCTATAAGCGATTAACATTCGGACTTACATTTTATGATATTACTAACTAAATAGGGGATTATGATGTCTACAGGCGCATATTACATTCCAAGTAAGGCAACATGGCCGGTAGCAGCGACTATTGGCTTGATGACCTCATTGGCAGGGTTTGCCAATTACTTAAATGGCAATGCAGCAGGCTCTACTTTTATGCTGATTGGGTTGTCAATTTTTATCGTTATGCTTGGCGGTTGGTTTACGTTACAGGCTACAGAGAGTGAAACTGGTATGTATAACCATGGGGTAGGGATTTCTTACCGTATGGCAATGATGTGGTTTATCTTTTCTGAAATTATGTTTTTCGCTGTATTTTTTGGTACGCTTTATTACACGCGTAATTTATCAGTTGATTGGTTAGCAAATATTGGTGACGGCCCAGGTCGTTCTTCTGGACTATTGTGGCCTTCTTTTGAGTCAGTGTGGCCAACTAATGGACCGGGTAATATTGGTGGTGAGTATGAGCCAATGGGCGCTTTTGGTTTACCTTTATTGAATACACTAATTCTTTTGACTAGTGGCGTGACTTGTACTTGGGCGCATCATGGTTTAATTGAAAAAAACCGTAGCCAATTAATTAAAGGGTTGGCAATGACAGTGGGCTTAGGCTTTTTATTTGTTGCTTTTCAAGCAATCGAATATCAAGAAGCTTACCATGATATGGGCTTAACATTAGGCTCAGGAATTTACGGATCAACATTTTTTATGTTGACTGGTTTTCATGGTTTTCACGTATGTGTAGGAGCGATTATCTTGTCTGTGGTTTTATTCCGTAGCTCAAGAGGTCACTTTACACCTGAAAATCACTTTGCCTTTGAAGCGGCAGCTTGGTACTGGCATTTTGTTGATGTTGTATGGTTAGGGTTGTTTATTTTCGTATATATGCTGTAAATAAACGTGCTTGGAAAAAAGCACTCTCTGTTTGGGGAGTGCTTTTTTTTTGCCTAAATATTAAGAGGAATGATGACTCTTAAGTGGGATTGATCATTCGGGGCTAAGGTTATTATTTTGTAACTGAGCTTCTTTCTGTAATTGCATCTGCATACCAATTCCTGACGGCTGAATGACTCCGTTCATGAATGCAATTGCTAATAAAATAAATAAAACCAAAGAGATTCCAATACGGTAAGTCAAAGCTTTTACCGTTTTTTCAGAGGATTCTTTGCGTGTTATAAGATGGTAAAGTGCAGTCCCAAGGCTAACAAGGATTGTTAAAAAGACAAGGATGATAAGGATTTTAAGCATAATAAATATTGGCTGATTAATAGGGTTAAATTAATTCGCCAAGGCTAACTAGCGAATTTAGGAATAATTATAGCTTAGTGAGCATAATAATTAAGTAGAGATAAAGTTTATTAGCTCTAAATTGCAGTGAGAAGGAAAATGAAATTAAGTTTTTTAAAAGGGTCTTTCAAAATTAACCTGATCCCACTGTTTCTGTTTATTGGTGTGTTAAGTCTATTATTAAATTTAGGTTTTTGGCAGCTTGATAGAGCTGAATTGAAGCGTGAGCATTTAGTAAAGCAACAAGAAAAAATGCGCTTGAAGCCGATTGTATTAAGTACCTTGTTAGCAACTGATGACGAGATTAGATATAGACAAGTTAAGCTTAAAGGGCATTATGATATTGCCCATCAAATTTTGGTTGATAATCAAATTATCGGTGGAGTCGTTGGGGGCTTTGTATTAACCCCATTTATTTTAAACAACAATAATAAGCGTGTTTTAGTAAATCGTGGCTGGTTAGCTATGAGTAAAAACCGTTTAGAGTTACCTGAAGTTAAGTTTACCCCGCCTACAAATGATATCCTTGTAGCAGGGATAATTAACAAGTTTCCTTCCGTAGGTTTAGTACTGGAAGGTGCGGATGAGCCTAGTAATTCATGGCCTGCAGTTGTTCAGATAATCAATAGTGATAAAATTTCAAACAAACTTAAACAGCCCATCTATGATTTTCAGGTTCAGTTAATGCCTGATCAGCCATACGGGTATACAAGAGATTGGCAAATAAATACACGTATGCCGCCTGAAAAGCACATTGCCTATGCAGTGCAATGGTTTGCTTTGGGGCTTACTTTAACAATATTAATATTCTGGATAAGCTATAAAAAAGATGACTGATCAACACACAAAAAACCGCCGTACGATTGTTATATTGGCATTAATGACTATTATTCCCTTTTCATTTGCTTGGTACTTGACTGAGGATCCTGAATTTAGGCCGGGTGCTACCAATAAAGGTGAGTTAATCGCACCGGTGGTGACGACTGAAAGACAGGATCTTCTAGGGATTGATGAGTTTTCGGTTGCTAATATTAAAGAGCTTGAAGGCCATTGGGTTATATTGAATGTTCTTCCTGAAGATTCGTGTAATCAATTATGTATAGATACCATTCATGCAAGTAAGCAATTATTATTGATGTTGAATAAGGATTTAACAAGAGTTAGGCGGGCAGTCATCGTTGTAAAGGGGGAGCAAAAGGATAGTTTCCAGCCTTGGTGGAAAGAAGATGATCGCTTATTAAAAGTAAAACCAAGTGCAGCATTATTAGAGAAAATAAAACAAAAAGTAACGCCACAATTAGTTGATGGGATGTTGATTTTAATGGATCCACTAGGGAACCTAATGATGCAATATAAACCAGGTTTTGATCCTTATGCTGTTAAAAGTGATTTAAAGAAATTACTTAGAATTTCTCAAATTGGGTAAATAGTTATGTTTCGGTTGCTTACACTTTTAGTTGGTTTTTTTCTTTTGTTGGTAGTTGGTTCAGGTGCTTATCAGCGCTTTTTACCTAATGAGGTCCAATCTTGCTCAGCTTTTTCTGAATGTTATAGCCAAGTATTGCAACTCTTTGCTCAAGATATTATTACAATCCAGAAAATTGTTTGGGCGGTGCATTCTTTTAGTGCTTCTGCCATTGTAGTGTGTTTAGGTATCATGCTATTAAGTATTGTTACCTTAAAGGTTGCGCGTATTAAATTGGCAATCTGGACGTTAGTATTATCTGGGTTGGTGGGTTTGCAAGTTTACTTGGGAATGCACAGCTATTTAATGGGGACTCAAGCATTAAGCCAAATGGCGCATTATTTATTAAGTGCAGTAGCGCTTTATGTAGTGATGCATATTTATTTGTCTAGTAATAGTGCTTACATTAAGCGAGAAGCGCTTAAAAAATCTTGGTTACTTATTAGCGCCATTTTCATTTTAGCTGTTCAGCTAGCTTTTGGTGCTTGGTTAACGGTTAATAATGCAGGCTTAGTTTGTGGTGGTTTTCCTCAGTGTTTAAATACTTGGTGGCCTCAAGTAAATTTCCTCAATGCCTTTAATTTTTTAGCGCCACTATCTTTTGAAGCTAAAGTTGCTGTTCACTGGTTGCATAGATTGCTTTCAATTGTTGTTTTTATACTTCTAACGGGAGTTATGCTGACGGCAACAGGTAACCGAATCAAACAAGTTCGGTGGGCTGGTATTGCTGTTAGTTGGTTGCTATTAGTTCAAATTGCAGCAGGCATTGCTTTAGTTAAGTTAATGATGCCTGCTTGGGTTGCAGTGGTACATAGTGTGACAGCTATGTTATTAATGCTTCCTTTATTATTGATTAGATTTCATAGTAGGTATCAGAAACAAGACTTAGAACTTAAGCCAGCTGGTGTTGATGTAAAGGGCGAGCAAGACGTTGTTGTTAAAACTCCAATTGTTGAGCAAGGCGTAGTAGCTGTTGAGCCAGAGGTGGTTGAACCTGAGTCTTTATATATACGCTTAAAATCTCAGTTAGGTAAAACACGTACGGGTTTAGGCGCGGCTTTATCTTTAGTCTCTCTTGCTAACCGAAAGATAGATCAAGATTTACTGGAAGAAATAGAAACTAGTTTATTGATGGCTGATGTAGGCATGGATGTCACAACAGAAATTATTGCTAAATTAGAAGAAAGCGTTGAAAAGCATCAACTGAAAGATGCTGCCGCCTTATCTGCATTATTAAAACAGCAATTATTGGACATATTAGAGCCCGTTAGTCAGCCTTTAGTGATACCAGAAAAAGAAGGACCTTTTGTTATTTTAGTTGTAGGAATTAATGGCGTAGGTAAAACGACAACCATTGGGAAATTAGCACAGCGTCTACAGCAACAAGGGCATAGTGTTATGTTGGCTGCAGGTGATACCTTTAGAGCGGCTGCAGTAGAACAATTGCAGGTTTGGGGGAAGCGGAATAAGATTCATGTTGTGGCTCAGCATACCGGAGCAGATTCGGCTTCGGTCATTTATGATGGCGTGCAATCTGCGCAAGCGAAGGGCATTGATGTATTAATTGCTGATACAGCGGGGCGTTTGCATACTAAAACTAATTTAATGGAAGAGCTTAAAAAGGTTGAACGTATTATTTCTAAGTTGGATGATACTGCGCCTCATGAGACCTTGTTGGTGCTTGATGCAGGGACAGGGCAAAATGCACTTTCTCAAGCTGAGCATTTTAATAATACCGTTCCTTTGACGGGGTTAGCTTTAACTAAGTTAGATGGTACTGCTAAAGGGGGGATGATTTTTGCCTTAGCTAAGAAAGTAGGAATTCCTATCCGTTTTCTAGGTGTTGGTGAAGGGATTAATGATTTGCAGGATTTTAATGCTGAGCAGTTTGTTGATGCACTTTTTAACCAAGAACAGGCGTAGCTGTTGATATGTTAATTTTCGATCATGTTTTTAAGCGTTACCCTGATGCTGGAGATGCTTTGATCGATATTAATTTTCACCTTGAAAAAGGTGAAATAGCATTTTTGACGGGGCACTCGGGTGCTGGGAAGAGTACATTATTAAAATTAATTGCACTTATAGAGCGTTGTACGCGCGGCCAGCTATTAGTTGATGGGCAAAATTTATGCCGTATGCAAGATAGGCAGGTTCCTTTGTTGCGGCGTAAGTTAGGGTTAATTTTTCAAGATTATAAATTACTTTTTGATCGCACTGTTTTTGATAATGTGGCATTACCTTTAGTTGTTGCAGGCGTGGGGCGTCATGAAGTTGCTCGAAGAGTGCGCGCAGCATTGGATAAAGTGGGTTTGTTGGATAAGGAAAAAAAGTTTCCTTTGGCCTTGTCCGGTGGTGAGCAGCAACGTATTGGTATTGCTCGTGCTGTTGTTAATAAACCGGCACTCATTTTAGCTGACGAACCAACCGGAAATCTTGATCCTCAATTATCTGCAGAAATTATGCATTTGTTTGAGCAGTTTAAACAAGTTGGAGTTTCCGTTTTAATTGCAACTCATGATATTGAGCTGGTAACAAGTTTAAATCACAGAGTGTTGAAGTTGGAAAATGGTGCGCTTATTAAGAGTGGTTTATGAAAACCGTTAAAAGAAAAAAAGTCGCTTATGCCCCTCGAGCGCAACCAAAGAGTTTTAAAAAACGTAAGCCAGAAGGCGGGTTGAGCATCCATATTCAGTTACATAGAAAAGCCTTGCTAGCTAGTCTATTGCGACTGTTAAAAACGCCTTTTACTTCGTTTATGGCTATTATTGTCATGGCGATAGCACTTTCTTTGGCGGGCAGTTTTTATGTTTTGGTTAATAATGCGCAGCGGTTAGTGAATGATCTGCATACAGGGAAACAATTCTCATTGTTTTTACACGAACATGTTTCAGATAAGCAAGCAAAAAGCTTAGTGAGGCGTTTGCAGGGCAGTGAAGATATAGAAAGTGTTGTACTGATAAATAAGCAACAAGCGTTAGAGGAGTTTCAGAAATACAGTGGTTTTGGTGCAGCCTTAGATGCACTGGAAAGCAACCCACTTCCTGCAGTGATACAAGTATTTCCAGCTCAAGAAATAACGGAAGCCGATCAATTAAAACAATTATTAGAGCAAGCGAAAAGAGAGCAAGAGGTTGATTTTGCACAAATGGACATGGGCTGGGTTACACGCCTGCAATCAATCATGCAGATTGTAAATCAAGTTGTTATCTGGATTTCTGCTTTATTGGTTGTCGCTATTTTGTTTATTACAGGTAATACGATCCGCTTAGAGTTACATGCGCGTAAAGAAGAGGTTGTTGTAGAAAAGTTGGTAGGAGCAACTAATTCTTTTATATGCCTGCCTTTTCTTTATAGCGGATTTTGGTTTGGTTTTTTAGCGGGTGGCTTAGCCTGGTGTATTATTACCCTTATGCTATTAATGCTTGATTCTCATGTGGTTCATTTATCTTTACTTTATCAAAGTGATTTTCAGTTAAGTTTTATGGGCGTTGATGAATCAATCTTATTGCTATTAGGTGCTTCAGCATTAGGCATGTTGGGGGCTTTTGCGGTGGTTAGTCAGCAACTTCGATTATTAAAACCGGAATAGACTTGAATTAAAACTTTGCGTACCTATATCTTGTAAAGCCAGCTAATAGTCGGTAAGGTAGCAGAACTATACTCTAGGCCGAAATAATAAAAACAATAGGGAGGGACGTATGTCAAAAAGTCAGAACTTACAGGATACCTTTTTGAATGCACTTAGAAAAGAACACACACCCGTGTCGATATTTTTAGTGAACGGAATTAAATTGCAAGGGCGAGTTGATTCATTTGATCAATACGTGATTATGCTAAAAAATACAATGTCGCAGATGGTGTATAAACATGCTATTTCAACTATTGTTCCAGGAAAAGCTGTCAACTTAAATACCGATAAAGAGAGTGGAATTGAGTAAATTTAAAATATGGACTGGGGAGATAAAGGTTGTTTGATCGTCCCGAATCTGGTGAAAGAGCTGTTCTTGTACATATCACACTGCATGATGGTCAAGAAGATTTAAATGAACTAAAGGAGCTTGCAAGTTCTGCTGGAGCAGAGGTTGTTCAAGTTCTTACAGGCTCAAGACGCCATCCTGACCCAAGGTATTTTATTGGTTCAGGTAAATTAGAAGAATTAAGAGCTGTTATAGCAGAGTCAGAAGCAGACCTAGTTTTATTCAATCATGTTCTAACGCCTAGTCAAGAACGTAATTTAGAGGCTGAATTAGAATTTCGGGTGGTTGATAGAAATGGACTTATTTTGGATATTTTTGCGTTAAGAGCAAAAACCTATGATGGAAAGTTACAAGTTGAGCTTGCACAGTTAAATCACCTATCTTCACGATTAACCGGTGGTTGGTCGCATTTAGATCGCCAAAAAGGTGGGATTGGGATGCGTGGCACAGGTGAAACGCAATTAGAGTCAGATAGACGTCAAGTTAGTCAGCGTATTAAACTCGTTGAAAGTCGCTTAGCAAAAGTAGTTAAGCAGCGCCATCAAGGGCGGGTAAGGCGTAAACGATCAGAGACACCAGGAATATCACTCGTTGGTTATACCAATGCCGGTAAATCCACATTATTTAATCGTATGACGGGTTCAGATATTTATGTCGCGGATCAATTGTTTGCAACGCTTGATCCGACAACCCGCCGGTGCCGATTAGCAAATAACTCAGAAGTGGTTCTGGCTGATACGGTAGGTTTTATTCGTCATTTACCCCATGAGTTAGTGGCTGCCT
>Ga0105350_10001935_pt1 | contig 12738 bp, 8 predicted proteins | sample EN1Hudsemesocosm_FD_83506 | JGI IMG/M metagenome (GOLD analysis project Ga0105350, IMG submission 83506) | Methane-oxidizing microbial communities from mesocosms in the Hudson Canyon - EN1E Hudson Canyon | ecosystem: Environmental > Aquatic > Marine > Cold seeps | place: Hudson Canyon... | reverse complement strand
GCCTTTAGGGGCATTTCTTTCTGGCGGTCTAGATTCAAGTGCGGTTGTTGCATTTGCAAAAGAGGTGAACCCAGATATCAGATGCTTCTCAATTGAAACCAAAGGCAAGCAAGATAAGGGCGTTATTGATGATTTACCTTATGCGAAACGAGTAGCTAAGCACTTAAATGTTTCATTAGAGGTTGTATCTATTGACTCACATAAAATGGCAAGTGATCTTGAATCTATGGTTACTCAGCTTGATGAGCCTTTAGCTGACCCTGCTGCTCTTAATGTCTTATATATTAGCCAACTGGCTCGAGAGCAGGGTATCAAGGTACTTCTTTCTGGGGCTGGAGGCGATGCTTTATTTACCGGGTATAGGCGTCATTATGCGATTCAATTAGAGCGTACTTGGAGCTGGTTGCCAACAAGTATTCGCACAGGATTGGCAAAGGTTACTAAAGGTTTAAATGTAAATGATCCTATTCAGCGCCGAATAATAAAAATGTTTAACGGCGCTGGACTTGACAGCAGGGATAGGCTGATAAATTATTTTCGTTGGTCAAATGACACTGTTTTACAGTCACTTTACTCACCTGCGTTTCGTCAGCAACTGGCGGGTAGTAATTCAGGTCAAGTGATGCAAGATTTTTTAGAGCCAATTTATACAAGTACTTCATCTCTAGATCAAATGCTCGCTTTAGAACAACGCTTTTTTCTTGCAGATCATAATTTAAATTACACCGATAAAATGTCTATGGCTGCCGGTGTAGAAGCCAGGGTTCCTTTTCTTGATTTAGATTTGGTTCATTTTGCTGCACAAATACCTAATAAATTTAAACAAAGAGGTAGTGTTGGTAAGTGGGTGTTGAAGAAAGCGATGGAACCCTATTTACCTAAAGAAGTGATATACCGTCCTAAAACAGGTTTTGGTGCGCCATTAAGAACATGGATGAAGCATGATTTGCGGGAATTATTAGGTGATTTGTTGTCTATTGAGAGCTTGAATAAACGCGGCTTATTTTCAGCACAAGCGGTGCAACAACTTATCCTGGATAATGATAATGATAAAATCGATGCAAGCTATACACTACTGTCACTGCTTTGCATAGAAATTTGGTGTCGTGCCTATATTGATAAGTATTAAAATGAACTATCTTCCTACCCGATCTAATAAGGCTTTACATTGAAACAAATTTTACAAAACCTCTCTAATGGTGAAACATCAGTTGTTGATGTGCCATGTCCAAATAATACAAAATCAAATGTATTGATAGCCACCAGAAATACAGTGGTTTCAGCTGGAACTGAGCGCATGATGGTAGATTTCGGCAAGGCAAACTACATTGATAAAGCTCGGCAGCAACCTGATAAAGTAAAAATGGTACTGAATAAGATGGCGACTGATGGTCTTATGGTGACTATCGATGCAGTCCGTTCTAAGTTGGATCAGCCTTTACCGCTAGGCTATTGTAATGCCGGTGTGGTTTTAGAAAGTGATGTTGATAGCTTGAAGGCTGGCGATAGAGTAGTTTCTAATGGAAATCATGCTGAAGTTGTCCGCGTACCAAAGAATCTTTGTGTAAAAATCCCTGATATTGTTGACGATGAATCTGCAGCATTTACTGTTCTAGGTGCCATCGGATTACAAGGGATTCGTCTTATACAACCAACTATTGGTGAATGCTTTGTTGTTACGGGTCTTGGTTTAATTGGGTTAATGTGCGTGCAAATGTTGCGTGCAAATGGCTGTAGGGTGTTGGGTGTTGATTTTGATTCTAAAAAGTGTGAGCTTGCACAACAGTTTGGTGCTGAAACGATTGATTTATCAAAGGGTGAAAACCCTGTTGTTATTGCCCAAGGATTTTCAAGGGGTCGTGGGGTTGATGGTGTTTTGATTACTGCAGCCACTAAATCTGATGAAGTGATGCATGAAGCAGCTGAAATGTGTCGCAAACGCGGCCGTATTGTTTTAGTAGGTGTTGTGGGTTTGAATTTACGCCGAGATGACTTCTTTAAGAAAGAAATTTCTTTTCAAGTGTCTTCATCTTATGGGCCGGGACGTTATGATCCAATTTATGAGGAGGATGGTCACGATTATCCATTAGGTTTTGTTCGGTGGACGGAACAACGTAATTTTGAGGCAGTGTTAGATATGATGGCCACAGGGACACTCAATGTGAAACCATTAATTACGCATCGATTTGACATTGAAAGTGCCGTTGAGGCCTATGAATTATTGAATTCTCCTTCAGCATTGGGAATCTTATTGAAGTACCCAATAATTGAGGAAAGTGAACTTCGTAATTCAGTAGTGCATCTGGATAAAAGTCCATCGACTGTTTCTATACCTATTAATCCAGTAGTCGCTTTTATTGGCGCAGGTAACTACGCTTCACGTACATTGTTACCTGCATTTATGGCAGCGGGTGTTCAGTCGGAGGCAGTGGTAACGAGCAGAGGGGTGAATGCTATTCATCATGGAGGTAAGTCAGGTTTTAAGGTTGCTAGCACTAGTTTGGATTTTATATGGGAGAGTGCTGTAATTAATTTAGTAGTTATAGTGACTCGCCATGATAGCCATGCTATTCATGTACTGTCGGCGCTGGAGTCGGGTAAGAATGTTTTTGTCGAGAAGCCACTTGCCTTGACATTAGAGGACCTAGCCGCCATTGATACAATGTTTGTACGTAAAAATAAAACAGTTACTGAGCCGTTACGATTAATGATCGGTTTTAATCGGCGTTTTGCTCCTCATGTCGTAAAGATGAAATCTTTATTGGAAACTAGAAGGGCGCCTAAAACGGTTGTGATGACCATTAATGCGGGTGAAATCCCCGTTGATCACTGGACGCAAGATCTTAAGGTTGGTGGAGGACGAATTGTAGGAGAAGGCTGCCATTTTATTGATTTGATGCGTTTTTTAATTGGACACTCAATTACGGGTTTTCAGGCGATGAAAATTAGCAGTGCTTCTGGTCTTGAGGTTACAGAGGATAAAGCTTCAATTACCCTTTCTTTTTCTGATGGTTCTTTGGGAACGATTCACTATTTCGCTAATGGGGGTAAAACATTCCCTAAAGAACGTATTGAGGTGTTCTGTGAGAATGCAGTGTTGCAAATGGATAATTACAGGGTATTGAAGGGTTTCGGTTGGCCTGAGTTTAGAAGCATGAGATTACTCAAACAGGATAAAGGTCAAAAAGCCTGTGTAAAAGCATTTGTAGATGCAATTCGTGACGGTAAGGATTCACCTATACCGTATGAGGAGGTTATGGAAAGTTCTCGAATCGCGATTAAAGTGGCAGAGTCTTTGAAAAAAAGCTCGTAGGGTTAGCTAATGACCTCATTTATTGATAAAGGTTTACGGTACTGGAATACGCTTCGTTATTTGAGGTTGGTCCAAATTACTGCGCGAATTAAGTATAAATTGAAAAAAACTAGGGTTGATTTGTCGGGCTTTCATGGGACGAAGGTTGTTAGTAATGGGTGGACTCAACCAGCTAAACGCCTTTGTCGGATGATTAATAAAAACGAGTTCTGTTTTCTTAATGAACGTCATACAGTTGTCAGTAAGAAGGATTGGAATAATGAGCAGTGTTCAAAACTATGGCTCTATAATTTACATTATTTTGATGATTTAGTGGCTGCTGATGCCGTTCAGCGTAGAGATTGGCATCGTAGTTTGATTCACTGTTGGATTCATGATAACCCTCCTGCAGAAGGGAATGGTTGGGAGCCTTACCCCTGTTCATTACGAATTGTAAATTGGATTAAGTGGTCCCTTGCAGGGAATGTTTTGGAAGATGATTGGTGTTATTCGCTCGTAGTTCAGATTCGTTATCTTACACAAAACCTAGAAACCCACTTATTGGGAAATCATCTTTTTTCTAATGCTAAAGCGTTAATATTTGCAGGGCTTTTTTTTCAAGGAGATGAAGCTCATAATTGGTATGAAACGGGTAAACGGATCATTGAAAGAGAATTGTTGGAACAGGTTCTAGCAGATGGGGGTCATTTTGAACTTTCAACGATGTACCATGCGCTTTTTTTAGAAGATTTATTGGATTTGATTAATGTGCACCGTACGTTCGGTTTTAAGTCATTACTAGGAGTAGAGGATGTCATCCCTAAGGTGATATTGTGGCTTGCAACTATGTGTCATCCGGATGGTGAGATAAGTTTTTTTAATGATGCCGCGTTAGGTGTAACAGCACCTGTTAGCGAGTTGTATAATTATGCAGAGCGATTGGGGTTTAGGGTAGATAATAGTTTTTCCAAATTAATTGATTTAAGCGATAGTGGTTATTCAAGAGTATCTTTAAGTAATGCTGTATTGCTGATCGATAGAGCTTCAGTAGGATCAAAATACCTGCCTGGGCATGCCCATGCCGATACATTGAGCTTTGAATTGTCAATTTTTCATCAGCGAGTCATTGTTAACTCTGGAACTTCTGTTTATGGAACTGGAGCGGAACGTCATCGTCAGCGCGGGACGGCAGCACATTCAACAGTTGTTATTGATGGGGAGAACTCCAGCGAAGTTTGGAGTGGGTTTAGGGTTGCACGACGAGCCAGTGTTTCTGAGCTCGAATCAGTGGAGAGCAGTAGCTATATTTCATTGTCGGCTTGTCATGATGGCTATAATCGGTTACGAGGACGGCCAGTACACTGTAGGGAGTGGCGTGTTTCTGAAGGTGCTTTAGAAATTCAAGATTGGATCTCCGGGGGCGGTACACATAATATTGTGGTTGGGTTTCCTTTGCATCCTGATGTTGAGATTACTAGTTTAACAACCAATAAAGTTGTTCTTGTGGTTGCTCAAAAGCAAGTGAATATTACTTGGTTGGGTTTAGGTGCTCTTGAGCAGGAGCAAAGCACATATCACCCCAAGTTTGGATATTCTATTGATAATAATAAACTGGTGTATAAAATGAACGCTCAGTTACCCGCTAAGATTATTACGAGGATTTATTGGTGAAGAAGGTACTTATTGTTTTTGGAACCAGGCCTGAGGCTATTAAAATGGCACCGGTTATTTTGGAATTAAAAAAAACATTAAATGTGCGGGTATGCGTCACTGGTCAGCACCGTGAAATGTTAGATCAGGTGCTAAGTTTATTTGATATTTCACCCGATTATGATTTGGATATTATGAAATCAGGGCAGGATTTGTTTGATGTAACTGTCAAGGTATTAAATGGAATGAAACAAGTTTTAATAAAAGATAAGCCCGATATAGTTTTAGTGCATGGAGATACAACAACAACTATGGCGGCCTCATTGGCTGCTTTTTATCAACAGATACCTGTTGGGCATGTTGAGGCAGGGCTTCGAACATTTGATCTCGGTTCACCTTTTCCTGAGGAGTTGAATAGACAAGTAACGGGGCGTATAGCAAGTTATCATTTTGTACCAACTAAACAAGCTAAGCAGAATTTGCTAGGTGAAGGGGTGGCCGATAAAAAAATTATTGTTACCGGTAATACGGTCATTGATGCTTTGCTTTCAGTTGCCAGTAAAGTACGTGAAACACCCTATACAAAACAATTAATAGAGCAATTGCCTTTTTTGGTTCAGGACAGTAGCAGAATGGTACTTGTGACAGGTCATCGTCGTGAGAACTTTGGGCAAGGCTTTGAAGTAATTTGCCAGGCGCTGATTGAGCTAGCTGAGAGACATACTGAAGTACATTTTGTTTATGCGGTTCACCTTAATCCTAATGTCAGTGTACCCGTGAATCGTATATTATCCAATGTTGAAAATATCTACCTGATTGAGCCACAAGAGTATTTATCTTTTGTGAAGTTAATGGATGCTTCTTTTCTTATTTTGACTGATAGTGGCGGTATTCAAGAAGAGGCGCCGAGCCTTGGTATTCCAGTGCTTGTGATGCGTGATACTACTGAACGACCTGAAGCCGTAGATGCTGGAACAGCAATATTAGTAGGGGCTAATAAAAGGAGAATTGTTAAGGAAGTTAGCAAGCTTCTTAATAGTAAAGAGGCTTATGCTAAGGTGGTAAAAGCACATAATCCTTATGGCGATGGAGATGCTAGCGCGAGAATTCGTCAAGTTATTGAGGAGTTAGAGTTGTGACTATATGTGTAATTGGTTTAGGTTATATTGGATTGCCTACTGCAGCAATTTTAGCTTCTTATGGACATGATGTGATAGGTGTGGATTGTAATCAGAGTGTTGTCGATACTGTTAATCGAGGCGCTATTCATATTGTAGAGCCTGAGTTAGAGTCTTTAGTTAGAGTTGGAGTCGAATCTAAATGCTTGCGTGCACTGCAGAATCCAGAGAATGCAGATGTATTTATAATTGCTGTTCCGACGCCTTTCAAAGAAAACAATAAGCCTAATTTATCCTATATTGAGTCTGCAGCTAAGTCCATTGCGCCTGTTTTAGAAAAAGGGAATGTTGTTATTTTAGAGTCAACTGTTCCTGTTGGGGCAACGGAAAAATTAGTAGAATGGCTTCAGTCAGAGCGTCCCGACTTGGTTTTCCCAAAAAGCATTAGCGACAACTATGATGCTGATATAGCAATAGCCTATTGTCCGGAACGGGTACTGCCGGGATATGTTGTCAGTGAATTAGTAAGAAATGATCGTATTATTGGAGGGGTGACTGTTCAATGTGCAGAACATGCTAGAGATTTCTATAGATCCTTTGTACAAGGAGAATGTTGGGTTACAAATAGTCGTACTGCAGAATTATGTAAATTAGTAGAAAATTCCTATCGCGATGTCAATATCGCATTTGCTAATGAGCTTTCTTTAATCGCTGATAAATTGAATGTTAATGTCTGGGAAGTGATCAAGCTGGCTAATCATCACCCAAGAGTAAATATTTTGCAACCTGGTCCTGGTGTGGGAGGGCATTGTATTGCGGTTGACCCCTGGTTTATTGTGGACTCAGCACCAAATGAATCTAAGCTCATTCGTATGGCTAGATTGGTTAATGATGAAAAGCCAGAGTTTGTGTTAGAAAAAATTAGTCGAGCAGTTTTGAATACAGGTAAAGAAATAGCTTCTCTTAATATCGCATGCTTGGGGTTAGCCTTTAAACCCAATATTGATGATTTACGCGGCAGCCCTGCTTTAGGAATTGCCAGAAGGATTGGGTCGATGGGTTTTAATAAGCAGTTTCTGGTTGAGCCAAATATTAATGTAGTGCCAGATTTTTTTGATGTAGAGACTATCGAATTGATGGATGCAGAACAAGCTATAGTTAAGGCCGATATCGTTGTTTTACTCGTTGATCATACAGAATTTAAGATGATAGATTTGAGTGTGCTTTCTGGAAAGCAAGTGGTAGATACGCGTGGGATTTGGGAGCATTTATGAAGATAGTTTTTTTGACGTCTCATTACCCCCCGGATCTTGGAGCAGGTGCTTTTCGTTCGGTTGCATTAGTTCAAGCCCTTTCCCGTAAACTTACTTTAGAAGACGAGATTCATGTTGTTACGACTTATCCTCACCGATATGCAAGTCATGAGGTTACTGCAATGGGTAATGAGGGATCTTTTGAAAATGTTTACATCCACCGGATCCAGCTAACAAACCATCAGAATGGGATGGCTGATCAGGTTCGTGCATTTACGGGTTTTTTTTGTAAGGCACTCCGTTATTGTTATAAGATTAAACCCACATTTATAGTTGGGACTACATCACGATTAGGCTCTGGGATACTAACGTGGTTCGCCTCAATTCTTGTAGGGTGTAGATATTTTATTGATGTTCGGGACATATTTTCAGAAACATTGGAAGATGTTATTTCCTTAAAGAGGCGTTGGCTGGGTCGACCATTGGGTATGATTTTTTCATCAATTGAAAAGTTTATTTTTTTGCGCGCTAGCGGTATAAATGTGGTATCAAAGGGTTTTCCAGATTATTATTTAAAGCAGGGTCTGGATGTTTCTGAGTGGTCATTCTTTCCGAATGGTGTTGATCGAGAATTTATAAATTATAACTCGATGCCAATAAAAAAAGAGTTAGGACCGAAAACAGTACTTTATGCAGGTAATATTGGCGATGGTCAAGGGCTAGAAATAATTTTACCTTATGTTGCCGAGCAAGTAGACGGAGATTTTAAATTTCGAATCATTGGTGATGGTGGAACAAGAAATTTGTTAGAAAATAAAATCATTGAATTAGGTATTGATAATATTGAGCTGCTAGCTCCAGTTGGAAGGGAGCAGTTATGCCGCTATTATGACCAAGCTGATATTCTTTTTCTGCACCTTAATGACCTGCCAGCATTTGATCGAGTACTGCCCTCAAAAATATTTGAATATGGAGCATTAGGAAAGCCTATTGTTGCTGGTATAAGTGGTTATTCAGCTAAATTCATTAAAGATAATTTACCTCAGGCTAGTGTTTTTTCTCCTGGGAATATAGACGATTGTTTGTTATCTCTTCAGCGTGCTGAGCAATGTGATGTTAGATCTAGTGATGTTGAACGATTTGTTGATGAATTTTCGCGTGAAGTAATTATGGAAAATATGGCTAATCATATTGTTTCGAAAGTTCCAGATAATGCATGAAAATTATATTTCTTCTCTGAGTCTTCTACTTATAACCACCTGTGTTTTTAGTGAGTTATAACTTAGTGCATTCGCTAGACTGACACTCTTTTTGACTGACCGTAAACCTGTATCCTACGAGAAGGGATGAGTAATTTTTGTTCTTTATTTTGTGCATCTTTAACTCGACAGTTTGGTTTGTAATGTTGAGTCAATCTAGAGTTTAAGTAAAGGTAATGGTGCTTTTTTAGGGTTGGCTAAGTAAGTATTTTTTATTGTAGGAGTATATATTGTAATGATTGACAAGCCAGCATTTTTGCCTTCTTATGTGTGCTGGCATGCAGTGCAAGATTCAGATCAATTAGCGGTTGAAGTCAGTTGCCATTTGACGAAAATATTGTCTCGATCTTTACTTAATCAGTCACGGGTTTCTCTTGCAGTTTCAGGCGGGCGTAGTCCTATTGCTACTTTTGAGAGGTTATCAGTTTCACAAATAAAGTGGTCTAATATTGACATTACCTTAGTAGATGAACGTTGGGTAGATAAAAATCATGAGGATAGTAATGAGGGCTTAGTTCGACATTATTTATTAAAAAATGCTGCAGAAAAAGCAAAATTCATTGGATTAAAAAATGAATCTTTGACCGCTAAAGACGGGCAAGTGGATTGTCACCTTGCTTTGCAACAATTAGTGCAACCATTTGAGGTCGTATTGTTAGGGATGGGGTTAGATGGGCATACTGCATCATTGTTCCCTGATTGCCCAGAGTTGACAATGGCAATGGATAGCACTCAATCATTGAGGTGCTTGGCAACTACGCCTAAAAGTGCCAATCATGAACGGATGACATTGAGCTACAATGCAATTATGGAGGCAAAGCATCGTGTATTACATCTGAAAGGTACTAGCAAGTTGGCAATATTAGAACAGGCGATGAGCTTGGGTGACCCTATGGTAATGCCTATTTGTGCGTTTTTACAACATCCTATAACTCTGTTTTGGAGTCCGTCATAATATTTAACTTTAATGATAGTGAATTTTTAATTAGTTTATTAAATCGATTGAGTACCTTGCTATTTATGTATTATATGGGGGCTTACTCGTAGCAGTTATCTTACAGAGATAATTATGCGCGATGATTCTAAGATTTATTTATTAGGGCTGTCGGGATGGCATTACCAGCACTGTTTATGATAATTATGAGGGCAGAATATTATTTATTAGAGCACTTTACGACTTATTTGTTTGTCATTTTTGGTACCCAACTATACAGGGAGGACTTTTGAAGATTGCAATTGTAGGGATGGGTTATGTCGGGCTATCTAATGGCATCTTGCTCGCTCAACATAATGAAGTCGTAGCACTGGATGTGTTACCTGAAAAAGTTGAGCTTCTAAATCAAAAGAAATCACCAATTAAAGATGCTGAAGTTGATGATTTCTTACAAAATAAGAAACTGAGTTTCAAAGCGACGCTGAATAGAGAAGAGGCTTATCAAGATGCTGATTATGTGATCATTTCAACGCCAACGGACTACGATCCTGAGGCTAATTACTTTGACACCCATCTCATTGAAGTGGTTATTAAAGATGTCATGGCTATTAATCCAGATGCGGTGATGGTAATTAAGTCAACGGTTCCGGTGGGTTATACAGCTAATATTAGTAAGCAATTCCAATCTAAAAATATATTCTTCTCCCCGGAATTCTTGCGTGAAGGAAAAGCACTTTATGACAATCTTTACCCCTCAAGGATTATTGTGGGCGAGCGCTCAAAGCGGGCAGAGGTGTTTGCCGGTCTTTTAATGCAAGGGGCGGTTAAGGAAGATGTTGATATTCTTTTTACTGATTCGACTGAAGCTGAAGCCGTGAAGCTTTTTTCCAATACTTATCTAGCTATGCGGGTTGCCTATTTTAATGAGTTGGATACCTTCGCACAGGTTAGAAACCTTAATACCCAGCAGATTATCGAGGGCGTCTGTCTCGATCCTCGGATAGGGATGCATTACAACAATCCTTCCTTTGGTTATGGGGGTTACTGTCTGCCTAAAGATACCAAACAATTACGAGCCAACTACCAAGAAGTTCCGAGCAACCTTATACATGCCATTGTGGATTCAAATACGACACGAAAAGATTTTATTGCCGATTCCATTTTAAAACGAAAGCCTAAAGTGGTGGGGATTTATCGGCTAGTTATGAAAGCAGGCTCTGATAATATCAGAAGTTCATCAATTCAAGGTGTTATGAAGCGTATTAAAGCTAAAGGGGTGAAGGTGGTAGTGTATGAGCCGGTGATTCAAGAAGATGAATTCTTTAGCTCGGAAGTGATTAGCGATTTAGATGCATTTTTAAAATTATCCGATGTGATTGTTGCCAATAGGAATACGAATGATTTGCTGGATGTTCAAGAAAAAGTTTTTACGCGTGATTTTAATGGATGTGATTGAATGAAAATATTAGTTACCGGTACAGCGGGTTTTATTGGTAGTCATTTAGCCGATAAACTATTGGCTAGGGGAGATGAAATAGTGGGTCTTGATTGTATCAATGACTACTATGATATGAACGTCAAGTATGGGCGCTTAGCACGAGCAGGCATCACAAAAGACAAGATTGAATGCAATGAAATAATTCAATCTAAAAGCCAGACAAATTACAAATTCATCAAGCTCAAATTGGAAGACAAAGAAAACTTGATGACTTTGTTTAAAGAACAACAATTTGATGCGGTCTGTAATCTGGCTGCGCAAGCAGGAGTAAGATACTCATTGACCAATCCCGATGCCTATATGGATTCCAATATCATAGGTTTTATGAATATCTTGGAAGCTTGCCGACATCATAATGTGAAGAACTTATGTTATGCCTCTTCCTCATCCGTTTACGGGCTTAACGAAGAGTTACCTTTTAGTACTGAACATAATGTAGATCATCCTATATCTCTGTATGCGGCTTCCAAAAAATCAAATGAACTCATGGCGCATACCTATTCGCATTTATTTGATATTTCCACGACTGGTTTGCGGTTTTTCACTGTTTATGGCCCATGGGGCAGGCCTGATATGGCGCTGTTCTTATTTGTAAAAGCAGCATTTGAAGGTAAAACCATTGACGTCTTTAATAATGGGAACATGCTCAGAGATTTTACCTATATAGATGACATCGTCGAAGGCGTTATTCGCGTGATAGACAACCCTGCTAAAAAAGATGCAGATTGGAACGGGGGAAATGGAAAAGTATCCACTTCATCAGCGCCTTATAAAATATACAACATAGGCAATAATAATCCTGTAAAACTTATGGATTTTATTACCGCTATAGAAAATAAACTGGGTAAAACGATCCAAAAAAATATGCTGCCACTACAGCCGGGTGATGTACCTTCAACCTATGCTGATGTTAGTGATTTAGTTGAAGATTTAAAATATCAGCCAGCCACGCCTATTCAACACGGTATAGATAATTTTGTTGATTGGTATCTCGAGTTTTTTGAAGTGGACGAAAAGTAATGGATAAAATAGCCGTTATAGGTTTAGGTTATGTTGGGTTACCGTTAGCACATGCCTTTGCAAATAAATATTCCGTTGTAGGTTTTGATGTTGCCCAGCAACGTATAGATGAATTGGCCAGAGGCTATGATCGCACTTTAGAACTCAGTAATGAACAAGTTAAAGAGGCTATTGATGACGGAATGCAATTCACCTGCAATCTTGATGATATAGCGGACTGTAATATTTATATTGTTACCGTCCCCACGCCGATAGAAAAGAATAAACGGCCTGATTTAACATCGCTAATTAGAGCCAGCGAAGCAATAGGTAAAGTTCTAAAAAAAGATGATATTGTTATCTATGAATCAACGGTATATCCCGGTGCAACTGAAGAGGATTGTGTGCCGGTGTTAGAGAAAAAATCAGGACTAATTTTTAATAAAGACTTTTTTTGTGGTTATTCACCTGAACGAATCAATCCAGGAGATAAGGTTCATACCGTTACCAAAATTATAAAAGTAACTTCAGGTTCAACACCAGAAATAGCCCAAAAAGTAGATCAACTATACAAAACAGTTATTACTGCAGGCACATTTCTAGCGCCCTCTATAAAAGTTGCGGAAGCGGCTAAAGTCATTGAGAATTCTCAACGTGATATTAATATTGCCTTTGTTAATGAGCTTGCGATTATCTTTAATAAAATAGGTATTAATACTAATGATGTGCTTGATG
>Ga0105350_10001931_pt1 | contig 12751 bp, 8 predicted proteins | sample EN1Hudsemesocosm_FD_83506 | JGI IMG/M metagenome (GOLD analysis project Ga0105350, IMG submission 83506) | Methane-oxidizing microbial communities from mesocosms in the Hudson Canyon - EN1E Hudson Canyon | ecosystem: Environmental > Aquatic > Marine > Cold seeps | place: Hudson Canyon... | reverse complement strand
TATATCACCGATCAACCCTTTGCACTCAAAGAGCAGGGTATAGACGTTAATATTATTAACCCTCAAAACTATGGGTTCGATTTCTATGGGGATATTTTATACACCAGTGAAGCAGAAATAAATAATAACCCTGGTCGCGCAGAACGTTTCCGCCGTGCCTCTCTAAAAGGCTGGCAATATGCGTTAGATAACCCTGAAGAACTTGTTCAACTAATTAAGCATCAATATAACAGTCACTCTTCAATCAATGCGCTGCGTTATGAGGCGGAGCAGACTCGCAAGCTTATTCTGGCAGATGTTATCCCGCTTGGCAGTATTGATGTAAAACGGTTACGTCGTGTGGCAGATACATATGCCGAACTAGGTTTAGCCAAACCATTAGATGATAAGCTTTTAGAAAACTTCATATTTGATAATCCAGCACCTTTGATGTTAACAAGTGCAGAGCAAGAATGGTTAAAAAATCATCCGGTGATTCGCTTAGGTGTTGATCGTGATTTTGCACCTTATGAATGGGTTGATGAGCAAGGGAATTATACGGGGTTGGCGGCGCAATATATGCGTCTATTAGAGAGCAAATTAGGTGTTCATTTTGACGTGACTTATGATAAACCATGGCATGAAATACAAGCCATGGCAGAGCGTGGAGAGCTGGATCTGTTGTCGTGTGTAAATAGCACGCCAATACGAGATAAATTTCTCAATTTCACGGCTGATTATGTGAGCAATCCCATCGTCATAGTGAATGCGAATCGAAATGGATATATTGGTTCTTTAGAGAGGCTTTCAGGGAAAACAGTGGCTGTTGAACGGGGATATTTCACCCACGAGAAACTCGTTGATAATTATCCGAAAATTAACTTACGGGTCGTTGATTCAACCAAGGAAGCGCTCAATAGTGTCTCGACAGGTCAGGCAGATGCTTATGTCGGTGATGCTGCTTTTGCTGATTATGCCATTAAGAAAGCAAATTTATTAAATTTACAGTTTGCAGGTGATACACCTGATAGTAGCGCTTACCGGGTGGGCATTATTAAGGCTCATCCGGAACTATTTTCAATTATAAATAAGGCTTTAAAGAGTATTGACCCTAAGCAACGAGCTGAAATTGAACGGCAATGGATGGGCTTACAAGTCGAAACAGGCATTGCTGTTGATACTGTTGCTAAAACAGCCATGATCCTTGCTTTTATCGCCATACTATTTTTTGCTCGTCATTACCGCTTGTCCAAAGAGAAAAATGTTTTAGAGAAAATAAAAGGTGAATTGCAGCTCTATGGCCGAGTCTTCTCTGAGGCACATGAAGGCATCATTATTACTGATATCAATAATATGATTATAGATGTGAACCCTAAGTTTTGTGATATTACAGGGTACAGTCGATCTGAGGTCATTGGTGCAAACCCAGGTATATTGAGTTCCGGTCAGCAAGGTCCTGAGTTTTATCAGAAGATGTGGATAGAGCTAGATCGTGATGGGCATTGGAATGGCGAGGTGTGGAATAGAAAGAAAAATGGTGAGCTCTATGCTGAGTTATTAACTATTTCAGTGTTGAAAGATAAACGAAATGAAATTAAATATTATGTCGGCTTGTTTTCTGATATTACTCAAAATAAACGCCAGCAAGAAAAATTACAATTGATGGCACATTATGATGTGTTGACACAGTTGCCAAACCGAACGCTATTTGTGGATCGTTTTTCCCAAGCGATTGCGCATAGCAAACGAACTAACTCATTACTTGCAGTATGTTTTTTAGATCTAGATAACTTTAAACCGGTGAATGATACATACGGTCATGAAGTGGGTGACCGCTTACTTATTGAGGTGGCTCAACGAATTCAAACGACCATAAGAGAAGAAGACACTGTATCGCGTCAGGGTGGAGATGAGTTCACGCTTTTATTAGGAGATATTGACTCTTATTCACAATGTGAACAGATGTTGACACGTTTACATTATTCTCTTTCACTGCCTTATTTAATTGATGAGCACACGATAAATATTGGTGCTTCAAGTGGGGTGACACTCTATCCTCTGGATGATAGTGATATTGATACCTTGGTACGACATGCGGATCAATCGATGTATCAATCAAAACTAGCAGGAAAAAATCGTTATCACCTTTTTAATGCTGAACAAGATCAAGAGATTATAAAATCACATATTCGTTTGCAAGAAATTCAAGCCGCCCTGACGAATAATGAGTTTTGTTTATATTATCAGCCAAAAGTAAATATGAAATCAGGTGAGGTATTTGGTGTTGAAGCCTTGATACGCTGGCTTCACCCAGAAAGAGGTTTGATTCCGCCAATGGAATTTCTACCAATCATTGAAAATACTGATTTGGAAGTTGAGATGGGACACTGGGTTGTTGCTGAGGCGGTGAAGCAGCTTGATATGTGGCGGCAAGAAAATATTCATCTTGAAGTGAGTGTGAATATTTCATCTCATCATCTGCAATCTGCGACATTCTTCTCTCAGCTGGAGAGTGTATTAGCTAGGTATCCAGAGATTGCATCACACTATCTGCAGTTAGAAATATTGGAAAGTAGTGCTTTAGGAGACTTGCAATCTATCAGTACAATCATCAGAACATGTAAACAAGTATTAGGCGTTAATATTGCTTTAGATGATTTTGGAACGGGCTATTCATCACTCACGCACTTAAGAAGTTTACCTGCAAATACAATTAAGATAGATCAAAGTTTTGTGAGGGATATGCTGGATGACCCTAGTGATTATGCGATTATTGATGGTGTAATTGGTTTGGCAGATTCATTCAACCGAGGCGTTATTGCCGAAGGTGTTGAAACAATAGAGCATGGTTTAATGTTGCTTCTTATGGGCTGTCAAAATGCACAGGGCTATGTCATTGCAAGGCCGATGCCTGCCAATGAGCTCACGACATGGCTGAGTGCTTATAGCCCTAATGAAGAGTGGATAGCGTGTGGCAACACAAAACGGACCGTTAAAGAGACAAAAATAAAGTTACTTAAAGTGATGCTTGAATATTGGTTCGCGAATGTGAAACAAGTGATTCAGAGCCAGAAAGAAGGTGATGAGAAGTACGAATTGATTGACTATAAAAAGTCTCATCATGGTTCTTGGGTTGAACGAGCAAGACAAGAGCAACTTTTTGATGATGACTGGCTAGATAGTTTGGCACATGAAAACGAAACAATGTATCACTTAGCAGATGCATTGAATACGCAATATCATGCAAATCAGGGTGGCGATGTCCAAGATGAGTTAAAGGCTCTTGAAAAAGCTTATGAAAAAGTAATGACTATTTTGGTCGGTCATTAAAGTACGTCTTATCATGATGGTGCACGCTTTATTCAGGTGGCAACCTTAGGCTGTCTTCATCAGCATCAACAACTTCGTGTTCTAAATCTAAAACGGTCTCATCATCTTTATTCATATGAATAAGTTGACCATTTACTTTTGAGCCCATTGCCATTTCTAGCAAGTGATAATAAACATTGCCTTTGATCTTGGCTTTGGGTGCCAATTCAACATGATGCGAGGCATAAACATTACCGATTATCTCGCCATTAATAATAATGTTAGGGACTTTAATTTCACCTTCTAAACTACCTTGCTCACTTAAGGTGAGAACAGACTCGGTATCCCCTGTTGCTTGAATATTACCGGTAACACTGCCATCAATTCGTAAGCCGCCACTGAAGCTAATATCACCTTTAATGTGAGTATGTTGACCAATTAGGGTGTCGAGCCGAGTTGATTTCTTTTTACGTTTGTCTTTATTAAACATGTGACACCTCAGTGTTAATTATTAGGGGATAGTTGCCAATTAAAAGTACGGGAGAGTGTGACTTTTTTGTTTTGAATGAGTTCGACCGTTATTGTTAATGGTTTGACATCATCGGTTAATTTTATTTTCCCTTCAAGGACTTGTACATGGCGAAGATTTAATTTTTGTGGTTTTAAAGTCTGTGGTTCCAATTTACTCTCACTATTCAATACCATATTGATGGTACCCGTAATGGGCTTATTGATTTTCTTGCCCTGTGAAATAACGAGGCGATAGCGAATAATATCAGGCCGAACATCATCTGGGCGTAGGTGAAGTTCACGGATTTGTAATTTACTGGATGTGGAGCCTTTGGTAATAGATTGGTAAAACTGAAGGTCTTTATTCAAAGTAAGTACTTGCTCTTGCAGCTGTGTTAGCTCTTTTCTGAGCTGTCCAGTTGTAGCTTGCTCAAGAGAGAGTTGAGAATAATGTTGCTCTGATGTGACCGTATATTGCTCATTATGTTTTTGCAGTCGTTCGATCTGTTCATTTAATTCTTGGGTGTGCTTTTGCTGCTGGAGTGTCTGCTTTTGCTGAAATAACCACTGCACTGTAGCAGTCAGTATGACAACAAAGACGACAAGCATCACCGTTCGTAAGGGTTTAGGTTGATGAATAACGTGTTTAGCTAATGATGACATAGTGGTTTATGGCATTGTCGCGATGATATCGATTGCGAGTGTTTCCTCAAAACCAAACATAATATTCATATTCTGAATAGCTTGACCTGAAGCGCCTTTCACCAAGTTATCGATAACGGATAAAACAACAACGGTATCACTACCTTGAGGTTGGTGAACTGCAATTCGGCAGGTATTAGCACCACGAACACTACGCGTTTCAGGGTGCGATCCGGCAGGCATAATATCGACAAATGGTTCGTCTGCATAACGCTGCTCAAACAATGATTGTAGATCAACCTCTTTGTTTAACCGGCCGTAAAGGGTCGCGTGAATACCACGAATCATCGGAGTGAGATGTGGCACAAACGTGAGATTAACAGCTTGTTCACTGGCAAGGTTTAAACCTTGTTCAATTTCAGGTAAATGGCGATGACCGGCAACAGCATAGGCCTTCATGCTTTCCGAGGATTCTGCTAATAATGCACCAACGGATGCTTTTCTACCTGCACCACTCACACCTGATTTTGCATCAGCAATAAGATGTTGAGGATCAATGATATTGTTTTCTAGTAGCGGTAAAAAACCTAACTGTGTAGCAGTTGGGTAGCAGCCAGGTGCGGCAACAAGTTGAGCTGACCTTATCGCTTTACGATTCACTTCAGGAAGACCATAAACCGCTTGTTGTAGAAGCTCTGGTGCTGTGTGTGGCATGTTATACCACTGCTCCCACTGCTGGGCATCTTTTAGGCGAAAATCTGCTGAGAGGTCTATAACACGTGTTCCACGGGCAATAAGCTCGGGCACAAGTGCCATGGCGACAGTGTGAGGTGTGGCAAAGAATACGACATCACAGGCAGATAACAGATCGACATTAGGTTCGCTGAATGTGAGATCAACATGACCACGAAGGTTGGGAAACAAGTCGCTAACAGCCAGCCCCGCTTCACTACGTGATGTGATAACTTGTAATGATACTTCAGGGTGTTTTGCTAATAGTCGTAAAAGCTCTACGCCCGTGTATCCTGTGCCGCCTACAATACCTACTTTGATCATCTTGCTTCTCTTGAGTGAAGTGTAAAGTGAATATACCCGTTATCATTCAATTTGCGTTTTTTAGAGCGTAAATTGAATGGTCAGGGGTATATATTAAAAGAGTGGCCACGAAAGAAAAAGAATTATCACTTTTCTTTGTTTAACTTAATGATAGTTTAATAAACTTTCTAGTCGTTGTTTTTGAATAATATAGTGATCTGTAGAGTAGTTCACACCCTGAGGAAAAGATAGAACAGTGATATATAAAGGATAGGGTTCGTTGAACTTTTGTAGGCTTAAGGCCAGCTCTCTGACCTGCTGAAATAATGTCCGATCATCTGCTTTTCCACTAAATTGATGGGTGCCACAATGAAGGGTACATTGCGCATCATTTTCCAGCGATGACATGTCAATAGTCACGGGTAAATACTCTTGCTTAGCTGGAGCGGTCAAGGCCATAGCGGATACCTTCCAGCTTTTACTACTACTTTTTGTTAGGCGATAGAAACGAAGATGCTCAACGTTATTTTTTTGTTTTATCACACTTAAGAAGCGATAAAAATGACTACTCAGCGTCGCCTCCGATAGTCCATTATATTCTTGATGTAAAAGTGTTCCTTTTTCATCAAGTAAAAATAGCGACACTATTTTCTTTTTAGAAGACAGGAATACTGTTATTTGATTGGGAGATTGTAATCGCAATAATTGTTCAAATAAGCCATCTGAATCTAGGTATTGATCGACTTTTGTTTTTGAAAAATGGGGTTTAGAAGAGGCTAATACCTTAAGTATATTGTGCCCTTTTGAAACAAAGGTATAGTCACAACTACCCGGTTGCCACTGGACTAAATAGTTTTTTTCAGCAATAGAAACAAGATAATCGCCATTGCTCACATTGGATTTGTAGTGAGTAGTTACATCGTTATATAGCTTTGATAGACGTAGCTCTATAGATTTTCCATGTGCCTCTGATGGGCACCAGCACTTTGTTAATTCAGGAGAGGAAAGGCTGGGTTGCCATAACAGTATGGTACTAATCATCTCAAGTGTAGCGGTAGTGCCGGTATGAGAAAAATAATGCCACTGTCCCCAGCTAGAATAGATAAGCCCTTCAATGGTGGAAACAAGATTTTGTTTCTTGAGAGCATAATTTAAAGGATCATTTTGTAAACTAGAAACAACGAGGCCTTGCTGACTTAAGGAGTCTTGAACTGCTTCATGTTCAAGGTTGACGAATATCATTACTTGTTCCAATTTAGCTGGTTCATTTAATGATGATTCGGCTATTATTGGCGGGATCTTTGATAAAGGAGAGCGTAATAATTGTTGTACAAGCTTAAGCACAAGACTGGCAGCTACTCGCTCAGTATGATCAGCTACTTTGATTCGGTTTGCTCTTGTGAGTAGATGATTACGTACAGCCCAAGTAAGGACATGCAATAAAGAGTGTGATTTAAATAATGGCTGTTCTTTATCTGAGTCGAGCGGGATATCACTGATCATCCAATCACTATCATTATCGAAGCGATGTAGATAGACATCTTCATCGGCATTATTTGGCAATAATGAGTTTGGTAAACAGGGAATAGTGTCTGGAGAAAAATCGTGAAATAACTGATATTTCTGATTTAGCTGACGCTTTTTTTGTTCGATATTAAGTGATTGTTTCTCTGCATAGCGAATAAGGCTGTCTCGGATATTGAGATGAAGCTTACTGACTTGTTCATACTCCAATACACATTGTCTATAGCTTGACCTTTGACGTCTATCAAGGCTTAGGCCAACGTGCTGAGGCCATTTCCAATATGAGACGAGTTGTTGAATAAAGTGTCGCCGCCAAGGATAACGCGCCTGAGAAACATGTTGTGATAGACGTTCGTTAAACTGTATGTAGAGTGACTGTTGAGCCAGTAACTTATACTCTTGGCTAAGGGAGGCCGAGCTCATCACGGCATGTAACTTCAAAACATTGCAATCTAGAGCCAGTGGATCTTTCTGACCGTGAAAAACGCCTTGTTTGGCATGCTGACATAACCATGTAGTATCAGAATCATCAAGTAAGTGTTGATAATAAGTAAGCTTAAAAACACGACCTAAACCTTGATCTAATGCTGCAAGCAATAAAGAAGCAGTTTGATTGAGTAATAGCTGATTATCAGGTGCAGAAAGTGGACCAAAGTCAATAGTGCTTGCGTGGCCAAGTACACGTTGTTGAGTAATGGTTTGAGCTGCTTGAAGATAGTCCGACTGTTCTTGTTCTGGGCTAATGGCCCACCATAATGGCGAGCTTCCCGCTAAGACCAGACCATTGAGATAAAAGCGACTCAAATCATCAGAAGAAAGCGTGTTTTGACTTAATGATTCTCTGGATAGTAGCCGCGTATGGAGGGTGATTTTTAAGCTTTTAGCCCATGACTTAACTTCAGTCAGCTTTTCTTGTAAGAGTTGATGTGCGTTTTCTCCTACATCATGAACAAGCCATAGCTCAAATTCAGCTGTTTCAGGTGTGTTAATAATTCCATGATCATTAATTAAATAGACGCCTAGCAGAGGATAATGTCTGAATGGTCGACGTTTGAAATTAAAATTAGGATTAACTAGTTTAGCGGCATCAATGACAGCATTACTGGGTTGATAATCAACAATGCCAGCAGGCGTATCATCGCTAGTATAGCCAGGCATGCCTTCAACATTAATATGAAATAGCAAAGCCAGCAAGTCAAAAAAGTCTTGCTGGCTTTTAGGTACTAGTTCTTTCAATCGCTCTATCCGTGTGCGATTGATTGATTGGAATTGAGTTAGGGCTTCGACTGCCTCCACTATTTTTCCTATCTCTGTCGTTTAGTGACGGAAATGACGCATGCCCGTGAAGACCATGGCAATACCATGTTCATCAGCTGCTGCAATCACTTCATCATCACGCATTGAGCCACCCGGTTGAATGACTGCGCTAATGCCCGCTTCTGCTGCTAGGTCTAAACCATCACGGAATGGGAAGAATGCATCTGATGCCATCACTGCGCCAGGTACAGGTAGACCTGCATCATCTGCTTTGATTCCAGCAATCCGGCTACTGATTACGCGGCTCATTTGACCGGCACCAATACCAACGGTTTGCTGGTTTTTCACATAAACAATCGCATTTGATTTAACAAATTTAGCGACACGCCATGCAAATAGCATATCTTGCATTTGTTCATCTGTTGGTGCTTTTTTCGTCACTACTTTTAATTCGTCTTGAGTCACTAAAGCGGTATCGCGATCTTGTACTAATAAACCGCCAGTGACACGTTTGTAATCGAGGCCTTCAGCTTGTTGAGCAGGGAGGTCACCACAACAAAGTAGGCGAACATTCTTTTTAGCACTGACTACTTCTTTTGCTTCATCACTAATTGATGGAGCAATAATCACTTCAACAAATTGACGGTCAACAATGGCTTGTGCTGTTTTAGCATCGAGTTCACGGTTAAAGGCGATAATTCCACCAAATGCTGATGTCGTATCGGTATGGTAAGCCAAATCATAAGCAGTTAATAAATCATCAGCCACTGCGACACCACATGGATTGGCATGCTTAACAATGACACATGCTGGTGACTCAGGGAATGCTTTAACACATTCAAGAGCGGCATCAGTATCTGCAATATTATTGTATGACAGTTCTTTGCCTTGAATTTGAGTGGCAGCACTGATTGTGCCTGACTCTGGTTCTGCTTCAGTATAAAACGCTGCTTTTTGATGAGGGTTTTCACCATAACGCATATCTTGTGCTTTATTGAATTGCGTATTGAATGTACGAGGGAAGGTCTCTTCGCCACTATTATCAGTATAGGCATCAGTGATTTTGCCTAAGTGATTGGCTATAGCGCCATCATAATGAGCAGTGTGTTCAAATGTTTTCACTGCTAGATCAAAACGTGTTGCATCATCAACTGCACCTGTTTTTTCGAGCTGCTCAAGTACACGCCCGTAATCAGCAGGATCAATTAAAACGGTAACAGAGGCATGGTTTTTTGCTGCCGCACGTAACATTGTTGGGCCGCCAATATCAATGTTCTCAATCGCCATTGGCAATGTGCAATCATCACGAGCAATCGTTGCTTCGAATGGATATAAATTAACCACCACTAAATCGATAGGCGCAATATCATGTTCTGCCATAATCGCTTCATCAGTACCGCGACGACCTAACAAACCACCATGAATTTTAGGGTGTAATGTTTTAATGCGGCCATCCATCATTTCAGGGAAACCAGTATGTTGCGATACTTCTTTTACTGGTAAGCCGGCTTCTTGTAATAATTTTGCTGTGCCACCTGTTGATAGTAATTCAACACCTAGGCGAGTGAGCTCTTGAGCGAGCTCTAATACACCGGTTTTATCTGACACACTGAGGAGTGCACGTTGGACTTTATTCATGAATTGTTCCTGATTTTGGTGGTCTTAAAGACCGTAGTTTTTTAATTTTTTACGTAGGGTGCCGCGATTGAGTCCTAATATCTCAGCAGCGCGGCTTTGATTTCCCTTGGTATGTTCAAGTGTTGCTTTAAATAAAGGTGCTTCAACTTCTGCTAACAACATGTCATAAAGGTTAGCTGTTGTGTGCCCATCTAATTGTTCAAAATAGTCTTTCAAAGCGACTTCAACACATTCACTTAAAGGAGCATGTGTCGATTCTTGAGCAACACCGAGATTGAAGCAAGCGGTATTTGTATTGTCTAATTTATCCGTCATGCTGCAATCATATCCTGTTTTAACTGAGCAAAGAACTGCTCAGTAAACTCTAATTGCTGCTGTGGGTGTTCAAGCGTATTCATCTGCTGGCGGAATGGGTTGCCATTACGCAGGCCTTTGCTATACCAAGCAATATGTTTTCGAGCCATACGAACGCCGGTGTAATCACCATAAAATTCATACAAAGTATGTAAGTGATCAATCAATGTCTGACGGACTTCAGCTATCTCTGGCGACGCCAAATGCTCACCGTGAGTCAGGTAGTGATGGATCTGTTTGAAGATCCATGGGTTACCTTGTGCTGCACGGCCAATCATAACGGCATCAGCTTGAGTGTAATCTAAGACTTGTTTTGCTTTTTCTGGGCTTGAAATATCGCCATTGGCAATCACAGGAATAGAAATGGCAGATTTAATCTCAGCAATCGTATCGTATTCGGCTTCACCACGATAAGCATCAGCACGGGTGCGCCCATGAACAGCTAAAGCCTGGATGCCTGATTGTTCAGCAATACGGGCGATGTTTACACCGTTACGATTATCATGATCCCAGCCGGTACGAATTTTTAATGTGACGGGAGCATCGACAGCACTGACTACAGACTCTAATATCTCAGCAACTAGTTTCTCATTTTGCAATAAAGCTGACCCTGCCATCACATTACAGACTTTCTTTGCTGGGCAACCCATATTGATATCAATAATATGAGCGCCTTGATTAACATTATGTTGAGCGGCTTCAGCCATCATAGCGGGATCGGTGCCTGCTATCTGTATTGAGCGAGGTTCAGGCTCACCATCATGGTTCGCTCGTAATAATGATTTTTTGCTTGCCCATAATGACTTATTGGCGGTGATCATCTCAGAGACAACCATACCAGCACCGAGACGACGACATAACTGTCGAAAAGGACGATCTGTTACACCAGCCATCGGTGCTAAAAACAGATTATTAGGTAGCGTGTAGTGACCTATTTTCATGAATGTTTCTGACCAACAAGTCGAGTCCATTCATCCTTGAATACGGGGGCCTCCATATCAAACCAAGTTTGATAGCTTTGGCTTACATCTTCAGCCTGAGAGTCCAAAATACCTGATAGTACAATCGGGGCTCCGGGTTTAGTTAAACTCGCTAAACGTTCGACAAGTGATTGCAAAGGACCGGCAAGAATATTGGCCAGTAATAAATCACAGCTTTCATCTGGGCAATCATCAGGTAAATAGGTATCGATAGTGACGCCATTACGCTGTGCATTCGCCTGAGTCGCTTCCAACGCTTGTGGGTCGGTATCAACACCAATGACTTTCTTAGCACCTAATAAAGCTGCTGCAATAGCCAAGATGCCACTGCCACAGCCATAATCAATCACTGTTTTGCCTTTTACATCGGCTTGGTCAAGCCAGTTTAAACATAAGGCTGTTGTTGGATGCGTGCCCGTACCAAAAGCTAAGCCGGGATCAAGCATGATATTAACGGCATCTTTCTGGGGTGGTGTATGCCAGCTTGGGCAAATCCATAATTTGTCACCAAAACTCATCGGGTGAAAATTATCCATCCACTCGCGAACCCAGTCTTTATCTTCAACCGCTTCGATACGATGTTTAGGTACCGCTTCAGGAGCAAGCATGCCTGTTAACATTCGAATGATTAAATCGGTATCTGTTTCGGCATCAAATAAGGCAATAACATTGGTTGCAGCCCAAAGTGGCGTTGTACCAATCTCTGGTTCATAAATCGGCTGATCTTCATTGTCTTGAAATGTGACGGCACTAGAGCCACATTCTGATAGCAAATCCGATAAGGCATCCGCTTTATCGGGAGTGCTATCAAAAATAAACTGAATCCAAGCCAACTTAAAGTCCTAACTTCTTCTCAAGATAATGAATGTTGGTACCGCCTTCTTGGAAGTTAGCATCATTCATAATGTCTTGTTGTAGAGCGACATTCGTTTTAATGCCTTCAATACCAATTTCACTTAATGCCGTTAACATACGAGCAATGGCAGATTCACGAGTTGGACCGTGAGCGATTAACTTACCAATCATTGAATCATAGTTTGGCGGCACGCTATAACCACTATAAACATGTGAATCCATACGAATACCAACACCACCAGGTGCATGGTAATGCGTGATCTTGCCGGGACTAGGCATAAAGGTTCTAGCATCTTCAGCATTAATACGACATTCGATTGAATGGCCATCAAGGACAATATCATCTTGTGTAAATGATAATGGCTCACCAGCAGCAATCTTGATTTGCTCAGCCACTAAATCAATACCTGAAATTTGTTCAGAAATGGTGTGCTCAACTTGAATACGAGTATTCATTTCGATGAAGTAAAACTCTCCATCTTGGTATAAGAACTCAAAGGTACCTGCACCACGGTAACCAATACGAATACAGGCATCAGCACAGATTTTACCCATTTTTGCACGCAACTCAGGTGTGATACCTGGTGCTGGTGCTTCTTCAACCACTTTTTGGTGACGACGTTGCATAGAGCAATCACGTTCACCAATGTGAACAGCATGTCCATGTT